>OCHA01002756.1_pt1 | contig 9729 bp, 10 predicted proteins | sample 1538591 | NCBI WGS metagenome assembly OCHA01 (sample SAMN04571710, study PRJEB22368) | human gut metagenome | biome: human gut; material: stool | host: Homo sapiens | place: Luxembourg | collected 2012-09-06 | reverse complement strand
TTGCGTCCAATTAAGTATTTAGAAGAGCTTTTAGAAGCTTAAAAAGTAGAAAAAAATAGAATTTGCAGTTGCTAACCATTCATGCGTTTGTCGTGGAGGAACATTAAGAAATGATGTGACATTCTCAAAAAAATGATACGATGTTTTGGTAATACTATGTTATACTTATATCTTCAGGATTACCACAAACAACCATGGAAGTGAGAACAACAAAAATGAACAATAAAATCGTAGTCTGCCTTGGAAAGGGTGGACAAAGGGATCAGGCAGAGTCTTTTGCCAGGAGGACGGATGCGCCGATTCAGGATAAGCCGGGGGATTATCTTACTGTCCGGTTTGATTCTAAAGGGGTATCTCTGTCGGGATTTGGTTTGACCTATCAGGGTGATTTCGTAGAGTCTATGCTGCACAGAGTGACCAATGGACGGCTGCAGCATGAGATGCTGGTGAAAGCTGCCAAGTCTGATAAAGAGGGCAGGAAGGCTATTGATGCCACAGCCGGAATGGGAGAAGATGCCTTTCTTCTGGCTGCTCAGGGGTATGAAGTTACTTTGTATGAGCAGAATCCGGTGATCGCAGCTCTTCTGAAAGATGCGATTCGCCGTGCGAAGAAAAATATAGATCTGAAAGACATTGCCAGTCGTATGAAAGTGATCGAAGGAAACAGTGTGGAATGCATGTCAAAACTTCTTGATCCGGTGGACGTGATCTATCTGGACCCTATGTTTCCGGCAAGACAGAAATCCAGCCTGATCAATAAGAAACTTCAGCTGATCCAGAAACTGGAACCACCGTGTTCTGAGGAAACGGATCTTTTTGATGCAGCGATCAAGGCGAATCCGGATAAGATCATTGTCAAACGTCCGCTGAAAAGTGAATGTCTTGCCGGTCGGGAACCGTCCTATACACTGAAAGGAAAGGCAATACGGTATGACTGCTATGTGTTATAAAGTCAGACATTATCGATATAAAGATCGCATCGGAAACCTTAAAGCCGAAGCCGTAGGCGTGGTAAGCGGGGAAAAGCATTTCCCCATATTTCCAGGGAATATGATCTTTAAACCACTGACGAAATCCAAGCCTTTTTCGACACCACTATATGCTTATGCAGAGGTATTCTGGTCAACGGTTATCAATAAATATTTTATGCCTGCGCCTCAGTACGAGCTGGCGACCTGTGAAGGTTATGAGGAAGTAAATGAGAAATATCTTGATTATGGAACCGCAGTTCCTGTGGCATATAAAGAAGGAGAGTCCCTTCAGAATCTTCTGGAGTTTTTCCGGAAATATCCGGATAAAAAAGTCGACATAGATAATTATGTAAACTATTGCCAGATGTTTTACGATTACCGGGACATCTTTGAATCGGAATTTTTTCAGAAACACGAAGATCTGGCAGAGCAGCTTGCCATGCAGGTACTGATCTCCGTTCTGAAGGGAGACCAGAATTATCATTACGAGAATGTAGCTTTTCTTTGTGATAAAAAGGGAGAGATCATCAGCCTTGCGCCGATGATCGATCATGAATTTTCTACCTATTTCATGTTCCCGGATGATGTTTCACGCCATGTGTACTGGCTGATGGAACTGAGTAAGTCTATCCGTGGCTGGGAAGTGCAGCCAGGGGAATATGATAATTTCAAGAATCCGGAAGAACGGAAACTGATGGAAAAAAGTGCCACCTGCATTCACAAAAATCTCTGCTATATAAAAGAACATTACCCGCAGGTAACGGAAGAATTTCTGAATAAAGCAGAAAAACTGAAAACAGCATTGACAGAAACGCCGAAGGATTTTCTGATCCAGGGAAGTACGGAATATCCGGATCATGCGGATTCCAATGCCTGGTGGATTGGAAAAGCCAGATATAAGGACAAAGATGAAGAGAAAGCCAGAACTTATGAATCGGAACTTCGCGGAAAAGAGAAAAAGATTGATTTTCGAGATGTCAGCATCAGTGCAATAAATGAAATAAGATCCATCTTAAGTCAGATGGAAGAAGTTTTGGGAAAGAGAGAATAAACAAATGGAACAAACAAAAACAACGTTGACAAAAACCTGGGTGGTGGCGGCACTTGCCTGTGTCTGCTGTCTTCTCTGGGGAAGTGCGATCCCGCTGATCAAGACAGGATATCGTCTGATGCAGGTGGATTCTGCAGATACCGCAAGCCAGATCGTTTTTGCGGGAGTGCGTTTTGCACTGGCAGGGATTCTGGTACTGATCTTTGCGTCCATCAGTGAACGGAAAGTCATGATCCCGGACCGGACGATCCTGAAATATGCAGTACCGGTCTGCCTGGCGCAGACGGTGTGTCAGTATTTCTTCTTTTATATCGGAGTGGCGCATACTTCCGGAGTAAAAGGTGCGATCATCACAGGCCTTGGAAACTTTATCGCGATTCTGTTATCCTGTTTTATTTTCCGTAAGGAACGTATGACAGGAAGAAAGATGATCGGATGTATCCTGGGTTTTGCAGGCGTCGTTGTGATCAATCTGATGGGAAATTCCCTGGATGCAGGATTTAAGCTTACGGGAGAAGGATTTATCCTGATCGCGCAGTTTTCTTATGGAATGTCTACAGTACTGATTAATATTTTTTCCAGAAAAGTGTCGCCGGTAATACTCAGCGGAACACAGTTTACCATGGGAGGAATCGTTCTGTTCCTTATCGGAAAAATAATGGGCGGACATCTGGGAGTGGTGAATGCAGCAGGAATCGGAATTATTTTTTATCTTGCGATGGTTTCCGCTGTGGCTTATACGCTGTGGTCAGTGCTGCTTGCATGGAATGATGTATCCAGAGTTGCCATTTTTGGATTTGTAAATCCGCTGTTCAGTGTGATTTTGTCTGCACTGGTCCTGGGAGAAGTACGCCAGGCATTTAATCTGGGGAGCCTGATCGCACTGTTCCTTGTCTGTGTGGGAATTTATGTGGTAAATCGTAAAGACAAAGCGTCTGTCCATTGACAACTTCTTCAGAAAAGTCGTATACTATGCGTGTTTCATAAATGAAGCAGAAATTCTCATGTGTCTGCACGGCGAGTCCGCACTGTGGCTTGTGATGAAGACAGTGTGAGAAACTGAGGGAGGAAGAGACTATGAACAACAATAACGGCATTAAAAATGTTGTAGCCATCGGTATTGGTGCGGCTCTGTTTTTCGTGCTCGGACGTTTTGTGGCAATCCCAAGTCCGGTACCGAATACGAACATCAGCCTTCAGTATGCAGTACTGGCTCTGCTGGCAGCAATGTACGGACCGGTTGCAGGTGGACTGATCGGATTCATCGGTCACACACTGGTAGATCTGTCCTGGGGCGGAAGCCCGTGGTGGAGCTGGGTTATCACTTCTGCGTTTGTAGGTGTGGTAATCGGTGTTTTTGCGAAGAAGCTGAATGTTCAGGAAGGTGAGTTCGGTAAAGGTGAAGTAACGATCTTTGTAATCGCAAATGTGGTTGCACATGTGATCGGATGGGTCGTTGTGGCTCCTGTACTTGACATTCTGATCTATGCAGAACCTGCAAATAAAGTATTTGCACAGGGTGCGTTTGCAGCAGTTTCCAACACAATTACCGGAGCTGTAGTAGGTGGACTTCTGATCCTGGCTTATACGAAAACTATTGCAAAGAAAGGTTCTCTGGACCAGGAGTAAAACTTTGACAAAAAGCCTTTTCATTGTGCTTATAAGGCAGATGAAAAGGCTTTTCTTCTCTTAATATATGAACGCGTTATTGATTTATTGAGGTAATAATACATGACTGAGAAAAAATCTCCTGTTATTTCTTTTAAAAATTTTACGTTTCAGTACCGTGCCCAGAAACGTCCCACACTGATGGGAATCAATCTGGACATTTATCCAGGTGAGAGAGTTCTCATTGCCGGACCATCCGGTTGTGGAAAAAGCACTCTTGCCGGCTGCATCAACGGACTGAATCCATTTTCCAATCCGGGTGAATGTACCGGAGAGCTGACTGTAGACGGCGTCGATGCGCCAAAAAGTAGCATTTTCGAGCTGTCTGCCCATGTTGGTACTGTATTACAGGACCCGGACGGACAGTTTATCGGCCTGACAGTGGGGGAAGACATTGCTTTTGCCCTGGAAAACAGCTGCACGCCCCAGAATGAGATGCATGAGATCACCCGCCATGCGGCAGAACTGGTAGGGATTGAGAACCACATGGACTATGCACCTCATGAGCTTTCCGGTGGTCAGAAGCAGAGAGTAAGTCTTGCAGGCGTTATGGTGGATCAGGTAAAAATCCTTCTGTTTGATGAGCCGCTGGCGAACCTTGATCCTGCCACTGGCAAGCAGACCATTGAGCTGATCGATGAGATCCAGGAAAAAACGGATACTACTGTAGTGATCATCGAGCATCGTCTCGAGGATGTTCTGTGGCGAAATGTAGACCGCATCATTCTTATGAAAGACGGAGGAATCCTTGCAGATCTTCATCCGGATGAACTGCTTTCCACAGGGCTTCTGGGAGAAAACGGAATCCGCGAGCCATTGTATCTGACAGCTATGCGCTACGCAGGAGTGGATATCCTTCCAGAGAAAAAACCTTCCCATGTGGATTCCGTGATCATAAATGAATCAGACAGAACAAAGCTCCACAACTGGTTCCGTGCTCAGCCTGCGGCAGAAAAAGAAGCAGAAAAAACACCTCTTCTGGAAGTAAAGAATTTAAGTTTTGGTTACACAAAAGATCATCAGACACTTCGCAATGTAAGTCTTTCTATCGGGAAAGGCGAGATGGTCAGCATCGTCGGAAAAAACGGTGCCGGAAAATCCACATTTTCCAAGCTTGTGTGCGGCTTTGAAACGCCGGATTCCGGTGAGATTCTTTTTGACGGCAGAGATCTTCTTCAGGAAAATATCCGCCACAGAGCAAAGTATATCGGGTATGTTATGCAGAACCCCAACCAGATGATTTCCAAGACCATGATCTTCGATGAGGTTGCATTAAGCCTTAAAAATATGGGAAAAAGTGATGCAGAGATTCGGGAAAAAGTGGAGGAAACCTTAAAGATCTGCGGCCTTTACCCCTTCCGTAACTGGCCGGTATCTGCTTTAAGTTTCGGGCAGAAAAAACGTGTGACAATTGCAAGTGTTCTTGTGCAGAATCCGGAATTGATCATTTTGGATGAGCCCACCGCGGGCCAGGATTTCCACCATTATACAGAGATCATGGAATTTCTCCGTGGTTTAAATGAGCAGGGAGTTACGGTTGTAATGATCACTCATGACATGCACCTGATGCTGGAATATACACCACGTGCACTGGTATTTGCAGACGGACAGCTGATTGCAGATAGAAGTGCGGCAGCCGTTCTCTGTGATCCGGAGCTGATACAGAAGGCGGCCTTGAAGGAGACCAGTCTGTTCACACTGGCCAACCATCTGGATATCACACCGGCGGAAGCGTTTGTGGAACGTTTCATAAAGGAAGACAGGGAGGTGCGTAGCCATGGCTGCTAAAACAGTACTGAATTATCTGCCGCGGGAGAGTGTGGTGCATAAGCTGACCGGTACAACCAAGCTTGCTTTTTTCCTGCTGTTTACCTTTGCCAGCATGATCACCTACAATACCTGGGTACTTTTGGGGCTGTTTGCGGTGAGTATTGCCGCATTTAAACTCAGCAGGATCAAATTTAAAGAAGTCCGCTTTATGATGATTTTTATGCTGGTATTTCTGCTTCTGAACAATCTGTTTATTTTTCTGTTTGACCCGAATCAGGGTACGACTTTGTATGGGACAAAACATATCATCTGTCATCTGTTCTGGAGATATGATGTGACACAGGAGCAGCTGTTTTATATGCTGAATATTTCCCTGAAATATTTTGTGGCGCTGCCGGTAGCGATCCTTTTCATTTCTGCTACCAATCCAAGTGAATTTGCAGCCAGCCTGAACAGTATTGGTATTTCTTATAAAGTTGGATATTCTGTTGCGATCGCACTGCGCTACATTCCGGATATCCAGAGGGATTATCACAGTATCAGCCAGGCCCAGCAGGCCAGAGGCGTAGAGCTTGGAAAAAATGAGCACTTTTTTGCCCGGCTGAAAAATTCTGTAAATATTCTTCTGCCGCTGATTCTTACCAGCCTGAACCGGATCGATGTGATCTCCAACGCCATGGAGCTGCGAGGCTTCGGAAAGAACAAGAAGCGAAGCTGGTATATGAAGAGACCTTTTGTAAAAAGAGATTTCATTACTTTGGGGCTGGGAGTTGTGCTGCTTGTTATCAGCCTTACAGTGACCATCCGTTTTGGAAGATTTTATAATCCGTTTGTATAGAAAAAACAGGAGGCGTAAAAAATGGCAAAGATCAAAGTGATCAAAAAGAATGACGAGTATTCTTCCGACTATAAAGTAGGAGATATCCTAGAGGTGACAGGAACCTGGTACGGTGGATTTAATGTAAACAGCGTAACAGGAATCCCGCTGTGCCTGGATAAAGATGAATGTGAAGAGATTCTGGAAAAACAGATCTTTCCCATGAAGAATATGAAGAGGCGGCGTCCTACTGGAAGAAAAAAGATGCAGAAAGTGTAAAGCTGGATGAAGCGAAGTTGAAGAAAGCAGTGGAAGAGTATATTCTGGCAAATAAAACCTGTGCACTGGCAACGGGTGCGGGAGAGTTTGTGCGCTGCACACCTATCGAGTATACGTATCATCACGGTGCATTCTGGATGTTTTCCGAAGGCGGCGAGAAGTTTGCCGCACTGGAAAAGAATAAGCATGTGTGTCTGGCCATTTTTGATAAATATGAGGGCTTTGGCAAACTGAAGGGAATGCAGGTGACAGGAGAGGCAGAGCTTGTGGCACCGTTTTCTGATGAGTATAATGCAGCGGCAGAGTTTCGGAAGATCCCGCTGGATGCGCTGAAAAAAATGCCGCATACCATGAACCTGATCAAGGTGCAGCCGAAGAAGATTGAGTTTCTGAATTCTGATTTTAAGAAGGAGGGTGCAGATTCCAGACAGATGCTGGAATTCTGAGAAGAAAGCTTGTGATTTTGCGAACAGCAGTGTTCAATGTTTACAGTATGTGCGTTGTTCATAGTACAAATTGATTTCAACACAGTATTGTGCTAAAATTATTTCATGAAAAATATGAACATATAAATCAGCATACCAATAACCGCAGAACTTAATAATGATTACACAAATTCTGCATCACCAGGCGAGGAGGATCAATATGGAATTTCAGAAACTGATCGAAGAGAGAAGAACCATCCGTAAATACAGCCCGGAGGGAAAGATCACAAAAGATGAGCTGCTTACCATAATCAGGGCGGCACAGGAAGCACCAAGCTGGAAGAACTCCCAGACAGGAAGATATTACTGTGTGACATCTGAAGATATGGTAGAGAAGATCAGCAAAGAATGCCTTCCGGAAATGAACCAGCCCAAGGCAGAGAATGCGGCTCTGATCATTACTACTTTTGTACAGAACCGTTCCGGTTTCCAGAAAGACGGTACACCGGATAATGAACTTGGAAATGGCTGGGGCTGCTATGATCTGGGACTTCAGAATGAGAACCTGGTTCTTAAAGCATGGGAGCTTGGTTATGGAACTGTGATCATGGGACTCCGTACAGGAGATAAGCTCCGTGAGATCCTTTCCATTCCGGAAACAGAGACCGTAGTTGCAGTGATTGCAATCGGAAAAGCAGCAGAGGAGCCTGCACGCCCGAAACGTAAAGATGTGGAAGACATTGTGAAATTCTTTTAACCGAATCAGGGAAGTCCTTTTCGGGATTGCGAATATCCGCTTGACACAACAGAAATCATAATAGAAATCATAACAGAAATGCCCGGTACATGCGAAAATGTCCGGGTATTTTTTAACAGAAATTAAAGAGCAAAATGGACTAAAAAACATTGCCGGAAGAAGTGAATTCTGTTATTCTGTAAGAAGACAGAAATCAACGATCATTCAAAAGTCTTACAAAGGATAAACATAAATTGCAGAGAAAAAAGCAATACACCAAAAGTAAAGGAGGTTTTTAATCAATATGCAAATCATACATGAAACTGAATACGAAGAAACCATGAAAAATACCGTAGAGCCATATCTGTCAGCCCGGAGAAGAGAACTATATGTACCGGGAGCAGACTACCCATTTCGTAATGAAAACAAACGGATCACAGGTAAGATCCACATGCTGCAGTATCTGTCTGATGCGCCAAAAGGTGTGGTGGTCATCAGTCACGGTTTTACAGAATCCGCAGCGAAATACGATGAAGTGGCTTACTATTTTCTGAAAGAAGGCTACCACGTGTATATTCCGGAACACTGTGGTCACGGCCGGAGTTACCGCCTTACTGCAGATCCGTTCCTGGTACACATCGATACCTGGAGACGTTATGTCCGTGATTTCCTGAAAGCATGCCGCTACATAAAAAAAGCTCACCCGGATCTGCCACTGGATCTTTTTGCACATTCCATGGGAGGCGCCATTGGCGGTATTGCGGCAGCCTGGGAGCCGGACTGGTTCCACAAGGTAATTCTTTCCTCCCCGATGATCCGGCCTCTTACCGGAAATGTTCCGTGGCCTGCAGCCACCGGAATCGCTCTGGAGAAGTGCATTCTGGGAAAAGATGAGGAATACGTAGCAGGCAAAAAACCATACGATGGCGGCGGTTCTTTTGAGACAAGTTCCGCAACATCAAAACCAAGATATGAGCGTTACAAAAATCTCCGCGCAGAGCACAAAGAACTCCAGACCTGGTCTCCGTCCTACGGCTGGCTCTGGGCTTCCGCAGAGATGAGCTGGTATCTGCGTCTTTACGGATGGAAAAAGTATACCGCACCAATGCTGCTCATCCAGGCCCAGACCGAAGATCTAGTGTCTGTCCGTGCCCTGAAGAATTTTGCCGGAAAGATCAACCGTCAGGGAAAAACCACCTGCGATTATATCCATATGATCGGAACAAAACATGAGATCTACGGAAGTCGTGGCAAGATCCTGGAGAAATACTGGGGATATATGCTTGCATTCCTGGATGACGAGGAAAATGATACTGACCGCAGATGAGTGTTTTATCACAATTGGTAACCTTTATTCACTTTCTTTGTTTATCGCAGTAAAATTATAAAGCTTTTCTCTTATACATTCGACAGAAAATGTGCTATAATTTAGAGAATCGTCTTTTTTGTACAAACAAACGTACTGACCGAAAAGACAAAATTAAATAAGGGAAGGGTTATAGAATGTTATCTGTTATTGAATCAGTGAATGCTGCCATAAACAATTTCATCTGGGGCGTTCCTGCAATGATTTGTATTATTGGTGTGGGTCTTTATTTAAGTATCCGCACGAATTTTCTCCAGATCCGGAAATTTCCTTATGCCATCAAGGTAACCATCGGACGTATGCTTCGTAAACGTGAGGCTTCCGATGGAAGTCTGACACCGTTTCAGGCTGTCTGTACCGCCTTGGCTGCTACCGTGGGAACCGGAAATATTGCAGGTGTCGCAGGTGCCATCGCTATCGGAGGACCGGGAGCTGTGTTCTGGATGTGGGTTTCCGCAATTCTGGGAATGTGTACGAAGTTTTCCGAGGTAACACTTGCGGTACATTTCCGTGAGACCAATGCCAACGGAGATCTGGTTGGCGGACCAATGTATTACATCAAGAACGGCCTTAAGAAACACTGGCACTGGTTGGCATATCTGTTTTCCGCTTTTGGTGTGCTTACTGTTTTCGGAACCGGAAATGC
>OCHA01002741.1_pt1 | contig 9782 bp, 6 predicted proteins | sample 1538591 | NCBI WGS metagenome assembly OCHA01 (sample SAMN04571710, study PRJEB22368) | human gut metagenome | biome: human gut; material: stool | host: Homo sapiens | place: Luxembourg | collected 2012-09-06 | reverse complement strand
CAGCTTGCTGGCAGGTTTACGAATGTAATAAATGAAGGGCTGAACTGTTACTAAACTTTATTGTAATACATGACTTATCAACAATATCTGAGTCATTATCCTAGTTTACATTTTGCATTTCCAGATATATTTATGCAGTAGGAAATAGGCTTTCTTTTATGTAATCAGCTGTATTTTACAGAAAAAATCAAACTTTCTTTTATCATATTAAAACAAATAAACGCCATGAAATATAGACCGGCAGTTTTATAAACATAAGAAACAAAATGGGCAGCTATTACAAAATTTATCGTTTACTCCAAAATAAACTCGACATTTTCAGCATATTGTGTTACCATATGTTTAGTAAACATAAACACATTTAACACTTTGATATACTTTTTCAACTTGTATATCAGATATTCATAAATCAGACTAACAGAAAGGACGATTTTTATAAATATGCCTACAATCCGTGATATAGCCAAAGCTGCCGGAGTTTCTCCCGGTGCCGTTTCAAGAATATTAAACAACGATACAACACTTCATGTTTCCGCCGGGACACGAAAACGAGTATTGGAAACAGCCAAAAATTTAGATTACAAAAAAATCCCAAGAGCAAACACACCCATAACCGGAAATTTTTTTACCATGGGAATTGTTTTGTGGTTTTCTGCCGAGGAGGAATTAAAAGACAACTATTATCTTAAAGCAAGACAGGGAGTTGAAGATTTCTGCGAGAAAAACAATATAAATATACTCCGTGTATTTCCGGGTGATTCAGAATCTTTTTCTAAATTAAATACCGTTGACGGTCTTATATGTATCGGCAAATTCAGCCGCCTTGAAATCAAAAGTTTTATAAACATATGCAGCAATATTGTTTTTCTTGATATGGCAGTAGACGAATTTAATATCACTTCATTATCAATGGATTTTGAACACGCCGTTTACAGTGCACTTGACTATCTGACGGAACTTGGGCATAGTAAGATTGCATTTTTAGGCGGAAAAGAATATGTAGGCAAACATGAACTTATAACCGACGCCCGCACCACAGCCTACAAAAAATATATGAATCACAGAAAAATGGATTGTGAAACTTATTTTAAAGAGGGAAGTTTTTCTTTTGAATCAGGATTTGACATGATGAATGAACTTTTCCGTGAAAACAATATTCCGACCGCCGTATTTGCAGCAAATGATGTTATTGCACTCGGTGCCATGAAAGCAATCCGTGAAAACGGACTTAAAATCCCTGATGATATATCCATTATAGGATTTAACGATGAGGAGACAAGTGCTTATATTACGCCGCCGCTCACCACAATCCATGCACCTGCATATGATATGGGACAGCACGGGGCAAATCTTGTATATGTCTCTTCAAATCTTAGCATAAAAACACCGCTTAAGGCTAAAATACCGTGTGAACTTGTGGTAAGAGAAAGCTGTAGGAGGATTTAAAAAACACCCGGATTATTTCATTTAAATAATCCGGGTGTTTTTTATTCTTATTAGATATTTTAATTTTTTACTTTACTGCAGCCAATATCCACTTCTGGCAGTCACCGCCCCAGAAATTCCACTGATTTATGTTTCCGCCTGAATCCCTGCTCCAGTCATACACATCAAGACCTGATTTACAGCTTGATGCCTTTGACAATACTGCATATGTTCCATCTGACTGTTTGCTTAATTTAAACAACTGATTTGTCCCTTTGTTCAGACTGTACTGTACAATGTTGGTTCCGTCCGCAGCACTTCCCATTGCCACATCAAGTGCCTTTGTATAATTTGATGCTCCTGTAAGTATATAGTAATATCCGTCACCATTTGATACTATCTTATATTTCTGTGATGCAAGTCCATTATATGCCCACTGCTGGATATTCGCATGGTCTGCCGAACTTCCGTCTGCCACATCTAAATATTTGCCTGAAAACTTATTTCTTATATAAAATGTTCCCTCAGTCTTGTTTACTTTAACTGAATTTTTTGTTCCCCATATCGTCTGATTATTTTTTCCTATCAATGAGAATGTCATAACTTCATTGTGGCTCGGTGTTTCATCTTTCTGCTTGAAAAATACACCTTTATACATCACACCGTCTATAACCATCTGACAGTAATATGTTCCTTTAATATAGCTCCAGCTTCCCGTCACATCCCCGGTGATTTTTCCGTTGGAATTTAATTTTACTTTCTGTGTTGTAAGCATTCCGACATTTTTTGTTGAAGCATCTTTTCCATGATTTACAAATTCATATTCTCCAAGCATATCTGATGCTGAATAGCCCGTTTTTGAAATCGTACTTCCGAGATACTCATAAACTGCAGTAACCGGCCAGTTATCCTGATTTAAAAACTGCTGGTGTACTCTCACTTCATTGGACTCATTTCCGCTGTCAAATCTGGTGTGATAAACAAGGTATCTCTGATTGTCCGTGTCAATAAATGCTGAGTTGTGACCGGCTGATTTGTAACCCTGCATTATCGGAGTAAAGTTATAATTTCCCATAACTTTTATTCCACGGTCTGCCTGATTTGTTCCTACTGAAAATACTGCTGAATTTCCTGCGGCATCAACATAATTTCCGTTAATCGTCTTTGAACGATACATTCTTATATGATATCCTCCATCTGCACCAAGCCAGCCATATGTAACATAAAGATAATAATATCCGCTTTCTGCATCATATTGAATATATGGTGCTTCGCCTGACTTTTTATAGCCTCCGGCAATCCTCTTTCCAAAGTATCCATCAGTATCACCACTTGTAGTTTTTGGATATTTCGGCTGACCTGTAGCTGCATCAAGCTCAAGAATATAAATTCCTCCTGACCATGAACCATATGTCATCCAGAGTTTTCCATTTGCATCAAATAAAATACACGGATCTATCGCATTTGGATAAAAACTGCTATTATATGCTCCATTTGATGAGAACCAGTTTCCAACTTTCTCAACTTTTCCGTTATTTATCAATTTTGGAATATTGGTATTGTTATAGTTTGTATTAACCGTCTTTGTTCCAAGATTAGATTTTGTTGTTACATTTACATCTCCCTTTGTAAATCCAGAATAAACAACTGTATCTACATAAGAGAACGGACCTGTCGCAGACTTCGATACCCCATATCCTATACATGAACGCACAGCCGTTGATGATGTACAATAATAAATCATATACGCACCCTTACTTCCGTCTTTCCATACATAATTTTTATTGTATATGACATCAGGTGCCCAGACACCGTATCCGCCCTTACAATCGGAGTCATTGTAACCTGCCCACTGGAATGATGATGCAAGCGACTGTTCAAGTGCTTCATTTTTTGAAGCTTTTGTGCTTCCACTGTTTTTAACAGCCGTCACGAGTTCCCATTTCTGACAGTCACCGCCCCAATAGTTCCATTCATTTATATTTCCACCTGCTGATTTGCTCCAGTCATATACATCAAGACCTGATTTACAATCACTTGCCTTTGTCAAAATCGCATATGTTCCGTCTGCATTCTGAACAATGCGGTATTTTTGCATTTCTCCGCCCCAATAACTCCACTGCATAATGTTAGTGCCGTCTTTTGATGAACCACCGTCAACATCGACACACTTTTTATAGCTTGTCGCACCCGTAAGAATATAATAATAACCATCACCGGTAGAGACAAATTTAAACTTCTGTGCATCAGAACCGTTGTAAGACCACTGACGGATATTTGCTCCATCTTGTGCTGAGCCATTTTCAATATCAAGGTACAATCCGCTAAACTTATTTTTGATATAATAAATACCCTCGACATTTTCACTCGCATACAAAGATTTGTTTGTATATCCCTGAGTTCCCATAGCAGACCAGTTTCTCAAATCCTTTGATGATGCCTGTGCCATGTGTGAACCATAAATATTGTAAGAACCTGTCGATGAATCATAAAAAATTGATGGGTCATGCACGGAAATTCTCGTTGTGCTTGAAGCAGCTGATGAACTTGCCGCCGCATTGGCATCAGCAGGTACAGCCGTCAGACCGGATATGCACATTGCCGCTGCCATAAGTACAGTTGTGATTTTTTTAAGTCTCATTTTCATACTCTCCTTTAGATTTGCCAAGCGGATATTCGTGGTACACTCCGCTCTTTGCCTGATAGTGTTAAATACTAAGCCTCCAGAAACTATCCCTTATCCTATTAGACACTTTGCATAAATAATTCTAAATTATTTTATATTTTATGTTGATTATATCAGCATTATTTCATTTTTAAAATACAAAAAAGCAAAAATGCCATATAATTTTTAATTATTATACAACTTTTTTGCTTATTTTTACTATTTATTAAATTTGTTCTGTTTTATCTAAAACAAAAGAGTCAAAAAAATCACCACTTATATAACTCAATCAATCTCCAAAAGACTAATCCTTTAGAATCGATACATACAAGTGACGATTTCTTTATTTATGCCGCTTAATATCAATATTTATTTCCGATTAATTTACTCCGCAATAATATCCTTTACAACCTCACCAGCAATAATAAGCCCTGCAACCGCCGGCACGAATGCCATACTTCCCGGCACTGACCTTCTCTGCAAACAGGTACGCTGTACCCCTGGAGGGCATATGCAGTGATTTTTGCAATTATCATTTTCATCCTCGATAGGTGTCATAGGTTTTTCTTCCGAATAAACAACTTTAAGCTTTTTAACACCTCGTTTTTTAAGCTCACGGCGCATTACTTTTGCAAGCGGACACACTTTTGTTTTGTAAATATCTGCCACTTTAAATGCACTTGCATCCATCTTATTTCCGGCTCCCATGCAGCTTATTATCGGTATATTCATCTCCTGACATTTCATGACAAGTGATATTTTTGCTGTCACGGTATCTACTGCATCTACAACATAATCATACTCTTCAAATGGAAATGTATCTGCATTTTCAGGCAGGAAAAAGGTCTTATAGACATTTACCGTTACCTTTGGATTTATCTCCAAAATACGCTCACGCATAATATCTACTTTGTCTTTTCCGACCGTTTTTCTCGTTGCGATAAGCTGGCGGTTAAGATTTGTAAGGCAGACTTTATCATCATCTATCAGATCTATCTGCTCCACTCCGCTGCGGACAAGTGCATCAACAGTATAACCGCCGACTCCGCCTATACCAAAGATTGCCACTCTTGATTTGTGGAGTTTTTCAATACCTTCTTTACCTATTAATAATTCCGAACGCGAAAATTGATTTTGCATTTTTATTCCTCATTTCTCAATCTTTCTTAAAAAGGGCAAAATTGATATTTTGCCCTTTTATTTTTTACCATATTAATATATACTTTTCAAGTTCTTTGTAAATCCACTAGCAGATTTCTGCTCCTGCCGGCATCTTCTTTTCAGGTGTCATAAGTGAGAGATTTCCGTCTGCATCTTCTGCACAGAGTAACATTCCCTCTGATAATACACCGGCGAGTTTTGCAGGTTTAAGGTTTACAAGTACCATTACTTTTTTGCCTACCATTTCTTCTGCTGAGTAATGTTTCTTTATTCCTGATACTATCTGTTTTACTTCACTTCCGATTTTTACCTGTGAGCAGAGAAGTTTCTTTGATTTCTTTACTTCCTCACACGCAATTATCTCACCTACCTGGAACTGCATTTTCTCAAAGTCATCAAATGTAATTTCAGGTTTTGCTTCTATATCTATTACTTCCTCGTCTGAGCCTGTTTCCTCTGCTGCTCCAGCTGCCGCTTTCTGTGCCGCCTGAATTTCCTCAGCTTTTGCAAGTACCTCTTTCACATCCAGTCTCATAAAGAGAATTTCAGGTGCATCTGTCACCTTTGTTCCTGATTCATAAAGACCGAATTTATCCATATCTTCAAGTGCACGCTCTGTTGTATTGAGCTGTTTTAAAATCTTGTCTGTAGTGTCAGGCATAAATGATTTCAAAAGGCTTGCACCGATTGTGATGCTCTCGATAAGGTTGTAAAGAACGGTTGAAAGTCTGTCCTTCTTTGCCTCATCTTTTCCGAGTACCCAAGGCTCTGTTTCATCGATATACTTGTTGCATCTCTTAAATATCGTAAACACTTCCGTAATTGAATCTGCAACACGAAGTTTATCCATTTTTTCTTCAACTTTCTTTGGTACTGAGAGTACAAATGACTTAAGTTCATCGTCAACACTTTCCGTAACGCCCTTATCTTCTGCAACTCCGCCAAGATATTTGTTTGTCATTGAAATCGTTCTGTTGACAAGATTTCCAAGTGTGTTTGCAAGGTCTGAGTTCATACGCTCAACCATAAGCTCCCATGTAATCACACCATCATTTTCAAATGGCATTTCGTGGAGTACAAAGTAACGAACTGCATCAACTCCGAACATATCTACAAGGTCATCGGCATAGATTACATTTCCTTTTGATTTACTCATCTTGCCCTCGCCCTGAAGCAGCCACGGATGACCGAATACCTGCTTTGGAAGTGGAAGTCCGAGTGCCATAAGCATGATAGGCCAGTAAATTGTGTGGAATCTAAGAATGTCCTTACCTATAAGATGAAGGTCAGCAGGCCAGAATTTTTCAAAAAGGTCTGTTCCTGTTTCGCTTGTATCGTTGTTTCCGTCAACATCATATCCAAGTCCCGTGATATAGTTGCTGAGTGCATCCACCCATACATATACGACATGACCCGGATCAAAATCTACCGGAATACCCCATTTGAAAGAGGTACGAGATACACACAAATCCTGAAGTCCCGGAAGAAGGAAGTTATTCATCATCTCGTTTTTGCGTGACTCAGGCTGAATAAATTCAGGATGTGTATTGATATGCTCAATAAGTCTGTCTGCATAGTTGCTGAGTTTAAGGAAATAAGCCTCCTCTTTTGCAGGCTGACATTCCCTGCCACAGTCAGGACACTTTCCGTCTACAAGCTGTGATGCAGTAAAAAATGACTCACAAGGTGTACAGTACATTCCCTCATAATATCCCTTATAAATATCTCCCTGTTCATATAATTTTTTGAAAATCTTCTGAACCTGTTTCTCATGATATTCATCAGTTGTTCTGATAAATTTATCATATGATGTGTTCATCAAATCCCAGATTGACTTAATCTGTCCCGATACATCATCAACAAATTTCTTTGGTGTTATACCTGCTTCATCAGCTTTAATCTCAATCTTCTGTCCATGCTCATCTGTTCCTGTCTGGAAACGGACATCATAGCCCTGCTGTCTTTTAAAACGCACGATACTGTCTGCGAGAACAGCCTCGTAAGTATTTCCGATATGCGGTTTGCCTGATGTGTAGGCAATCGCTGTTGTCAAATAAAATCTCTTTTTCTCTGCCATTTTGAACCTCCAATAAAATAAAAAAATCTTTAAGAATAGAAATATTCTTAAAGACGATTATACCGCGTTACCACTTTAATTTATCCGCACTTCACAATGCGAACCTCAATCACTGCCATCACAGTGCCACGCTTTAACGGGCGCACCCGGTACCTCCTACTTTTTATGCTGCTATGCTATCATTTTTATTTACACCTACGGCATAAACATAAGATTATGTTCAGAGTGTACGGCTCCAAGACCATCTTCTGCCACATTCCATATGCCCTTTCTCAGCAACGGGTCGCTCCCTCATACATAACACATAATGTACCAAGCAACGCTACGGGTTCTCTGTAATACTTTCTGCAACATACTTTTCTTTTCACAGCCTTTTTCATTTATAGATAAATGTATTTTAATATGTGGGGTAATTTTTGTCAACTGTTATATTGTGCTTTCAAAACTATTTGCAGCATATATTTTTATACAGAAAAAGCGTCTGCTGTAAAACAGACGCTAAATTTCATATAATGGACAGCGGAACGGAATACACCGCCTGCTAATTGTATTATCGATTGTTGTTTTTTATAATATCCTCTATTTCTTCCTCATCCAGCTCCACAATTTCCGCTATCTGCTCTGTCGTATAGCCTTTTTTATACATATTCATAACAACCTTTTCATTGTTCCTTTTCTCAGCTCTTGCCTCGCCTCTCGCTTCGCCCCTTGCCTCAGCTCTTTCTTCTATTCCTAAACTCAGATTACACATAACGCTCACATCCTCTCTCAACTCTGTATCAACTGGAATATTATACTCTTTCTCAAGAATATCAAACTTCTGATTTTTCTGTATTTCATTTGAAAGCAATGCACAAATCAAACGATGTAGTTCATATTTCTCATCTTTTTCCGGAAGTTCGTTTGTTATCCCTATCATCACAATGTTTAATAAATCAAGATTTCCTTTCCATTGATAAGTTTCTAGTATTTCATCTTTTGTAAGATGAATATGCGCCATACTGTTATTTCCCATATTCATGCAAACCCATATGCTGAATACCTGTTTTATATCATCATAGTTTGAATTTACAAAATCTCTTTCTTTTTGTGATGATATAAGTCTGCTAGCATAAAAGCTTCATATCCTTAAATTCAGCAACAGTTTTTACTAATATATTTGCTAGTATGCTTTTTTGTGCAAGCAATCTTTTTGCATAAGTATCATACTGTATTTTTGCATCTGCTGCGGTTATTGCATTTTTTATTTCGGTATTCATTTTACCCCCATTTTTGCACACATTTTTTGTATTAATCTTATTATAAACAAGGACTGCTTTGAAATCAACTGAATTTTTATAGAGTGTTGCCGATTACATTAATTAAAGGTACAGTTTTATATAAAAACAAAATTAAAAATAATCACCGTTTTATGATTATTTTAAAAAATACCACAGAATAAACTATAAAATCGTCATATTCTATGGCATTTATTTTTTGAACTAAACCACTTAACTGTAATTTTCCTTATTTTTGAAAATGCTCCATAAACCTCTTCTCCATTTTCGTACATTGCGAATGAGCGAACTCTTATATAATATACTCTTTTGGGTTTAAATTACTTATTTTAATTTTATTGCTTGTCTTTTTTAAAGTTTTAACACCTTTAAATATCATCTTTTAATATGCTTTTATATTCCAACAATCTATTTCGAGTATTCAGGTAACTTTGTCCTCTCAAATAGTAACAATCACATCTCCACCACTTCGTCCACTACTCCCATTGTGGATTTTCTATGCGACACAAGCACTACCGTCTTATTTTTATCTTTTCCTTCTTCTTTTACCGCTTTCAATATAACTCCCTCATTGAGTGAATCGAGATTGCTCGTCGGCTCATCCATCAAAAGCAGTGGTGCATCGTGAAGAAATGCTCTCGCAATACCTATTCGCTGTTTCTCACCTCCCGACAAGGTGTCTCCAAGCTCTCCGACATGCGTATCATATCCGTCGGGCAGGCTCATTATAAAATCGTGAAGTGATGCTTTTTTTGCCGCAGCAATGATTTCTTCCGTTGTCGCTCCAATTTTTGCAATGCCTATGTTTGCGGCTATCGTATCATGAAATATATCTGTTTCCTGTGTTACAAAGCTCTCATAATCCCTGAGTTTTTTTGTTGAAATCTCTTTTACATTCTTTCCTGAAATCTCAACTTCTCCACTGTCTGTATCCCAAAAACGCATCAGAAGTTTAAGTATTGTCGATTTGCCGCAGCCGCTCACTCCGTGAAGCCCTGTTATTTTTCCTTTTTTTATCTCCATACTAAAATTTCTGAGAATATTTTCATTTTCATATGCAAATGTTACATTCTTTAAAGCTGCTATCTGCTTGTTTTTTCTGTCAGCAGAATTTTCTGCTCTATTTTTGTCTAAAATTGTTTCTGTAGCTTCTGCCGTAACATTTTTTTCATCTGAC
>OCHA01002722.1_pt1 | contig 9836 bp, 5 predicted proteins | sample 1538591 | NCBI WGS metagenome assembly OCHA01 (sample SAMN04571710, study PRJEB22368) | human gut metagenome | biome: human gut; material: stool | host: Homo sapiens | place: Luxembourg | collected 2012-09-06 | reverse complement strand
AAAAAGGAAAGCTCCCTTGCGAGACTGTTTCTGTTGAATATGAACTGGAATATGGTACTGCTACGATCGAGATGCATAAAGATGCGATCAAACCGGGACAAAGAGTGGTTATTATTGATGACCTGATCGCAACAGGCGGAACCAATGAGGCAATGGTAAAACTGATCGAAGGACTTGGCGGGAAAGTGGTAAAGACAGTATTTCTTATGGAACTTGCGGGATTAAAGGGAAGAGACCGGTTAGAAGGATATGATGTGGATGCCGTGATCACATATCCGGGTAAATAAGAGAAGCATCAAGGGAAGGAGGCGTTGATATGTCAGACAAGACAACATATGAATCACTGGACAACCGGATTGCACCGGAAGCCCTGACGGAAGACCATACAAAAGGACTCGCGGTCGTAGACGGACATGCGGTGAAATCGCAGGAAGATTATGAAGATCCAGACCGGTTGTATGACATGTTGATTGCCCGTATCCGAAAGTATCATCCGTCCACAGATGTTTCCCTGATTGAGAAAGCTTATAAGCTGGCAGTTGAAGCACATGGAGAGCAGCGCAGGAAATCCGGAGAGCCATATATCATCCATCCGTTATGGGTAGCGATCATTCTGGCAGATCTTGAGATGGATAAAGAGACGATCGCTGCGGGAATGCTGCACGATGTGGTTGAAGATACAAAGTTTACGGAAGAAGATATCCGAAAGGAATTCGGAGCAGAAGTAGCACTTCTGGTAGATGGAGTTACCAAGCTGGGAAGACTTTCTTATTCTTCGGATAAACTGGAGGTACAGGCAGAAAATTTAAGAAAGATGTTCCTGGCAATGGCAAAGGACATCCGGGTCATCATCATTAAACTGGCAGACCGTCTGCATAACATGCGTACACTGCAGTTTATGACACCGGCAAAACAGAAAGAAAAAGCAAAAGAGACGATGGACATCTATGCGCCGATCGCGCAGCGTCTTGGTATATCCAAGATCAAGACGGAACTGGATGACCTGGCACTTAAGTATTCCCAGCCGGAAGTGTTCTATGACCTGGTGAATCAGATCAATGCAAGAAAGACGGAGAGGGAAGAGTTCGTAGAACAGATCGTGGAAGAAGTATCGACCCATATGAAGAATGCGAACATCAAAGCAGAAGTCAATGGACGGGTCAAACATTTCTTCAGTATCTATAAGAAGATGGTGAATCAGGATAAGACCGTTGACCAGATCTATGATCTGTTTGCAGTGCGTATCATCGTAGAATCTGTAAAGGACTGTTATGCGGCACTGGGTGTGATCCATGAGATGTATACGCCGATCCCGGGACGATTTAAAGATTATATTGCGATGCCGAAGCCGAATATGTATCAGTCGCTGCATACGACGCTGATGAGCTCGGTCGGACAGCCGTTCGAGATCCAGATCCGTACAGAAGAGATGCATAAGACAGCGGAATATGGTATTGCGGCACACTGGAAATACAAGGAATCCAATGACGGCAAGAAGAGTGTCGAAGCACAGGAAGAAGAGAAGTTAAGCTGGCTGCGCCAGATCCTGGAGTGGCAGAGAGACATGTCGGATAACCGGGAATTCCTGAATCTGATCAAAGGAGACCTTGACCTGTTTGCGGAAGATGTATATTGCTTCACACCGCAGGGAGATGTCAAGAACCTGCCGAATGGTTCTACTCCGATCGACTTTGCATATGCGATCCACAGTGCGGTCGGTAACAAGATGGTAGGAGCAAGAGTCAATGGCAAACTGGTCAATATTGATTACAAGATCCAGAACGGTGACAGAATAGAGATCCTGACATCACAGAATTCCAAGGGACCAAGCCGTGACTGGCTGAATATCGTAAAGAGCACACAGGCAAAGAATAAGATCAACCAGTGGTTCAAGAAAGAGTTCAAGGAAAGTAATATCATCCGTGGTAAGGATATGATCGCTGCATACTGTAAGGCAAAAAGTATCAATATCACGAATATCATCCAGCCAAAATACCAGGAAATTGTCCAGAAAAAATACGGTTTTAAAGATTGGGATTCGGTACTGGCGGCAATCGGACACGGCGGCTTGAAAGAGGGTCAGGTTGTGAACCGTCTTGCGGAAGAATATGGCAAAGACCACAGACAGGCAATTACAGATGAAGTGGTTCTGGAGAGAGTAGCTGAGGCGGCGAAGAACAAGGTACACATTGCCAAGTCAAAGAGTGGTATTGTAGTCAAGGGAATTGATGATATGGCAGTCCGTTTCTCCAGATGCTGTAACCCGGTACCGGGAGATGAGATTGTCGGCTTTGTTACCCGTGGAAGAGGTCTGTCCATTCATCGTACAGACTGTATCAATATGATCCATCTGTCTGAGGCAGAACGTGCAAGACTGATCCCAGCAGAGTGGGAGACGGAAGTAACAGAAAAATCCGGCGGCCAGTATCTTGCCGAGATCAAGATGTATGCAAATGACCAGCAAGGACTTCTGATGGAGATATCCAGAATCTTCACAGAAGAAAATGTGGATGTCAAATCCATGAATGTCCGTACCAGCAAGAAGGGAACGGCAACGATTGAGATGGGATTCATCGTTCATGGCCGTGAGGAACTGGAGCGTATCGTGAAGAAATTACAGCAGCTTTCCGGAATTATCGATATAGAAAGGGCAACAGGCTAAGAGTATGAAGATAGAAAAATACGTAGTGGGAATAATCGGTACGAACTGTTATCTGGTGATCAATGAAGAGACAAAAGAGACGGTTATCGTTGATCCGGGGGCTTATCCGATGAAGGTAAAGAATGCGGTAAAGGAGCAGGGACTGAAGCTTAAGGCAGTGCTTCTGACACATGCACATTTTGATCATATCATGGGACTTTCTGATGTGATGGAAGATGCAAAGATCCCGGTATATGTAGAAGAAGCGGACCTTCCGATGATGACGGACGGCGAAAGTAATCTGTCTTCTACATATGTGCGCGGAGGATACCGGTTTGAAGAAGCGGTGCCGGTCAGAGACGGGCAGCAGCTGGAAATTGCAGGTTTCCAGTTCCGTGTGATCCATACACCGGGACATACACCGGGCGGATGCTGCTATTATATGGAACAGGAGGGTGTTCTCTTTAGCGGAGATACATTATTCCAGACATCGGTTGGCCGTTCGGACTTTCCGGGCGGAAGTGCATCGGCACTGGTCCGTTCTGTAAAGGAGAAGCTTCTGGTATTGCCGGAAGAGACACATGTATATCCGGGACATATGGATGAAACGTCGATCGGTTATGAAAAACTCCATAATCCATTTATATAATGAATGATAGGAAAAGACAGTGATAGAAAACAGAATGGAGAATTAGAATGATTCAGATTATATGTAAAAGCGAGTCTTATACTTATAATGCGTATCATATATTAAAGGCTTTTTATCCGTCGCAGGAAGTATCCTGCAAGACGGATGAAGAAGCCTCTAATTATGTAACGGTACAGTTGCCGGACGGTCAGGAAATCTTCGAGGGACCGGAGCACACCGGAAAAATTACCGCTATGGAAGAGCCGGCAGACAGAACAGCAAAGAAGCAGGAAGTCCTGCAGACGGAGAATCTGCAAAAAGAGAGAAAACGGCAGACAGACCTGGATCTGTATGATCAGTTGGAGAAGATCACCGGAGAACCACTTGCATGGGGAGTGCTTACGGGGGTACGTCCGACCAAGCTTGCCATGCAGAAACTGGAAGCCGGATGGAAGAAAGAAGATTATATCAGATGGGCATGGGAAAGTGCGAGAGTAAGAGAAGATAAGGCTTCGCTTGCATGGGAGATTGCCGGGAGAGAACAGAAGATTCTAAAAGAACTGGATTATGAAGATGGATACAGTCTGTATGTGGGAATCCCGTTCTGTCCGTCGGTCTGTTCGTATTGCTCTTTCAGTTCCGGGCCGTTGGACCGATGGAAAGAAAAAGTAGATGCATATGTAGATGCACTTTGCAAAGAGCTGGAATTTATCGCAGAGCGTTCAAGGAATAAAAAGCTGAATACAATCTACATCGGCGGAGGTACGCCGACAACACTGACTGCAGAACAGCTGGAACGCCTGATGAGCTGGATCGATGAGAAGTTCTCGAGGGAACATCTGCTCGAATATACCGTGGAAGCAGGAAGACCGGACAGTATAACAGAAGAAAAGTTAAAGGTCATAAAGCGTCATGACATTACCAGAATTTCCATCAATCCGCAGAGCATGCAGCAGAAGACGCTGGATGCGATCGGAAGAAAGCATACCGTAGAAGAGATAAAAGAGGCCTATGCACTGGCCAGACAGACCGGATTCGATAATATCAATATGGATATCATCGCCGGACTTCCGGGGGAAGATATTTCTGATATGGAAGATACACTGGCACAGATCACCCAGATGAAGCCGGACAGTCTGACGGTACATTCACTGGCGATCAAGAGAGCAGCCAGAATGGAGATGGAAGACCTTAATCGGGATGTGAAGGAGACGCATGACATCCTTTCCGGCATGATCGAAAAAGCGGGGGAAGCAGCAGAAGAGATGGATCTTTTCCCGTATTATCTGTACAGACAGAAGAATATTGCGGGGAATTTTGAAAATGTTGGTTATGCAAAGGTTGACAAAGCCGGAATATACAATATACTTATTATGGAAGAAAAACAATCCATTATTGCCGCAGGAGCCGGAGCATCGACAAAGATCGTATTGAAGAATCCGATTCCTATGCCGGGCAGTAAAAAGAAGAAAATGACACGTCTGATCCGTCAGGAGAATGTGAAAGCAGTAGATGCTTACATCGATAGGATCGACGAAATGATAGAACGCAAAGGAGAATGGTTATGGCATTAAAGAAGAAACCGGTTACCGGTATGAAAGACATGCTCCCACGTGAGATGGAGATCCGTGATTACCTGATCGGACTTATTAAAGAGACGTATAAGACATACGGATTCTGTTCCATCGAGACACCGTGTGTGGAACATATCGAGAACCTGTGCAGCAAGCAGGGCGGAGATAACGAGAAACTGATCTTCAAGATCTTAAAAAGAGGAGAAAAGCTGAAGATCGATACAGCAAAAGAAGAGAATGATCTGGTAGACGGAGGTCTGCGTTACGACCTTACCGTACCGCTTGCCAGATACTATGCGAACCATTCGAATGAGCTTCCGGCACCGTTCAAAGCATTACAGATCGGTAATGTATGGAGAGCAGATCGTCCGCAGAAGGGACGCTTCAGACAGTTCATGCAGTGTGATATTGATATCTTAGGAGAACCTGGAAATCTTGCAGAGATCGAACTGATCCTTGCAACTACAGCAATGCTTGGAAAGTTAAGCTTCCAGAACTTCACGGTATGTATCAATGACCGTAACATCCTGAAGGCAATGGCTGCATATAGTGGTTTCCGTGAGGAAGACTATGACGAAGTCTTCATTATCCTGGATAAGATGGACAAGATCGGAGCAGAAGGCGTTGCAAAAGAACTGGAAGAGATGGGATATGCCAAGGAAAATGTAGAGACGTATCTTCAGTTATTCAATGATGTGGCACCGGATGTGACAGGTATCCGTTTCCTGAAAGAAAAATTAGGAGACTGCTTAAGCGAAGAGACAGCAGACAGCATGGAGATGATCATTTCCAGTGTTGAGACAGCAAAGGAATGCGAATTCAATATCAAATTCGACCCGACACTCGTAAGAGGACAGTCTTATTACACAGGAACGATCTTTGAAGTAACGATGGATGACTTCGGTGGATCCGTAGCCGGAGGCGGACGTTATGATAAGATGATCGGTAAATTTACCGGACAGGATACGCCTGCATGTGGATTCTCAATCGGATTTGAGAGAATCGTTATGCTGCTTCTGGAGAACGGATATGAAGTTCCGACCGTAAAAGAGAAGAAAGCTTATCTGTTAGAGAAGAAGATGAAAAAAGAAGGCCTGTTAAAAGTGATGTCACTTGCAAAAGCAGACCGTCAGGCCGGAAAACAGGTTCTGATCGTCAATATGAAGAAGAATAAGAAATTCCAGAAAGAACAGCTGACAGAAGACGGTTATACAGAGATCGTGGACTGTTATGCAGATTCCGTGGAAAATTTATAATGGCCGAACTATCATACGATAGAGTATTTATAGTATAAAAGAGAAGGCAGATAAAGGAGATAAAAAAACATGGCAGAATCAATGAAAGGGTTAAAAAGAACCCACAGATGTGCAGAGTTATCTGCAGCCAATGTAGGAGAGAAAGTAACCATCATGGGATGGGTACAGAAGAACCGTAATAAAGGTGGTCTGGTATTCGTAGATGTCAGAGACCGTTCCGGCATTATCCAGGTGGTATTCGAAGAAGGAAAATCAGAAGCAGCACTGATCGAAAAGGCAGCAAAGCTTCGTGCAGAATATGTAGTAGCAATCGTCGGAACTGTTGCAAAGCGTTCCGGTGCAGTGAACGATCATCTCGCAACAGGTGAGATCGAAGTAATTCCGGAAGAACTCCGTATTCTTTCTGAATCAGAGACACCTCCGTTCCACATTGAAGAAAATTCCAAGACAAAAGAAGAAGTACGTCTGAAATACAGATATCTGGACCTTAGAAGACCGGATCTGCAGCGTAACCTGATGATGAGAAGTAAAGTGGCAACCCTGACACGCCAGTTCCTTGCAGAAGAAGGATTCCTTGAGATCGAGACACCGATCCTGATCAAGAGTACACCGGAAGGAGCAAGAGATTATCTGGTACCTAGCCGTATCCAGCAGGGACAGTTCTATGCACTTCCACAGTCACCACAGTTATTCAAGCAGTTACTGATGTGCTCCGGATATGACAGATATTTCCAGATTGCAAAATGCTTCCGTGACGAAGACTTACGTGCAGACCGCCAGCCGGAATTCACACAGATCGATATGGAGTTATCTTTCGTAGATGTCGATGATGTCATTGAGGTAAATGAAAGACTGCTTGCCAAATTATTCAAAGAAGTACTGGGGGTAGAAGTATCTCTTCCGATTCAGAGAATGACATGGCAGGAAGCTATGGACCGTTTCGGTTCTGACAAGCCGGATATCCGTTTCGGTATGGAACTGACAAATGTCACAGACGTTGTAAAAGACTGTGAATTCGTAGTATTTAAGAATGCGATTGAAAATGGTGGAACCGTCCGTGGTATCAATGCCAAAGGGCAGGGCGGAATGGCCCGCAAGAAGATCGACAAGCTGGTTGATTTCGCAAAAGACTATGGCGCAAAGGGACTTGCTTATATTGCGATCCATGAAGACGGAACTGTAAAATCTTCATTTGCCAAATTCATGACAGATGATGAGATGAAAGCGTTGATCGAGGCAATGGGCGGAGAGAACGGCGACCTGTTATTATTCGCAGCAGATAAGAATAAAGTTGTATGGGATACACTTGGAGCACTTCGTCTGGAGCTTGCACGTCAGATGGATCTGCTTGATAAGAACGAATACAAATTCCTGTGGGTAACAGAATTCCCGCTTCTTGAGTGGAGTGAAGAACAGAACCGCTTCACAGCTATGCACCATCCATTTACAATGCCGATGGAAGAAGATCTTCAGTACATCGACAGTGATCCGGGACGAGTACGTGCGAAAGCATACGATATCGTCTTAAATGGTAATGAGATCGGTGGCGGAAGTGTCAGAATCTTTGATCAGGATATCCAGAGCAAGATGTTCGAAGTACTTGGATTTACAGAAGAGCAGGCTCAGGAGCAGTTCGGATTCCTTCTGACGGCATTCAAGTATGGAGTACCGCCGCACGCAGGACTTGCTTACGGACTGGACCGTCTGGTTATGCTGATGGCAAAACAGGACAGCATCCGTGATGTGATTGCATTCCCGAAGGTGAAAGATGCATCTGACCTGATGACAGAAGCGCCGGGACATGTAGATGAAAAACAGCTGGAAGAACTCGGAATTGCAGTAGTGGCAAAAGAAGAGAAGAAAGACGACGCTGAGTAAGGAAAGGCAGAATAGAAAGCGGAAAGGCAGCTGCCGGCGCTTTCTGGAAAAATAGAATGGTTAAAATGTCAGGAACAATCAAAAAAGACTGTTCCTGACATTTTAAAATTGTCCGAGTTTTCAGATAGAAAGAAAAATTCAAAAAACTTGAAAAAAGATATTGACATAATGAGAAAGTTACGATATACTAAATATCGTTCTGATGAACACAAAATAATAAACATACTTGATGTGCGATAGTAGTACAGTTGGTAGTACGCCACCTTGCCAAGGTGGAGGTCGCGGGTTCGAGTCCCGTCTGTCGCTCTGAATTGACTGTTTGCAACGTCTTTTTTTTGTTGTATTAATTTAAGAGCACAGATAGAATCGGATTGAAATTCTGTGTGCCACTGTGCTATACTAAAGTGTGTATAAGCCAAAACTGCAGAAAAGATAAAATTACATATCTGTAGTTGCAAAACGAAAAGAGAGTGAACAAGAAAACGAGGATGTGAGAAGATGAATCAGGAAAGAGTAGTAAAAGCAGGTCTTCTGGGACTTGGAACGGTTGGCAGCGGTGTATATAAGCTTGTAGAACGCCAGAAAGATGAGATGGCGATGAAAGCCGGGGCAGGTCTTAAGATCCAGAAGATACTGGTACATAACATGAATAAGAAAAGAGAAGGCGTAGACCAGTCTCTTTTAACAGATAAGTGGGAAGATATCATTAACGATGATGAGATCGAGATCGTGATCGAGGTGATGGGCGGCATTGAGCCTGCAAAAACCATGATCCTGGAAGCCCTGCATGCAGGAAAGAATGTTGTAACTGCAAATAAGGATCTGGTGGCAACACACGGGCATGAACTTCTGGAAGCTGCGGAAGAAAGCGGAGTGGATTTCTTATTTGAGGCGGCTGTAGCAGGAGCAATCCCGATCATCCGTCCGCTGAAGCAGTGTCTGGCGGCAAATGAGGTTCAGGAAGTCATTGGTATTGTCAATGGTACAACGAACTTTATCCTGACCAAGATGATCGAAGAAGGCATGGATTTTGACGATGCACTGGCACTTGCTACCGAGCTTGGCTATGCTGAGGCAGACCCGACAGCCGATATCGAAGGACTGGATGCCGGACGTAAGGTAGCGATCATGGCATCGATTGCATTCCATTCCAGAGTGACATTTGATGATGTATATACAGAAGGAATTACGAAGATTACGGCAAAAGACGTAGAGTATGCAGAAGAATTCGGTGATGTGATCAAACTGCTCGGTGTTGCGCATAATACAGAAGGCGGTATAGAAGTTGCAGTATATCCGATGATGATTCCGAAGGAGCATCCACTTGCATCTGTCAGAGATTCCTTTAACGCAGTATTCGTGCATTCCGACGCGGCAGATGATACGATGTTCTATGGACGTGGAGCGGGAGAACTTCCGACGGCCAGTGCGATCATGGGTGATGTGATCGATGTGATCCGTGACATCCAGTACCACTGTACGGGAAGGATCAGCTGTACCTGTTATCGTGATACACCGGTAAAAGATTTTAAAGAAGTGAAGAATAAATTCTACATCCGTATGCTGGTGGATAATAAACCGGGTGTGCTCGCAGCAATCGCAAGCGTATTCGGAGTACATAAGGTAAGTATTGCCAGAGTTATCCAGAAGACAAAAGCAGATGATGCGGCGGAACTTGTTATCGTGACAGAAGCGGTAAAGGAAAAGCATCTCGAAGACGCACTGGAGCATCTGGTGGATATGGATACGACACGGGAGATCGGAACTGTGATCCGTGAATATTAGAGCATAAGTAGAAAAGCATAAATAAAAAAGCATAAATAGCAGAATATTTTCAGAGGACGGAGACCGTAACAAGC
>OCHA01002721.1_pt1 | contig 9838 bp, 8 predicted proteins | sample 1538591 | NCBI WGS metagenome assembly OCHA01 (sample SAMN04571710, study PRJEB22368) | human gut metagenome | biome: human gut; material: stool | host: Homo sapiens | place: Luxembourg | collected 2012-09-06 | reverse complement strand
TGCATATCTGCGTACTGCTTTTTCCGGATTCATACAAGCTTACTATGCTTTGCTTAAATTCCTCTGTATACTTGGTGTTTTCCATGTCTTTCTCTCCTTTTTTATTATTATACCATCTTTCGCTTTTTGCTGTCCACCTTTTTAGTATAGCACCAAAGTAGACTTCATTGGAGTAAAAAATACAAAAGCGAAACAAGATGCAGATGCTATAGTTTTGCGATGGAAAGAAAATGATACATATAAAATCTGTATTTATGATGGTGGATTTAAGGTGCATGGAGAAGAAATGGTTGAGCATTTAAATAAGTATTACTTTGCAGATGTTGCTGAATCTGAAAGAGTCATAGATGCTGTTATAGTTTCTCATCCGGATCAGGATCATACGTCAGGACTTATTGAAGTATTAGAAAGATTTAATGTTAATACCTTGTATATGAACAGACCTTGGCTTTATGCTGAAGAGCTTGAAAATAATAAGGACTACGGTAGAATCACAGAAAAAAGCTTAGAAAATAGACTAAGAGAAAAATATTCCTTTATTTCAGATCTTGAAAAGATTGCCATAGATAAAGGAATAAAAATCTATGAGGCATTTCAGGGGACAGTTATAAACGATAGGCTGACTATTTTGTCTCCAAAGAAGGACTTTTATCTTGATTTAATAATTGAATCTAATAAAACGCCACTTACTGCAGAGAGTACAACAAATTATAGAACTATCTGGGGTACGATGAGAACATTCGGTAATTACATCAAGAATCTAATTGAAAGTTGGACTGATGAACATTTAAGAGAAGATATAACAACGACAGCTGAAAATGAAATGAGCACAGTTATATATGGAGATATGCCAACAGGAGACGGAATTCTTCTGACAGGAGATGCCGGAAAAAAAGCACTGACAGAGGCGATGGATTATTCTGAAACACAAGGCATTTATATGAATAATGATGTAAACTTCTATCAAATTCCTCATCATGGAGGCAGGCATAATGTGACTCCAAAGATTATGAATAGAATGGTTGGCAATATTGTAAAAGAAAATGAATCTGATAATAGAGTTGCTTTTGTATCTTGTGCTGAAGATTCAGATCATCCGCTGCAAATGGTTGTAAATGCTTATGTTCGTCGTGGAGTAAAAGTTTATAGCAATAGCAATGGATGTATCATACATCATTCACGAGGCAATATGCCAGATCGCACAGGATGGAGTAATCTGAAGAAAATTGAGTTTGATAAAAATGTAGAGGAATGGAATGAATAATTTTTTAAACAATAGATAGAGGTCTTGTATATGTCAGTTGATATTTTTGATAAATACGATATAAGGGCACGAATATGTGCATTGTTATTTGTAATAGCACCGATGTTGCTTGATGGATACGTAATGATTGATGCGTTTAGAAATATCACCTTTACGATTCTATTGGCATCATTGATCTTAGTGTACAGTTGCTTGTTTTCTTGTTGGATCAGGTTCTTTGGAAATAAAACGGATTTAAAGGATTATATCGTTGAATTTCTTATGCCCGATTCAAAAGTATTAAGAAAAAAATGTTTAAAACGATACTATGAAAAATTATCGAAATTGGAGCCGAGTTTTTCGGATTTACTTGATTATGATAAAAAGAAGTCTCAAGAAATACTTAAAGACGTATCTTCGTGGTTAAGGCAAAAAACAAGAGATGAGAAGTTCAGCTTAGTTAGAGAAGAAAATATTAACTATGGATTTATAAGGAATATTTATTCGCTTAAAAAAGTTTTTTTGGTTGTATTTTCTCTCTATTCGTTATTATTAGTTGTTCTTTTTGGAATCAGTGTTTATAGTAGTTCTTTTGAGGATGTCTTATCTACAAAGGTATGGGTATGTCTAATTATTCATTTATTATCTTATGGTATATGGATATTTGGTGTCACAAAGAAAATCTTTGACTTCGTTGCACGAAAATATGCAAGAGAAATCGTTGCAGCGATTGATAGGTTGTAGGTTTATATATCGCAAGTTCGTATAAAAATTAAATTATGGAGGAATAATAATGAAACTTGTATGGATATTAGATGCTGACGGAATCGAATTTGATAATGAAGAAATCAATAACATTTTTCACATTATTAATTTTATAACTCATCAAAATACAGATAACTGGTTTAGACTTTATTCCGACCTTTCTAACCTTGATAAATTAATAAAATTGACAATTTTAAATAATTGACAAAATATTTAACGGAATTCGAATTCTCTAAGTTTAGACAACGACAGATATTTTTTATCTCTGATTACATGGATTTTTTATTATGCAATGCTAAAATTGAATTAGGCACGAAAATCAAAAAAATAAAACTGCGATTGAAAAATAATATTTCTGAATTATTTTTACCTTTCATCTATTTTATAGTAGCAAGACAAGTTAATTGGACAAATCTGCTCGTAAAAACGAGCAGATTTTGTTATATTGAATAAAAAATATGTATTTTAAATGATGCGAGGTTTCTTCGCTTCGTATCATTTTTTATTTCAGGAGGTTATTTTTTATGAGTAATCAAAAACGGATTTCATTTGGGTATACAAGAAATGCTCTAAAAGAAATAGTAATTTATGAAGAACAGGCAGAAGTAGTAAAGCTTATATTTGAGCTTTATTCGCTTGACCAATCATTATCAGACATATCGAAGTATTTGGAAATATATCATATTCCTTCTCCAAGTAATAAAACTGTATGGGATAGGCAAATTATCAATAATGTTCTTTCAAATGAAAATTATCTTGGCAATTCCGACTACCCTCAAATTATAAATAAAGAACTCTGGAATGTAACACAGAATAAGAAAAATAACAGCGGCTATTCAATGAGATACAGCAGGAGAAAAACGGTAGTTTAAATATCCGGATTTTCAAAAAAGGTTTCAGTGCAAATACTTGATTTCAAAGTAAAAAGCTGATATACTTATATTAAAGCAACGGAGGTGTAGCAATGGGTATTTATTTAAATCCGAGCAATATTGATTTTCAGCGTGCTATCAACTCTGAAATTTATGTTGACAAAAGCCAATTAATAGAATATACGAATAAGAAGTTATTTACAGAGCAACAGTTTATCTGTGTTAGCCGACCAAGGCGTTTTGGGAAGTCGATGGCAGCGAATATGCTTACGGCATACTACAGCCGTGGATGTAATTCGGAAGAAATGTTCAGCAAGCTGAAAATATCAAGATCTGATACATTTGAAAAGCATCTGAACAAATACAATGTAATTCACATTAATATGGTGAATTTTCTGGAACGCTCAAAATCTATTGACGATATGCTGGATTACCTCAGAAAGCGTCTTATTTATGAAATAAAAAAAGAAAACGGAGATGTAGATTGCTTCGACTGGAATGACTTGATTTCTGTACTTGATGAAATATTTTATGAGAAAAAAATTCCGTTTATCTTTATAATAGACGAATGGGATTGCATTTTCAGAGAGCATCAAAACGATACTGATGCTCAGAAAAAGTATCTAGATTTTCTGAGAAATTTATTGAAGGATCAAAGCTATGTAGCGCTCGCATATATGACCGGAATTCTGCCAATAAAAAAATATGGAAAGCATTCGGCTTTAAATATGTTTACAGAAGTGTCCATGACAGATCCCCGTGAATATGCTGAATTTACGGGTTTTACAGAATCAGAAGTTAATCAGCTTTGTAATGAATACAAAATGCCATTTGATGAAACAAAGCGTTGGTATGATGGATATAATCTAATGGGAGTTTCAGCTTATAATCCACGTTCAGTGGTTATGTCCATGACAGGCGGATATTTTAATAATTACTGGACTTCCACAGAAACATATGAGGCATTGAGAGTCTATATTGAAATGAATTTTGACGGTTTGAAGGATACAATCATTGAACTTCTTGCCGGGCAAAAAGCAGTAATTGATACGACAACATTTTCAAATGACATGGTAACTTTTGAAACAAAAGACGATGTACTGACACTTTTAGTTCATCTTGGATACCTGACATATGATTTTTATACAAAGGAAGTATCGATCCCAAACTACGAAATTTCAGAACAGTTTGCAAGTACTATTAAGGTTATGGGTTGGTCGGAGGTTGCAAATTCATTGAAGTTATCAGATGAACTTCTGAAATCAACGCTGAACGGAAACGAAGAAAAAGTTGCAGAACTGATAGACAAGGCACACAGTGACAATACATCGATTTTAAAATACAACGATGAAAATTCGCTGTCTTGTGTAATTTCGCTTGCATACTATTCCGCACGAAAAACTTATACGATCGAACGAGAACTATCTGCCGGAAAAGGATTTGCTGATCTAGTTTTCCGACCGAGAAAAAATAACAGTAACCCTGCAATGATCGTTGAACTTAAATATGATAAATCTGCCGGGGGCGCTTTGGATCAAATCAAGAAAAGGCAATACGCTGATTGCTTGAAGGATTACTCAGGAGAAATTTTACTGGTCGGTATCAATTATAATAAAGATACAAAAAAGCATGATTGTGTGATTGAGAAAATTGTAAAATAGTTTTTAATGCAGTGATGGTTACCCATCACTGCATTTTTATCCGAAAATATGGGCAAAATCCATTCATCTATTTTGTAGTCACAAGACAAAGCAGTTACGTCCTTTGAAGTAATTCAGAGGGCGTTATTTTTTGCCTAAAAAATTGCCAGTTCTGAATAAATAAAAGGCGGAGCAAAAATTCTTATTTTCGCTCCGCCGATAAAATTATTTTTCTTTCAGACTCTCCCCGAATCCTTTCTTTATAGGCTCAAGGAAATAATCCATAACTGTGCGTTTATCAGTCTTTATTTCAACACTTCCCGAAAGCCCTGAAATAATGTCGATATCATCGTGTTTATCAGTGATTTCAATTTTCACAAGATATACGCTGCCCACTTGCTCGCTTACAAAAGCGCTCGTACTTATGTATTTTACCTTACCCTTGACCGTTCCGTACTTGTTATACGGATACGCTTCAAGTTTTATTTCAGTTTCCATACCAATTTCAACATCGGCAATATCCATATTCTTTACGTAGCACACCATCTCAACAGGCGTATTGTCGGGAACGATGGTAACAAGCTCCTGAGCCGAGGTTACCGCTGCACCGATCGTATTTACGTTTATGCTGTTTATATGTCCGCTGACAGGTGCGGTTATATATTGATAATCCTTGGACAAGCTGTATTTTTCAAGGTTGGTTTCTATTTCATCAAGTTGCCCGCTGATCTCCGAAATCTTGGAATTTACTTGTGAGCTGTACTGAGTTTTAGTATCCTTAATCTTAACATCTGCTTGATCCTTTGCAAGTTCATACTGCTGTACCATCAGTTCCTGCATTTCAGCTTCACGCTCAGTTCCGTTTGCTTCATACTCCTCAAGCTGTATCTGCGCTATCTGATGATTTAAATCAGCGTTTTCCTTATCCTTTTCCAGATTGTCCAGAGTATTATGATAGCTTTTATCATTATCCAGAATAGATTGAATATACGTCTTTAATTCGTCGTCATAATCATCGATCTTTATTTCTGATAATTTTTCACCGTCCTTGATTTTAGTGTATATCTTCAGCTGAGCATCAAGTATCTTCTTCTGACTGTCAAGCTGCTCTGCATCTATATCCAAACTTTGCGTATCAAGCTCTATAAGAACATCGTCCTTTTCCACATAATCGCCCTCGGTAATATTAATGGCTTTTACTGACCCGTTTGCATATGACTGCACAACATTCAGGTTTCCGACTGGCTGTATGCTTCCGCTTGAGGTTATGACTACGTCGATTTCAGACAAACACGCCCATACGATAGCTGCGATCAGAAGTGTGAAAACTCCGAGAATAATAACCGTTCCCGCTTTATGTGCAGGACGTTCAATGATTTCCAGAAGTGACGGCATGAAGTCGTATTTCAGCTCTTTATCCCTTTTTCTGCTGTGTTTCAGTATGTACTCTGTCATTTTATTATCCATCAACGTCACCCCTCTGCTGTTGATTGTAAAGGTGGCAGTACAGTCCTTTTTGCCCCATAAGATTTTCGTGAGTGTCGTATTCCGCCAAGCTGCCCTTATCGATAACCATAATTTTCTGAGCGTCCTTAAGCGTGGAAAGTCTGTGGGCAATAATCAGGACTGTTCTGCCCTTGCAGATCTCTTTGAGATTATTCTGAATAATGCTCTCAGATTCATAATCAAGTGCAGAAGTCGCCTCGTCAAAAATGAGTATCCTCGGATTGGCAAGAATAGCTCTTGCAATAGCAACTCGCTGTTTCTGTCCGCCTGACAGTCCCATTCCTTTTTCTCCGATAATTGTGTTGTAGCCGTTTGGAAGTTCAAGAATGAAATCATGGGCACCTGCAATTTTCGCACAGTGTATGATCTGATCCATACTTGCAGTAGGGCAATGGATAGAAATATTCTCTGCAACCGTGCCGTTGAACATGAAATTTTCCTGTAAAACCACGCCTATCTGCTTTCTGAGCATTGCAGGATTTACAAGTGAAATGTCCATACCGTCAATGGATATCTTACCGCCCTCCGGAATGTACAATCTCTGAATCAGCTTGGAGATAGTACTTTTTCCCGAACCGCTTCGTCCCACAACGCCGACAATTGTTCCGGGTTCGATTTCAAAACTCATACCCTTGATTACTTCGCCGCCTTGTGGATTATATCTGAAATGCACCTTATCAAACACGATTTTTCCGTTAATTTTCGGCATTGCTGTCTGATTGGTATTAAGTATCGGTTCGGGAGCGGTATTGAAAATATCTCCGATTCGTTTTACAGACAATGAGGCTTGCTGATACTCCTGCCAGAGCTGAACAAGTCTGAGGACAGGTCCGCTTACTCTGCCTGAAAGCATACGAAACGCTACAAGCTGTCCGACTGTGAAATTGCCGTCCATTACTGCTTTTGCTCCGAAAAACAGAATAAGTAAATCAAACACTTTCTGAATAAACTGTCCTGTTGTTCCTGCGGTAGCAGATACCATTGACGTCTTATAGCTTGCCTTTACATAGTCAGACTGCAAGTCTCCCCATTTTTTCTCGAATTTCGGCTCTAATGCATAGGATTTTACAGTCTGAACGCCTGTGATAGATTCCACTAAAAATGATTGGGTATTTGCTCCTGTTTCAAATTTTTCGTCAAGCCTTTTCTTAAAAAGCGGAGTTACAATCGCCGAAAGAATTGCATATACGGGTATTGAACAGATAACGATGACTGTCAGCATTTTGCTATAGAAAAACAGCACCACGATGTACACGATAATAAAGATCAAATCTATCATTGATGACAGGGGAGTTCCTGTCAGAAAGTTTCTGATGCTGTCCAGTTCTCTTACTCGTGCCACCGTTTCACCTACTCTGCGAGATTCAAAGTATTTAAGCGGCAGTGCGAACAGATGCTTGAACAGCTTAAAACTCAGCATTACGTCTATTCTATTGGTGGTGTGAGTAAACACATAATTCTTTGCAAGTCCAAGTATCAATTCATATATGTAAACAATCCCGATACCTATCGCAAGCACGTTAAGAGTTGACATACTTCTGTGCACAAGCACCTTATCCACGACTACCTGAGTCATTACCGGAGTAAGTATCCCTAAGATCTGAATTGTAAAAACGGCTATAAGTACTTGAATGAACTCTTTTTTGAATTTCAAGATCGTGGGAATAAACCATTTAAAGCTGAAAACAGCCTCTCTGTCCATGATTCCTTTTTTGGTAATAAGGATCGCTGTTCCGTCCCATATTTGCGCAAGTTCTTCATGGGACTTTATCTCAGGCTGCGTTTTATCGGCAAAAAGAACCATAAATTTATCTTCTTTGGACTTTGCAATGATAAAGAATTCGTCATTTTTATCCTTTGCTATAATGGGCGCAGTTACGCTTTTCAGCTTATTCAGTTTAAGCTTACACAGCTTAGCTCTCATTTTCAAGGCTTTTGCAGATTGTATTATTTCAATTTCTCCCGTTTTCTGCTCCGGATCAAGTACGGACAGATTCTCCGCCTGCTCCTTTGTTATCGGGATACCGTGAAATTTCATTACGATCATAAAGCAGGACAAGCCGCTGTCTTGCTTTTTCTCCATACTTCGACCTCCTTTTTCCAAAAATATGCAGCAGCAAAAATGCCGCTGCATTAATTAAAATTTATTTTACCGGATCTGAGAATCAACAAGCATCTGATTCATGACAGCTGTATCATTTGCAGGATCAAGTACGTTGATCCCGTCTGAAATATTATCCTCGTTTACAAATGCTGACATGTTTTCAGTAAGTATCATTACCTGAAGGTCTGTCTGATCTGCAATTTCTTCCGTTTCATTTACCGATATTGCCGCTGAATCAAGAAGAGCCTTATTTTCCGAATCAGAGAAAATATCTGATTCAATACCGTCATCTGCATACAGGCTGCTAAGAATATCGGCGTTGGTCTGAATGGTATCAGCTTCGCTCTTTATTGGAGCTTCTGCAAGAGCCGTATTATTTACAGTCTGAGTAAGTTCAAGTTCCCAGGTATCTTTATTGACTGTTCCTACTGCTCCGTCTGCAAACTCAAATGTATATCCGCCCTGATTCCACTTGTAACCGTTGATTGTAAGCTTATCCTCTGTTCCGTTTACTGTCATTTCAAGTGTTGAATCCCAAAGATTTGTTATTGTCACATCACCGGAGTTAACGTCCTTGAATTTAACTGTGCTGCTTCCGCCCCAATCTTCAATTGTATCGTTACCATATCCCTTACCGAAGATATATGTATCGTTTCCGTTTCCTCCATACAGCCAGTCATCGCCTGTTCCGCCGTCGAGTACGTCGTCGCCGTTACCTCCATAAAGCGTATCATTTCCGCCCTCTCCGTGGATAGTAACTCCTGAGTCACTCCATGCGGACATCCAGTCATTACTGTCAGAACCGTGAAGATCTGTAATAAGGTCATTTATCATTGTTCCATTGATATTAAAGTTTTGGAATCCGGCTCCGTCAAAATACTGCTTGATAATGATATTATCAGCTCCGAACGATATTTGCAAATCGCTTCCGTTTATTCTTGACATCACTGCGCTTTCAATTGAAAGTCCTGAAAGCAGGATCGTGTTATGTCCTGCTGCGTCGGAGATAGTATCCGTACCATAACCGGCTTTGAATATGATGGTATCGTCGCCGTGATCGTCTTGAATATAGTCATCGCCTTCGCCTGGATCAATATAGTCGTTGCCGCCTCCTGCATAAATAATGTCATTTCCTGTACCGCCGTAGATTTTACTTCCGTCGTTACCGTCGTAAATTACATCGTTGCCTTCACCGCCATAGATTTCATTTTCACCATTACCTCCGTAGAGATGATCGTCTCCGGTACCGCCGTCTATATAGTCCTTATCTTCTCCGCCGTAGATCCAATCATCACCCTCCTGACCGTACATTTCATTATATCCGTTACCGCCGTTCATAACGTCGTGTCCTGTACCGCCTTCTATGTAGTCATAGCCTTCACCGCCTGTGAAGTTATCGTCTCCTGACCCGCCGTACATATAGTTCGGTCCGTTTCCGCCGTAGAATGTGTCGTTACCTCCGTCGCCGTACATATAGTCGGTATCGTCTCCGCCTACAAGTGTATCGTCTCCTTCGCCGCCATGAAGATCGTTATTTCCGTTACCGCCTTCTAAATAGTCATTGCCGTTGCCGCCGTAAAGATGATCGTCGCCTTCTTCTCCAAACAGTTCATCATCATCTTCACCGCCATAGAGATAATCTTCTCCATCTCCGCCGAATAATTTGTCATTTCCGGCATCACCGAAAAGAGTGTCGCTTCCATTTTCA
>OCHA01002718.1_pt1 | contig 9854 bp, 7 predicted proteins | sample 1538591 | NCBI WGS metagenome assembly OCHA01 (sample SAMN04571710, study PRJEB22368) | human gut metagenome | biome: human gut; material: stool | host: Homo sapiens | place: Luxembourg | collected 2012-09-06 | reverse complement strand
TCGAATGTATCGCAAGTCCGTCAAGATAATACTCACCCTCATCAAAAAGGTCCATGCAGCCAATAACATTCATCAGTGTAGACTTGCCGGAACCCGACGTACCAAGAATTGCAACAAACTCACCCTCATCTACGGTAAAATTAATATCTTTCAGAACATGGAGAGACTCTCTCCCCATATCATAAATTTTATTAACATTAACAATCTCTATCTTATGCTCATTATGCTGCTTAACATCGCTCTTTTTATCAATATCCTTATCCGCCTTTTTCTTTCTGAACTTTATCATAAAAATCTTCCTTTCTATAATGTTGTTCCAAATTTAAAGTCTTATCTAGTCATAAACAATAACTTATATTGGATTGAACAAAGACAGCAAATAATATTAACCGACATTTTGTCGCCGTCAGTACTTAGTCAGCGTTTCCTGCTGACTTATTGTACTGCTACGAGCGACAACATAGCGAAAGCGTGCCGGTTGTTATTATTGCTGTTCTTGTTCAATCATCATAGCTTTAAATTATCACGAAACAATCCACACACCTACAACAACCTTTTTCCCACCTGAATCTTTCTCCATTATCATTTTAATAATGTCTCCGTTTGAAAGTCTTGAAAATGTTGTTGTTTTCCCAAGTGATGTTATCACATCTGTTCCGACAGGTATCGTTGTACTGCCTGTTTCGTCCGTGAGTGTATAAATCTTCTTGCTGCTTTTATCCGAAGATTTGCTGCTGTCAGACTTTTTATCTGAACTGTCAGAAGAACTCTGACTACTGTTTTTATCTGATGAACTATTCTGGCGGTCTTCGAACTGCGAACTTTCTCCGTTCATATCGGCTGCTCCTCCACTCTGCGAATTTACTCCATTCGTATCGTGTGCTCCTCCTCCCTGCGGCATCTCTCCACCATTCATATCGGGTGCTCCTCCGCCCTGTGAACTACCTCCGTTCATATCTGGTGCTCCGCTTGCAGACGGCATCCTGCCTTTCTTTGAATTTGAGTCAGATGCACTCTGCTCTTTCACAACGGTGTATTCTATCTCATTGCCGTATATCGCCGTTATCTTGCAGGCAACAATCTCCTGATTAGATTTCAGCTTAACTGAGCTTATATCATTGGTTGTCTCCTCCGTTTTCTTAGAACATCCCGACAACACAAGGCACATACCAAGAAGCACCGCAAGAACTTTTCTACACCTTTTTACATTAAGATACATTTTTCACCCTCCTTAAATTAATTTATTTAGATATTTGCAAAACAACTATTATCTGTAATTAAATTGTACAGGTATAACAAATAATGTTAGCAGTGCACTTCTGTCACCGTCAGCACTTAGACAGCGTATTTTGCTGTCTTAGTACTGTTACGAGTGACAGGTAGCGAAAGCGTGCCTGCGGTATTATTTGTTATACCAATACAATAAACACAACCTACATTTAGTTTTGCAAATATCTACTCATTCATTTAAGTATTTGAAAACTCTTACTCCTCATTTAATGCCTCAACAGGTACAAGTTTTGAAGCCTTTAATGCAGGATAAAATCCAAATACAGTTCCCGTAAATACCGCAAATAATACGGCAAGTGCTGCTCCGAATACAGAGAGTTCTACTCTTACATCAAAATGCTCTACAACAGGCGTTATGCCAAAACTTAGTAAAACACCGAGTATTCCTCCAAGTATGCTTATAAAGCACGCTTCAAGCAAAAATTCTATAAGTATGTCTTTTTTTGTACAACCGATGGCTTTTAATATGCCGATTTCTTTTGTTCTTTCTTTTACTGATACGAACAATACATTCATGATACCTATACCGCCTACGATAAATACTATAGCCGCCATTGCAATAAGGAGTGTTGTCAGTGTGTTGTTTGACTCTGACGCAGCTTCCATCTTACTTCCGGCATCAGTTATCGTAAATTCTGCATTTGGATAATTTTCCGCGAGAACCGACTGTATATTTTCCATTACAGTGTCCACTTTATCAACATCTGATGCGATTACTGTTATCGTCGGGTCTGCATCTGTTCCAACGATATATTTTACTCCGGTACTGTATGGTATAAATATGGAATCATCAGGGCTTATTCCTGAAGAAACAGTTCCTACCTCCGATATTACACCGTTTACTACATATGCTCTGTCATCTATGTAAATAGTGCTGTCATATGCGTCTTTTACACTTCCAAATATCTCTTTTGCAACAGAATAACCGAGTACGCACACTTTCTCTTTGTTTGTCTCGTCTGATGACTCTATAAAACTCCCTGCTGCCATCGTCAGATTACTCATGCCTGCATAATTATTTTTCACTCCTGCTATCGTATAGCTTTCAGCGTCATCGAGCTCTCCTCCATCTACATCGGATTTTGTAGTATAAGATATCGTTATGTCTGAAATTCCTGGAAGAAATGTTTTTAAATCGTCCATATCGTCTTCGGACAAAGTAATCTTTTCCTGATTTATCTTTGAGCTTTCACTGCTTTTACCGCCCTGCATAAATCCACCAAAGCCGCCGGGCATCCCGCCCCCCTGCATTTCTCCGCCGCCAAAACCACCCTGTCCCCTATTTCCGGACTCAGAGTTTCCATTTGATGATTTCCCTGACGAGCCTGATTTTGATGAACTCTTAGAATTTGACGATGAACTGTCTGACGACTGCTCATATGAAATATCTATAGCACCCGCGTTCAAATTTTTGAACTGGTCCGCCACATCCATCTGACCGCCCCTGCCTATTGCTATAACCATGACTATCGTTGCCGCGCCCACTACCATACCTATAGAAGTAAGCACCACCTTAAATTTATTCTGAATAAGATTTATCCAGACAAGTCTTAATATCTCGCTTAGTTTCATTCGCTCACCCGGCTTTCTATAAGAACTGTATCACCTTCGCTTAATCCGCTTTCGATCTGAACATTATGTCCGTCTGAAAATCCTGTTTTTACCTTTGTCTTTGTCGTACTTGCGTCACTGTTTTTCTTTGTTACATATGACTTTGTTCCCTCTGTCTCAACAGCCTTATTTGAAATATAAAGAACATCCTTTACCTCTTTTGTAACAAATGTAACATCAGCACTCATTCCTGCATAAATACTTGAAACATCTCCTGTCATCGTGCTACGACCGGATAACTCACCGTACTTGTTCCCGATGAAGTGGTTGATATTGATGTGACTTTTCCGTGGAATGTCTTATCTTCATATGCAGAAAGACTTATATTTACTGTATCTCCGACCTCTATCTCCGAAATATCGTCCTGTGCAACAGACACCGAAGTCGTGACCGCATCCGAATTCATATATGTAGCTATGTCAGTATCCGTACTCAATGTCTCTCCGTCCTCATATCCGACAGATGTTACCGTTCCCGAACATTCAGCTTTTATCACTCCTGTTCCCGCATATTTTTCAAAAGTTTTTAGTGCTTTCTGTGCGTCTTTTAATGTCTCCTGTGCATCTTTTACATCATCGTCAATTCCGTCCATCGCAACATTGTAAAGAGTCTTTGCATTTGAATATTGAAGCATTGCCGCATCATATGTCTTTTTGGCACTAACTTTTCCTGTTTTTTTAGCTTCTTTAGCAGATTTAAGCTGTGATTTCAAGTTTTTGAGATTTGATTTATATTCCGACAACTGCTGCTGATATGAAGCTAACCGCTGCTGCATTATCGTTATCGTACTTGAGCTCTGACTGCTAGTCGTTCCTGCAGTTGTAGCTGCATTTGAACCTGTTCCCGAAGTTCCGCCGTTTTTATCATCTCCCATACCTGTACCGTTCATGTTTCCTGTATTATTACCGACATTATTGCCTGTATTCTGACTTGTCGATGTACTGCTATATACTGTTGTACTTCCGCCTGCTTTTTTAATCTTTTTCTTTAGAGTTTTAATCTTTGAAGGAAGTGTCTTAATACCTGAAACTGCCGTATTATAGTTATTCTGTGCTGTCACAACCGCACTGTCAAGGCTTTGCAATGTAGCTTTATATGTTGTCTTTGCACTCTTTCCTGCCGCAATCCTTTCTTTATATTCATATTCTGCCGTAAGTTTATCAGAGTCTCTGTCTACTTTTGCTTCTTTTAATGAATGCTTTGCCGAACTTACCGCCGCCTTATAAAGTTTTCTCACATTTGAAACACTCTTTGTCGTGAGTTTTAAAATTGTGTCACCTTTTTTTACATTCTGACCCGATGTGATACACACTTTTTTTATAACAAGGTCTGAGTCCGATACGCTCTCATTTCCTGATGATGAAGATGTTGTCTTTGTTGTGGAAGAACTGCTGTCTGAACCCGACTGTCCGCCTGCCATTCCCATTGCACCACTCATGTTCTGCATTCCCTGTGCATCACTTTTATTTGAACTGTCCGAAGATGAAGAACCTGAACTGCTTGTTCCTGATGGAGATGATGAGCTGCTTGTTCCCATCGAAGATGTGTCAAGCTCATATGACTGTGTGATAGAACCAATCTCCATTGTTCCACTCTCAGTTATCCCCACTGTGAGGTTTCCTTTTTTCGCCGTGTTCTCTTTAGTTACTGTCGCTGTCTTTGTATCGTCTTTTTTATTATTCACATTAAAAACCACAATAACAGTTATGCACCCAATAAGGATTATGGAAATTATAGCTTTCTTTATCTTTTTCTTATGCGACTTAGATTTTACCGCTGCCTGTTTTTTTTCTTTATCTGCCATTTTTATTTTCCTTTCTACTAATTTTCTTCATTATTCTGATTAAAGATAACCTGCGTTGCAGCACCGCTTGATAACATTTTCTGCGAATTATCAATGGAAACAGTTACCGTATATGTTACTTTTGATACACTCTCCGATGATGAAGATGTTTCAATAGCTGCAACTTTTCCCGTTACTGTCTGCGGCATATTCTGAACACTTACCGAAGCCTCATCGCCTACTGAAATTTTTCCTATATCCGTCTGGTCAACAGTCACATCAATACTGAGTGTATTTTCATTACTGTAACCTGCTATCGCTGTCATACTGTTTAACATATCTCCGCTTTCATATGACATTTCAGATAAAGTTCCCGACATCTGTGCCACAACATTATTTCCTGATATAAGTTTGTTAAATGCTGCTACTCTTGCTTTCGCATTTGTATAATTGTCTTTTGCTTTCTGTAATGTATCTTTTGCCGATTTTATAGCCGCATTATAGACTGTGTCTGCATTTTTATAGGCTTTCACACTCTCGTCATATGTCTTTTTTGCACTTACTTTTCCTGTTGTCTCCTCTGATAAAGCCTGATTGTATGTTGAACTGTAATTGTTCAGGTTAAGTTTTGCATTTTTGTAATCAGTTCCATATAACGAAATATTATTTTTAAGTGTACTTATACTATTTGACAACTGAGTTTTTTTCGTATTGTATTGCTCGTATGTCTTTTCCGCTGATGTTGACGATTTCAAAGCCTTGCTATATGCTGTGTTCTTTGACTCCATGTCTTTTTTTGCCAATGCAAGCTTTTGCTCAACATTTGTTGTCAACTGTGAAATATCACTTTTATTTTCACGACTGAAATCTCCAATATATCTTGATACTGTACTCATTTCATCATATTTTTGTTTTGCCTGTTCATATAATTTTTGCTTTGTGGCAAGAACTTTAGCTTTACTCTCTGCCTGTTTTTTTGCCTTTTTGATTTTTTTATTTACACTGCTCAACTGTTTCTGTTTTGCAGCAAGAGTCTTTTTTGAATTTTTAATCTTCCCTGGATATGTACTTATTATCTTTTTGCTTTTATCAAGCTGCTTTTTCGCTTCTTTTACCGTTCCCGTATATTCCAATAAACTGTCTTTATAATCGATAAGTGCTGATGAATATGCTGACAAACTCTCCTGATAATCACTTTTTGCATCATAAACCGTTTCTTCATAATCAAGTTTTGCCGATGCATATTTCTTTTTATAAGTTTTTACCGCTTTATATAGAATTTTTCTTGTATCTGAAACACTGTCTTTGGTAAGTTTTATAAGTGCATCTCCTTTTTTTACCTCATCACCTGAGCTTTTCAAAACACTTTCCACTTCCAATGCTCCTGTTTTACTTGTACCCTTAAGATTCAGATTGTATAACTGATAGTCCGTTCCTCCCGATGTCGTTCCCTCTGCCTGCAATATATTACTATTCTGCGTCTTTGCCGAAGCAATGTTTTTTTTATCTGAATTATTTGTCTGTTCCGATTGTTCAGATGAATTATTTTTTAAAATCCGGTTTCCACCATATACTCCCACACCTGCTATAAAAAGCACTACTGCCATCGTCAATGCAATCTTTCTTTTTCGGTGCATCATTTTTCCTCCTGTCTGCTTACGCTGATTTTTCTTTATTGTTCCAGCATATTCTTGCCAAAGATATTCACAATACGCTTTATATTTTATAATCAAAATAGTACAGTAAATTTGTGAAAATCAAGTGGAAAAGTTGTGTGCAAAATGTGAAACGGAATATTTTTAAATATCTGTCATAAGATGATGTAAGAGGAGAATTTCCCCTCTTTTAAGAAAGTCCGCTCGCCTTTAACACGATAAAAGTGCAGCAAAACATTAACATAATAAATCTGAAAGGCAGGTTATCGCTAAATGAATAAAACTTCCACAACCAATATACGAAAAAGGACAATGCCACGCATATGTAAAACTGTTATCATATTCTTTTTTATAGGTATGCTTATCGGTACTCTTGTCGGAAAGCTTTTTAATCCAATCATCCTGCCTGTGTTAAAAACAATTTACAGCGAAACCATAAGTGCCCTGCCATCAATGGACATACCGTCAGACCAGATAGTCCTCTCATCCTTTAGCAGAAACATCAAATTTGTAATGCTGCTTTTTATTTTCTCAATGACAGACCTCTGGCGTTATTACTGCCTTGTTTTTTCAATTTATACAGGCTTTTCAAACGGACTCCTGCTTTATTTTAATATTTCACTTTACGATTTTGCCGGAATAGCAAACTATACCTGCTGCATTATGCCGCAATATCTTGTCTTTGTCCCTGCATTTTTGTTTATAATAATGAAGCTTCACAGAATAAACTGCTTAGATGAAACAAAACAAAAAGGGAAACTGTTATTAAAACAATTTCCCTTATTTCTGCTCAGTATTTTACTTATACTTATCGGAAGTCTCGCCGAGGGCTGCATAAATCCACTGCTTTTGATACATCTTGCAAACTGATTATACATACTGTCAATGCAGGCAACAGACTTCTAATCTTTAAAAATTCAAATAAACTAAATCCGTTTTAATTGCTGCTTAAGCTCCTCAACAGAACCGTCATTTTTTATGACTCTGTCACTTCTGCTTATATAAAACTCATCAGGTTTCTGGCTTCTCATCACCGCATCGCACTTTCCGTCAGAATAGCCCCTGCTGTCCTTAAGCCTTGCTATCCTTATTTCTCTCGGAACATACACATACCATACCTCATCACAGTATTTATCGCACTCCGTCTCAAACAAAATGGCACTCTCAAGAATTATACTGCCGCCTTTTTCCTTTCTCTGTTCTATATAATTCTCAATATATTCCTTTACCTTAGGATGCACGATATTATTCAAATCCTGTATCGCACTTTTGTCATTAAACACTATATCCGCAAGTTTCTTTCTGTCAATCTCCCCTGTGTCAGAAAGAATATCCTTACCAAATCTTTCCACCACAGCTTCAAAGGCACTACCACCCTTATCCGTGACAATATGACCAATATCATCCGTCAATATAAGCTCAGCACCCGTTTCTTCCTTTAAAAACTGTGCCACAAGTGACTTACCACTACCGACACCACCTGTCAAACCAATAACTTTCATCTCAATCCTCTCAATATCATAATAACCACACTAAGCCTTTGCAAAACTTACATAAACTGTAATTAGATTGTGCAACTATAACAAAATAATGTTAGCTGACATTTTGTCACCGTCAGCACTTAAGAGTGGTCTTTTCACTCTTTATGTGCTGCTACGAGTGACATCATAGCGAAAGCGTGCCAGCGGTATTATTTGTTATAATTGCACAATCAACACAGCCTGCAGCAGTTTTGCAAATGTTAGTGTGCCTCAAACCAATCATCCCCCTGCTCCACTTCAGCAATAAGAGGAACTTTAAGTTCAGCCGCCGACTGCATATTTGAAATAAGTATCTCTTTCACCTTTTCAATCTCATCAACACTTGTCTCTACCAGCAGTTCATCGTGCACCTGAAGAACTATCCTTGATTTAAGTTTTTCTTCTTTTAATTTTCTTGCAACTTTTATCATCGCTATCTTTATTATGTCTGCCGCTGTTCCCTGTATAGGCGAGTTCATTGCAATTCTCTCACCAAATGAACGCTGCATAAAGTTTGATGATTTTATTTCAGGCACTGGTCTTCGCCTGCCAAATTTTGTGTAAGAATATCCTGTTTCTTTTGCTTCTTCTACTTTCTCGTCAAGAAATGCCTTTATCGCCGGATATGTGGCAAAGTATTTCTTTATTATCTCGTCCGCTTCTTTTCTCGTTGTGCCAAGATCCTGTGAGAGACCGAATGCACTTATCCCGTAAACTATTCCGAAGTTTACTGCCTTTGCATTTCTTCGCTGAAGATCGGTGACCTCGTCAAACGGTGTGTGGAATACTTTTGATGCGGTACTTCTGTGTATATCATCACCGTTCTTATATGCCTGTATAAGATGTTCATCCTCCGACATATCAGCTAAAACTCTCAATTCTATCTGTGAGTAATCTGCATCAAGGAATACAAATCCGTCTTTTGCCTTAAATACTTTCCTGAATTCACGCCCCATCTCCATTCTGATAGGAATATTCTGGAGATTTGGCTCTGTCGAACTTATTCTTCCCGTTGCTGTTATCATCTGGTTAAATTTGCCGTGAATTCTCTTATCATTCTCGATAAATACAGCAAGTCCCTCTGCATATGTTGACTTTAATTTTGTAAACTGCCTGTAATCAAGTATCTTTGATATAATAGGGTCTTCTTTCTTTAGTTTTTCAAGAATATCCGCTGATGTTGAGTAGCCTGTCTTTGTCTTTTTTGCAAATGGCAGTTTCATTTTTTCAAACAATATCACACCAAGCTGTTTAGGTGAATTTATGTTAAACTCCTCACCTGCAAGGTCATATATATCACTTTCAAGTTCAATTATCTTTCTGTCAAGTTTTTTTGCAAGCTGTTCAAGAACGGCTATGTCTGCCTTGACTCCGACTCTCTCCATCTGATATAAGAAATATGACGTCGGCATCTCCACTTCACGGTAAAGTTTTATCATGCCTGTTTTTTCGAGTGTGCTTTCAAGATTTTTATATCCAGCCACAGCCACATACGAAAGTTCTCCCGTATATTCCAAAAGATTGTTTATTACAACATTCTTTTCCTCGTCCGCACTCTCCCTAAGATAATCGTCATCTATCTCCGATACGATTTCTGAAAGTCTGCTTTTTCCAAATCTCTCACTATATGATGGTATCGTCATATCAAGATAATCCCTTGCTATATCGTCAGCACCGTAACTGTCTTTAAGCGGATTTATAAGATATGCAGCTATACTTACATCTGATATTTTATTAAACAGCCTGTCAAAATCCGAATCATCAAAAGCCATCTGTAAAGGTGCTTCCCTATCCTCTGAAAGATTTTCTGCAACTGCCGTAAGATGCAGTTCGTTCTTCCAGTCTATCAATGCGATATGAGGTATTTTCTTTTGAATTTTTTTATAAGTTTCTATCAGAAAATCTCCGTCTGTCTCATCATTTTTTAATATGCTTACGGTTTCATACTCACCATTTTTTTCGTAGCTTAAACTAAGTCCCAAAAACAAATATTCA
>OCHA01002716.1_pt1 | contig 9865 bp, 8 predicted proteins | sample 1538591 | NCBI WGS metagenome assembly OCHA01 (sample SAMN04571710, study PRJEB22368) | human gut metagenome | biome: human gut; material: stool | host: Homo sapiens | place: Luxembourg | collected 2012-09-06 | reverse complement strand
GACCGATCTATTAAATTTTACAACGAGGCCCTTGATCTGCACGAAGTGAGAAGAAAGACTACCGATGATTTTATCATTGTGTATCTGAGCAACGATGTAAGTGATTTTGAGTTGGAACTTACTTGGCTGAAAGATCATCCACAGCCATATAATCTGGGTGAATGCGAATTCCACCTGGCATTCCAGGCGGAGGATTACGAGGCAGCGCACAAAAAACACGAAGAGATGGGGTGCATTTGCTTTGAAAATGAAGCAATGGGAATCTATTTCATCGTAGATCCAGATGGCTACTGGCTTGAGATTGTGCCGTAAAGCTGATGTATATTGGTAATTTTAAAATAAAATAGCCTGAGATTGATTGATCAGGTGGTGTGTGGATTCATCCGATTGTCTGTATGCAGAAAGCGTTTTTTCAAATATGTGCAATGGTGTATGGCTGTTTTTGGCGTTTTTGGAGAAAAACATACAAGTATACACGATGAATTGATTATCGAGTTCAGTGGATCAGGTAAGGAAAAGCCAGCATAACTGTATGACAGGAAAAAGCCCCCCGTACTTTCAGATAAAAGAAGGTACGGGGGGTATAATTCCTAATTATTTTTTACAAGCAGGATTGCACCGCCTGCCAGAAGCAGAAGTGAAAAAATGATTGAAAAAACAGATGCTCCAATACCCGGTGCACCGCCCTGTTTAACGGCTGTTTCCCGATCCATTGCATCCTTTAGCAGATTATTTGTGATTTCCGGTGCAGGTCTGAGCGTCTGTCCGTCCTGAATGCCAAGTGCTGTCACAGTGTCTCCGGCTTTGAAATCAGAGGCGCTATAAAAATAACGGAAATCATTTTTGGCATGAGCCCGCTGTGTCTGTGACAATGGTTCTATGAAATCCTTCTGTGTAAAGTTCTGATCCTGCGTATGGACATAACCGGCAGCTTTCAATTCATCCTCATTATACTGATTCCATGTTGAATCCATTCTTATAGTATCAATAAAATCCTGTGAAAGTGTATAATCGCCAACTTTACCCTCTCCGGTAAAAGTCTTTTCAGAAGTTGTCATGCCCCACTTCAGAATGCCATATAGTTTTTCCTGTTCCGTTAAATTTTTTCTCTTTTGCTTTGAATCAGAGTTGTTTTTTTCTCGAAGCATAGTTTGTTTTGAACGTGAAACACGAAGGCTGTCAAATGTCAGTCCGAGTTCATTATCACAGGATGGTTTCGTTAATTCAAGTGGACCGCAGACAATTACTATTTTTCCATCGTTCTCGGCATTAAATGCTTCATTTCCTACATAGACTGCTTCTTTCAAAACTGATTTTGCCTTTGGAATATCCACAAAAATCATTTTTAATGATGCTGCGAAAAAAAACAATCCGGCAATCATAAGAACAATTCCTGATGCTTTTTTTAACATTTTGGTCACCTTCTTTTCTTTCTATATACCGATTAGATACGAGTCTGTACAGCTATTCCAATTTTATTATGACATATATTCGTCTATCTGCCACTAGCACTTATGACAGCAATAAAAAAATAACTGGATTTCATGGCATTAGAGCGTGTTTGGAAAATGCTTTCTGCAAAATGGGGCGTGCAGATTGCAGGAATGGTTTTTCAGAAATGCAGTTATCACAGCAAAAATATAACAAAATTAACAAAACAGGCGCAGTGGAAAATTACCAGATTTTCCACTGCGCCTGAATTTTATCAAGATTATTTCTGCAAAATCCTCCAAAGTGTAGACCTGCTGATGCCGAGTCTTTCAGCAGTTTTGGTTTTGTTCATGTGTTCCTGCTCCAGGACGATCCGGGAGACGTCATAGTTAATACTGTCCAGGTTCTGGTTCAGGTTCAGGATTTCATAGCCTGGCTGAAGCTGGAAGGTATGCTGGGAACTGGGGCTTTCCTGGGAGAGGGCCTGGCGCACAACGTCAGTTTTGATATAGTAATCATTGGTAGAAATGATCAGCTGACGAATGACACGTTTAAACTGTGCCAGATTCTGAGGCCAGCCAAACTGCTGCATTAGCTCCATGGCCTCCGATTCCAGCCCTACAACCTGCTTCCCGAATTCAATGTTTGCCTGACTGATGTACAAGGTGGTAATGTTGGGAATGTCCTGAACACGCTCCCGAAGAGGCGGGATACGAAGAACCAGGCAGGACAACTCATTCATAAAAGTCTGGCAGACGGTGTCCGTTTCATGCTTGTCACTGCCAAGAGTATAGGAAAAAATAAAACGGTTCCGACGGCACATCTCACCTTGGTTCAAGTAACTGAGAAACTTCTGTGCCAGAGAAATTTCCAGCGCCTGAAGATTTTGAATAAAAATCGTGGTATTAATGTCATTAAAAGGCGAATTTACATTATCAATGAGATAATTCCATTTTTTCTGATTGGTATTAGCACAGTCAATAATTACATAAGGACTCTTCCGGTATTCACTGTGAGAGTACAAAAAGGAAGCCGCCTTTGTCTTGCCGGTTCCGATTTCACCCAGGATCATAACCGGTGCCAGGGTAGCGGCATATTGCTCCATGGTGATTCTTGTGCTGCCGATAAGATTGGCACTGCCATAGTAATCAGAAACCTCATTGATGGAGTTCGTCTTCGTGTCATAATGAGAAACGCCGATGTCATCGACCAGAAGCGGTGCATCCTGCATCAGAAGGTAAATATATACATAAGCAATGCCGTTGATAGTAACGTGTCTGGAATACATGGTGTAAACAAAACTCTCTACCTGGTTTTCCAGCCGGAAGCGGGAATCGGAAAGAAAGGAAGTAAGATTCTGCTCCACCTGATTAAAGAAAGCAGCAGTGGCGGGGCTTCTTTCCATACTGGAAAAATACGGCTGACCATCCTTAGTATAAATAAACAATGCTTCACGGCTCTGGATAACCGCAGCTTTCAGAACCTGAGACTGCTGTCTGGTAATAGAAAAAATTTTGGAAAAACGTACTGCCTGATCGAGAGCGGCTTCAATACTTTCTCTTCCGGATGTAATAAGAATAAAGTTCATCCCCAGTTCACGGGCGATAGAAGTACCGACCATATCACACAAAACCATTTCATAGCCTTGCTCCTTCAGATGCTCCATCTGTTGGTAAGGCTCCGTATTTTCATCCAGAGCAACAATCTCAATATCATATTGAAGAAGATTGCACAGCATTTTCGCACAATTTGTAATGGCCGGATAGCCGATAATGGCAAAACGGTTGGAATAATTTTCCGCAAGCTTGATGGCGCGGAGAATATCATATACGGAAATCTCAACTTCGACTACCGGGATGGTAATATTGGCAGAAATCATCTTCGCAGTACCGCCACGGGAAATGATAATATCGAAATCGTCCAAATCATAAGATTGTACAATTTCAAGGCCTGTAGCCAGATCTCCGATTCGGGCAGTCATTTCGATATCATCACGGCCAGAAGCGATATCGTTTATTATTTCTTTCATGCCCGGATAAGGGGCTATTGTTAAAATCTTTGTTTTCATACGCACACCTCCGTCGAAACAATCATGCCTGTAACGTTGTTTCATAATGGACTCATTTGGATTACTTATATGATAACATATAGATTCAAAATAGAACAGTATTTTTTGAAAAACAATAAAAAAGTTATATGTATCATATTTAAACGAAATAAAACGAAAAATCGCCTTGAAATCAAATAGTATAACATGGTAATATTGCATTATTAAATAGCGGAACTCATAATAGTGTTTTAAAACGAAACACTAAAACTAAAAAGAGGGAAAATTAAAGGAGGAAAATTATGAAAGCAAAGAAAGTGAGCGCATTATTAGTAGCAACCGCAATGGTATGTGGTATCGTTGGAGGAACAACAGCAGTTCATGCTGATCCAGAGTACACTATTAAACTCTGTACAGAGCAGACAGACGGTGATCCAATTGACGAAGGCTGCGACAAATGGGCTGAGTTAGTAGATGAAGCCACAGATGGAGCTGTTAAGATTGAGGTATATCCAAACAGCCAGTTAGGTGCAAAAGCAGACCTGATCGAGATGGCACTTGCAGGACAGGGCGTATGTACTATCGCTGATGGCTCTTACCTGATGGACTATGTACCGGATTTCGGCGTTGTTATGGGACCGTTCCTTTTCTCTGACTGGGATTCCATGTATAAAATCACAGCAAGTGACTGGTGGGCTGATGAAGCAAAACAGCTGGAAGACGAAGGCCTTGAGATTGTTTCTACAAACTGGATCTATGGCGAGCGTCAGCTTATGACAAAATCTGAGGTAAAATCTCTGGATGATCTTAAGGGACTGAAGATTCGTGTTCCTAATAATGATATTTCCATCAAGATGTTTGACCTTCTTGGAAGCGCAGCAACTCCAATGGCATTATCCGATGTTTACACATCCCTTAGCCAGGGCGTAGTTGATGGTGTAGAGAATCCTCTGACAACTCTTTATAACAATGCATTCCAGGAAGTTTGCAAGAACGTTACTATGACAAACCATCAGATGACATTCTCCAACTTCATCATGGGTAAAGATTTCTGGGATAGCCTTCCGGAAGAATATCAGACAGCAATCATCGATTGCGGTAAAGAAGCTGCTGAGTACAACAACGACCTCTATCAGAAACAGAGCGAGGAAATGGTAGCTGCTCTGGAGGATGCCGGATGTACAGTTGCAGAGCTTGACGATGCTACATATGAAGAGTTCAAAAATGCCTGCATGAAACTGTATGAGGACTATGAAGCAGACGGAACCTGGAGCGAAGGTCTGTATGACAAGATTCAGGAGATTATTGCTGAATAAGTAATATGACAGATAGTCCCTGGAGGAGGTAACATGAAGAACTTAAAGAAATTTGTTTGCAATCTTGATGTTATTATTTCCGGATTAAGTCTCTGTGCAATCGTAGTTATTACCCTTGCCGGAGTAATCATGAGAAAGATAATGAATCAGCCGATTGCATGGTTGGAGGAAATGCAGCTTCTGCTTTTCATATATGCGATTTTCTTCGGCGGAAGCGTGGCATTCCGCTACGGAAACCAGGTAAGCATTGACCTGGTAATGAACCGGTTAAAAGGAAAAGCTGCAAGAGCGCTTGAGATTTTTGACGTAGTAGTAACTGTGATTGTGTTGATTTATTATTGCTATGGAGGATATCAGCTGATGTCCTCTGTAACAAAGAAAGTAACACCATATTTCAAGATTAATTATGCATTTATTGATGTAGCGGCACCGATTGGGATGATCCTGATGGCAATTCAGTATATTGTATATACATATCGCCATCTGAAAGGTCTTGGAAACCCAGGAGATGACCAGAAAGCACTTTTGAAAGGAGAAGAAGAATGAGCCCTATCGCTATAGCAGCAATTATCATGCTGGTTTTACTTTTTCTTAATGTGCCGGTCTTTGCATCTGTTCTGGGAGCCTGTGTTACATACTTTGTGTTGAACCCCTCCGCCGGACTTGATGGAATGCTGGCAATGCAGCGCGTGATCAGTGGAATGCAATCTGTCCCCATGCTGGCAATCCCCTTCTTTGTTACAGCTGGTGCACTGATGAACTACTGTGGTATCACTGACAGAATGCTGAAATTCTGTAAGGTTTTGACTGGCCATATGTATGGTGGCCTTGGACAGGTAAATATTGTTTTGAGCACCCTTATGGGTGGTATGTCCGGTTCCTCTCTGGCAGATGCGGCAATGGAAGCGAAGCTGCTTGTACCGGATATGAGAAAAGCCGGATATCCAAACGGATATGCATCCGCTATCACCGCATTTTCTTCAATGATCACACCTTTGATCCCGCCGGGAATCGCAGCGATTATTTACGGAAGTGTAACCGGAACTTCTATCGGCCGCCTGTTTGTGGTAGGTATTGTTCCTGCTGTCATCCTTTGCGTGGCGATGATGATAATTGTATCAAAATATTCCAAGAAACGTGGCATTCCGCGCCTTAGCGAGAAGAGGGCATCTGGCGGAGAGCTTTGGGAAGCATTTAAGCCTGCAATCCTGCCTCTGTGCCTTCCAATCATCATCATCGGAAGTATCCGTTTGGGTATCTGTACTCCTACCGAGGCTGGCGCAGTCGCAATCGCTTATGCAGTAATTCTTGGTATTGTTTACAAAGAAATCCGCTGGGATAACGTTTTAACCTGTATCCGTGAAACAGTTTGTTCTACAGCATCTATCATGCTTATCGTTGGTGCTGCATCCTGCTTCTCATGGATCCTTACCTGGGAGAATGTTCCGCAGACAATGACAACCGTATTGATCAGCGTATGCAAGAATAAATACATCTTCCTGCTGGCTGTAAACATTTTCCTTCTTGTTGTTGGTATGTTTATTGAGGCAACAGCTGCCCAGATCGTACTCGCTCCAATGCTTGTACCGGTTGCAACGGCTTTTGGAATTGATCCCGTACATTTTGGAATGGTATTTATTTTCAACATGGCGCTTGGTTCTCTGACACCGCCAATGGGCAACCTGATGTTTGTTACCTGTGGCGTTACAAAGTGTCCGACAGAAGAGTTTTTGAAAGACAGTGTTGTATTCTACATATTGATCTTCGCAATGCTGATGCTGATGACATATGTACCGTTTATTTCAACCTGGCTGCCAAATCTCTTATATGGAGTGTAAAAAATATGAAGATAATCAGAACTGTTCTTGGAGATATACCTGCAGACCAGATTGGTGCTACAGATGCCCATGATCATCTGATTAGAAGCGGGGGTCCAGAGATTAAACTGGACCCAGCTTTTCTTATGGATGATGTAGAGGCTGCAAAAAAAGAATTTGGACGTTTCCTGGATGCCGGCGGAAGAACCATGGTTTGCATGGATCCTATCGGCTGCGGAAGAAATGTTTCTAAAATGCTGGAAGTTGCAAAAGCATACGAGGGAAAAGGAAATATTGTAATGACGACTGGTTTCCAGAAAGGCAGCAATTACTGCCCGAATACTTCCTTCCTTGCAACTGTTGACACAAATATTGTTGCAAAATATATGATAGCAGAAGTTACAGAGGGAATGGACCTGAACAGCTACAATGGTCCTTATGTAGAGAGAACGATTGCGAAAGCGGGCGTTATCAAAGCCGGTACAAGTTACCGTATTATTACGAAGCTGGAGCAGAAGGCTCTTGCGGTTGCTGCTATTACACAAAAAGAAACAGGGTGCCCGATTTCCATGCATACAGACTTTGGAACTATGGGACCGGAGATTCTGGATGAGATCGAGAAAAACGGGGGAAAACCGGAGAAAACAGTTCTCTGCCATATGCAGAGAAACCCAGACAGATATTATTACAGCTCTATTTTGGATAGAGGAGCAACCATCTGCTTCGATGAGCCGAATAAAGCGGCTTACCGCCCGGATACAGAGATTGCAGAAAATATCTGCTGGCTGCTGGAACGGGGGTATGAGAACCAGATCGTTCTTGGCATGGATGCCGGAAGGGTGGAAGGACTTGCTTCCTATAGGGAATCGGTTGGAAGAGCTAACGGCCTGGAGTATCTTCTCACACGGTTTGTTCCATTGTTAAGGAAGATGAGTGTTTCAGAAGAGAGAATCCACAAAATGCTGGTAGAAAATCCTTCTAATGTATTTTCTATTGAGGTCTAAATAATAATAAATGTAAAACTAACAGTGGGAGGCTGTGATTCGGAACAAGGATCACAGCCTCCCGCTGTTTTATGCTGCGGATAATGGACAGGTAGCGGCTGGATTTGAGCAGAAACAGCTGGAATGACAGATATAAGGATTGCAGAGACGAGTTAAAAGGGAGACTTTGCAGGGCAAAATGTTTCAGAATGGAATCTTTTCTTGATAAAAACACCATCTAATCGGTTCAAAATAAAACATGATGGAATTAAAAAACACTAAAATTGACGAAAAAACACAAATGTTTCATATTGAAACGAATAAAATGAAACACATGGCTTGAAAAAGGGTAGCGGCAGGTGGTATTATAAGACCATCAAAGAACGGAACACAAATAAACGTTTAAAATTGAAACTAAAATGCTAAAGAGGGATATTTTAAGGAGGAAAATTATGAAGGCAAAAAAAATCGTTACATTATTAGTTGCAGCAGCTCTGACTTGCGGAGTAGTCGGAAGCACAACATCTGTATACGCAGCAGACGTTACACTGAAGCTTGCACACGCTGATGCAGAGGGAAGTATTTTCGATCAGGGTGCAGTTGCATTCCAGGAGAAATTACAGGAGCTTTCCGGTGGAACAATGGACGTTGAACTTTATCGTAATGGTACACTTGGTTCTCTTTCAGAGGTTGCGGAAGGAATTCAGATGGGAACCGTTGATGTAGCACCAATCGTTACCACAACATTAGCAAACTTTGCACCAGAGTTAAATGTATTTGATATGCCTTACCTTATTGATGATTATGATATGGCTTACGAAGTACTTGATGGAGAGGTTGGACAGAAATTTGCAGATTCTCTCCAGGGCAGCGCACTGAAAGTAGAAGGCTGGTGGGTAATGGGATTCAGAAACACAACCGCAAGCAAAGAAATCAACGGTGTAGACGATTTCAAAGGCCTGAAGATCCGTACACAGAGCTCCGATATTCAGATGGCAATCTTCGATGCACTTGGAGCAAGCCCAACAGCAATTAGCTTCAGCGAGCTCTACACAGCATTGCAGCAGAACACAGTTGATGGACAGGAAAACCCATACGTAAACATTCTTCAGAGCAATATCTTTGAAGTAAACAAATATCTGATCGAGACAGAGCACGTATTCCAGGTAGCAGCATTCCTGGTTTCCCCATCTACCTATGACGGACTTACCGACGAGCAGAAAGGCTGGGTTGACGAAGCAGCAGCTTATGCAACAGAAGTTGAAAGAGCAGCTTGTGAGAATGACAATGAAACAGCAAAAGAAACTCTGATCAATGACAAAGGCATGACATTAATCGAACTTGACAAAGATGAGCTGAAGGAGGCCACAAAATCTGTATATGACCAGTTCCCGGATTATGCAGACACTGTTGCTGAAATACAGAGTTACGCAAAATAAATTGTCTGTGCCCTGTATTCAGGTAAAACTGATACAGGGCACTGCTTATTTCTAAAAGCTATAAAGAGGAGATGTGAGAATGGATAAAATAGCAAAGACCCTGGAAAACATCAGTAGTAAAGTTTACATCGTTGAGAAATGGGTCCTGATGATCGCTGTTATCGCAGTGACCGCTGTGAACTTCGTAAACGTAATCATGCGTTACATATTTAAGAGTGGCCTTGCATATTGCGAAAACTTAAGTCTTGCATTGTTTATGCTGCTGATTCTTATCGGCGGAAACATTGCAGTAAAGTCTGATTCAGAAATTCGTATTGATGTGTGCAGATTCAAAGATATCAGAAAAAAGAATGCCTTTAAACTGATTTCTGATATCTGCAGTATCATTGCTCTGGTATGTCTGTTACTTGGTTCTATCGCATTGGTTCAGCATACAGCACAATACAATCAGCAGGTAGCAACACTTCCTATTACATACCTGCAGTTATACAGCCTGTTAATTATCGGTTCCATTTTAATGTTATTTGATCACGTAGTGGTTTTATTTAAACATCTGGCAGCAATTCAGACGGGAGTAGAAGAGGAGGCGGAACAATGAATCCCATACTTGTTTTATTAATCGTATTTGTAGTGACTTTAATCTTGGGAGTTCCGTTTGCATGGTCCTTACTTCTTGCAAGTGCTGCATCCGTTTGTATGATCGACGGACTTCCACTGATGCAGATCGCATCTAAGATGTATAACGGCGGTGCCAAATATACACTTCTTGCAATTTTCTTCTTCATGCTGGCAGGTGCAATCATGCAGCATGGTGGTATTTCAAGCCGAATGA
>OCHA01002715.1_pt1 | contig 9868 bp, 3 predicted proteins | sample 1538591 | NCBI WGS metagenome assembly OCHA01 (sample SAMN04571710, study PRJEB22368) | human gut metagenome | biome: human gut; material: stool | host: Homo sapiens | place: Luxembourg | collected 2012-09-06 | reverse complement strand
ACAGCTCCATCACTTATCATAGAATGTCTATTTACAGACTTTATTTCACAGACTCCGAAAAGACTTTTCATACCTTGGAATTATGGAAAGAAACGATACCCTCCAGCAGACATTTCATATGGTAAAACAGTCACTATCACTAAAGGATTATATTACCGCTGAAAATATACTACAATTTGCACTTGATATAATCACTGACTATATTGGATGCAATAATCTTGATTACACAACCGGAATGTTTTATCAAGGTATTATTTCCCTTAATAAAAAAGACTATAAGAATGCTGCTTCTGCATTTGACATTTCACATAGCCTTTTTAAACAATATCTTGGCGATGATCATGAATATACCATATTTACTAAAAAATATCTCTATTTACCTATTTTGCAATGATATCTTTCATTAATTGCCACACAAACAATTACAGGTCGATATCACACTCTGTTCCACTCCTATCCTCAACAAAAATCCTTCTTGTTCATTTAATATTTTCTTTATTTTAAATTCTTGTATTTTTGTAAGTGGGACAGAAAAAGCGATATCTTTGTCTTGAAAATTTTTTGACATAATTCTATAATACAAATCTTAAATAAAAATCTGCCACTCTTCCAGTTCACTGTCCAAAGGTTTTTCATAGATTAAGCTTGATATCCTGCCCACTTTGTTCGTTTTGACACATTCATCTCTGCCAACATATTTTTCCCAAGTATTGATGTTTTCCCTCCAGTGACAACTCCTTCTTTGCCTGAAGAGCCTAGGGATTTTATATCAGTTTATCATACATTATTTAGTGTTACAAAAATGCCCGCAACGCCTTTGTTAATCAGGCATTGCGAGCAATATAACACTTTATGATTTTTTATGATAAACTGTAAAACGTTCATGTATTTGTGAAATAATTTTAGGTTTAAAATATTGCCTTATACTCATTATCTTTAATATAATTTTTCATAAGCTTAAACAGCTTTGGGCTAATCAGTATTCTCTGCTCTCTGTCATAATATACTTTAGTCTTGTACACGTCGTGTGCTGAAAAATCTATTAGCTCACGTAATTCGAATTTTTCAGGATGATAGCCCTTTGGAATATCGTATAAGGCATACTCTCTGCCGCAACTTTCACATATTCTATATTCATAGACACTTGATATAACGTCATATTCTTCTATGGGGGTAAATGCATATCCTTGCATTTCTTTACCGCAATAGACCGGTCTAAAATCCTCACTGTTAACTCCATTGTCTAAGAAATAATTGTATAGGTCAGCTGACACGCATAACAGTTCTTCTATTCCTGCACCAAACTTGAACATTTTTCTTGGTCTTCCGCCCTTTACTTTCTTTCCAACTTTTATAATGTCCACATCCTTTAGTATTCTTCTTCCGCATGTATCACATGGATAGTCATTATAATCCTTGCTCTGAATATAACTTCTTGTCGGATTTAACCAAAACATTTTTGCCTTTTCAAGTTCTTCGTCAGTGTACTTATAGAAATATTCAATTATTAAATCCACTTCATCCATATTTTCTCCAAACTTCATTATTTCATTATAAAGTTGACTCATATATTCTACTTTATACACATCACCTATCAATTCCCCATCATTTCTTACCACATAAGATTTTAACTTGTTTCTAAGTTCACGTTCCTCTTCTGCTCGTTTGTAAGCAAATTCTGGGTATACACCTACTGCTATTTCTGCATAAATTTCCACTTTTGTCTCTCCTTTTTTCTTAAACGCTTTATTAGTATTCCTTTATTTTCCATAATTAGCCTCTATCCATCTCTTTGCAATTGTTTTAAGTTTAGGCATGTCTCCATACACCTTGTCACAAGCAACTAACAATTTTTTCTTGGTCACACCGCTGTAATTAGTTCCATATCCTATCTGTTTTTTCCATCTTTTTGTTATTTTCTTATGTAGATTTTTTGACAAAGGTATTGAAAGCATTTCCCCTTTTTTACAAGTCGTTTTCATTGTGCGTAATAAACGTTTTTCAATTATATGATGTACTTCAACATTTTTAACTCCTTTATATGACTTTTTTAAATGTCTATACTCGCCTATTGAAATTTTTGACATACTGTTAATGTCAGAAATTGTCTCAGCAGCTCGCAATGCCATTTTCTTTTTAACTGCAAATTTACCTGCCTTTGCAATTTTTCTGGTCTTCCTGAATTTTAATGATACTTTAGCTGCAGATGAACTTCTTGATATTGCTTTAGATGCTTTTATACCTGCCTTTGCACCCTTTCCTACATATGATCCTGGTACATAAGGAAGAAATGTAGCACCAATATCCCAAGCCAAATAACCTAAATTTCCCCAGGATGGATCATTTATCAATTCATATCCTGAATATACAATGCTACCTGCATCAAGCAATGTTTCAATAAAATGTCCACTCGTATCCACATAACTTATAGGATTTCCCGCGCAATATGCATATAAGTTCCATGAATTCTCATCTGATTCCGCTCCTCTGTACGTGTCCTGACTTAAGAATTCACCTTCATCTGCATTATAATAGCGGGCATTCAGGTAATAAAGTCCTGTTAATTCATCATAAATTCCACCTGTATAACAAATTTCATTATAGAAATCACTATCTGTTTCAATTGATGTTTCGCCATAGTCTGTATAACTGTAACTCTGACTGCATTCACCTTTTCCATTTGTTATGGCTGTTGTAGAGCCCTGAACATCCTTTGAATAGAAATACTCACTCTGGCTGCCACCATAATACCTAATGCCTGCAAATGTATTGTTCTCATTTCCTATGATGTTCTGGCTTGTCTTTTTACCATTATCATCCGTTGTGTATAATAGTACACTTCCTTCATAATAATAACATGTTGTGGTTGTGATGGACTTTCCATCTGCCGTTGTTGTTTCCGTCTTTCTGATTCTCTGTCCCTGACCGTTATAATCATTATGCTGTCTGATTACCTCAACATTGTCTTTTTCTATTTTAACATCAACTAACTGATTTTCAACATCATATTTATAAGATGTAACTGTTCCGTTTCCTGTATCCGTGGCACTTATTTGGTTTCCTTTTACATCATATTTATATGACTTGCTTGAGGTTTTAACACTTGAACCGTCCTTACATTCGATTACCGTGCTTGAAGTTAACTGATTCAGGCTATTGTAACTGTTATATGAATAACGACCTGTTGTTTTTGACTGGTCTGTTGCTACCGTGTCAGTCTCTAGTTCAGACTCATATGTTCTGTTTCCAACCTTATCATACCTGTAGGTGCACCGTGTTGTTTTATATAACAGTCTGTTATTTTTTTCAGAGGCCACAAGTCTTCCATCTTTATCATAAGAATAGTTTGTTTCCTCATCCTTTAATGAATTATCATAACCGGTTTTCTCATGTTTATATGTAATGTTCGAGTTTCTGTCGTATTTATACTCATAGCTTTCAAGTACTTTTTCCCTATTGGAATTCGTATAATACTTCATTGATGTTACTCTGTCAAAACCATCATATTCATAATCTCTTTGAATGTAATCCGTTCCATTACTTAAGAAATTTTTGTAATCCCTGATGTATTGTATTTTACTGTCATTATAATACTCATACTTTCTGATTGGAACTGTCTTATCAGACAATATTCCATCAATTTCAGTAATCCACTTGTCCTTGTTATATACAAACTTTATTCCTTTTAATTTATCTCCTGAATTATTCAGATAATAAATTTTTTCTATGTTATCATCAACATTGTAAACATACTTTATTTTTGCCTTTTCAATTACATCTTTTGAAGGAGTGCTGCCTGCATTAATTTCAGAAACAGCAATGTTTCTTCCAAATTTATCATATTCATAATATGTATGTCTGTATGATTCACCATTTTTGTAATCAATGGCTGACTGTACATTTCCTTCTGTATCGTATGAATATGTTGTATAGCTTTCACATTTTCCGTTTTTATTAAATTTGGATTTTTTTAATAAATAACCTGTTGATGCTTCGTATTCGGACTGTACATAACTTCCATCAGCATATGTTTCCTTTATCTGTTGACCATTGTCATCATATTCATATACTGTGGATATTCCCTTTCCTGAATTATCCTTCTGATTTATTTCGTCCAGTATTTTTAATGTCTGACCGGCCCCATTATTATATGTTCTTGAAATGTTTCCCATTGCATCAGTAACTGTGCTTTCAACAAGCTTATTGTCAATGACACCTTTTAAGTTAATAAGTTCCTTATCATTTATTATGTTATCATATTTGTATGAATTGGCATTTCCCTCAGGCGTTGTTACTTGTGTAACTCTTCCCTGGTTATCGTATTCATATGATGTAACATTTCCTTCACCGTCTACAGACTTTGTTACGTTTCCATTTACATCATATTCTTTCTTTGTAACTATTGAATCATTTCCAACTTCATACTGTGTTCCCGTAATCTCAGGATTTGTTATTGTTGAAGTCTGATTTCCTTTTGCATCATATGTTGTTACCGTAAGTTTTTCACCCACAACCTTGCTTACGTCATCCTCATTCATTCCACTTACATATGTAGTAAAGACTTTTCCCTGTGAATCATATGTATAATCACTATACAATCCGTTACTTAATTCTTTCACGGTTCTTCCGTTTCCATCTACATAAGATTTGCTAAGTTCCTCACCCTTTTCATTATATGTTGTTGTTATGAACGCATCATTTACTACCATGCATTGCACTCCATCAAAAACATCTGTGCTTCCATATGTATATTCATTTTTAGTAATCTTTGTGTCGCTTCCAACCTTAAGGGTTGTTGTCTTGTTTCTGTTTAATGAATCATATGTGTATGTTGTTATTCTTCCACACTCATCAGTACTCTCCACAACATTTCCGTTATTATCATATTTACTTTGTGTTGTTTTAACGGTTGTTTTTCCCTTTTCAGTTTTTGTTTCCGTTGTTTTTATTGTTCTAAAGAAATCATCATATTCATACTGTGTTTTGTTCCCTGATTTCTTATCGAGTTCCTCAATTACATTCCCATACCTGTCATAAGTATATTCAACCTGCTCCTCTACTGTTCCTTCTACTGAATTTTCATTTTTTTCGTCACCGACCTCATTGTATTCCGTATCTTCAACACTGAACTTTATGCCGTTTGCCTCATTATTTGTATTCTCTACCAGAGTTTCCGTAACCTTGTTAACCAGACCACTTCCGTCTTTACTGTACTCATACCTTGTGATTTTCTTTTCGACGAAATCCGTTTCCTTTAAAATATTACCTTTTTCATCATATTCATATTTCCTGTTTGAAATGATGTTGTTATTTGAATCTTTAGTAATGCTTTGTGTAGGCTGAACTTTTGTAAAATCATTTCTTGTGTCATTATATTCATAAGTGATTATGTTGCCTGATGAATCTTTTTCGCTCTTAATGTTTCCATTTGGATAATATTCCGTATTCTCCTTTTCGCTTGCATTCTTTTTCACAACCTTGTTATTTTCCAGTGCATAATAACATGATTTTTCCGCTGTGTTTGTTATTAAGGATTTCTTTTCCTTATCATATTCATATGTGGTTACATTGCCACTTCCATCCTTTTTCTCTGTAACTCTTCCATCCCCTGCAAAAGAGTATGTCTCTGAGGATAACTTTTTGTCTTCACTTGAACCATTGTATGATGAAACAACTGCTTTGGAAAGTTTTTCTCCCTCTGAATAACCATATGAATATTTAGTATGTTCTCCATTTGGTTTTACATATTTTCCTATTGTTCCATTTGCATTATACTCTAACAGGTAGCTGTTTCCATTTGCATCTACAATGTCTGACAGTAATCCGTTTTTATAGGAATATTTATACTCAATTTTCTTTCCGTTTGTTCCCTGATATGTTGCCTTTACAAGATGAGAATCCTCATATGTGTAAGAATACCCGTATGCATTATCCTCAACTGATATTTTACTGACAAGTCCCTCTTCATTATAAGAGAAGACAGCCTTTTGACCTTTGTCTGTTGATACCGATTTGATTTTCCCGTCTTTTTCATTGTATGAAATACAAACAAAGTTATTATTTGCTTCTTCAATTAAGACAAGTCTTCCCGCATCATCAAATCTTAATATTTCTCCTGTCTTATCAGTAACCTTATAATGCACATCTATTTCCAGGTTTTCCTTTTCACCTGTTGTCTTCTCAACTGTTTTGTTTATCACATCATCATCAGTTTTCAGTTTCATGTCAGCATTCTCAACACACTCACTCATATATGGTGTGTTTTGCTTTTCAAAGGTATAGACTGCCCTGCTTCCATCAGAATAATAATATTTGTCATCACACTCTGAAACATAAGCATCATATTCACAGTTCCATCCGTATCCAAAGGATGATTTGTTTAACGATTTGGAATTATAATATCTTGTTATCTTTACCAGAATGCTTATTGCCGGAAGTGAAATGTCATCCTGCTCATAAAGGAAATTTCCTTTTGACAATTCTATCTGTCCTGTTCCGTTTGGATTTGAAACGGATGAATACGTAAACATCGAATTATTTCCAAGTCTGTTATTCTTTGTTTCCAGTCCAATTGTCCCTGATGATATTTCTTCTGAACAGTCACTATAAATGTTTCCATTTTCTGTTTTCTTAACAGTTCTTATCTTGTAGTAATAAGTTTTTCCTTCTTCCCCTGATACTTTTATCATTCCCTTTGAAGAGTATGACTTTACAAGTGTATCATTGTCTATTACCACATTTGGTGTTTCAGACCTATATACCTGATATTTAACATCATCTCTGAACTTTCCGCTCTTTGTGGAAAATCTGAGGATTGTGTTTCCTCCAATCTGTTCAACTGCATAAACATTTACGGGTGTATAATTATCCAGTTCATAGTCCGCTGTTTCATAATAATAGTTACAACTTACCTCTTTTGAAACATTCCCCCCCTTATCAACTGCTCTTACAGTTAATGTATATTTTCCATCCTTTGAAAAATCAACGCCCTGAAGCTGACCTTCTCCACTTGAGTCTAGTCCCAAGGTCTTATACTCTCCATCATTTATCTTTATTTGAATCTCTGACAGATTATCATCACTAAATCCACTCCAATAAACAATTGGAAGCTTATTACTTGTATTAAAAAATCCAGTTTTTGGTATAACTTTAACATACCCTGCCTCTGGTGTGACAGTGTCTCTATAATATGTTAACTCCTGTTCTTCTCCATTACCTGCCTTATCCGTTGCAGTAATGCTTATGTTGTTTTCTCCTTCTTCAACATTCTTTAATTCCACTTCCCCTGATGAACCGTTAACATTTATCTTTTCTCCATTTAATTCTACTTCATAACTTTTTAATGTCTTATCGCTTATTGTATATTTCAATACAGGCTTTTTCTCTGAGTTATCCATTTTTTCGCTATTAGTATTAGGATTAATTGACGCACTTATGACCGGGGCATCTTCATCGTAATAATATGTAAAACTTTTTACGTCACTTACGTTTCCTGCCTTATCCACTGCCCTTACTTTAATTGTGTTTGCCTGTCCGGACACCAGACCTGATATTTCCTCATCTTCACTTTCTTTGTCATCACTTAAACTTTTATAACTTCCGTTATTTACGCTGACCTGAACGCAATAAAAATTGTCATCCTTCACACTATATTCCAATACAGGTTCACTATCGCTGTATGTATTTGTGTTTGTACTTTCCTTAATTACAAATTTTGTAAAAACAGGTTTAGCCTTATCAATGTGAAATGTTGCACTTTTTCCTGTTCCTGTTATTCCTCCCTTGTCTACTCCTCTAGTATAAACCTTATAGGTTCCATTCTTCAGGTCTCCCACATTAATTGTTGCGTTTCCTGAGGCAGTTGTTCCTATCTTGGTTGATGCGGAATATCCATGTCCGCTTAGTGTATTGCCATCTGCGTCCGTGATTCTATATTGAACATAAGAAAGCGCATGCGCAGAAATTCCCGCCCAACTTACTTTTAAACTTTCACCTGATTTTAGGTAACTTCTGTTTGCATCACTACTGCACTTGGCTGTTACCGCTGATGCTGTTGTAGGAGCATCATAATATACTACTTTTAATTTTGGTACATGACCGGATGCTCTTGCTCCATAGAATCTTACATATGAAGAAGATGATTCACTTCCTGCCTTAAACAGCAGTCCGTAACACTTGTTTCCATCACCTGATCCCTTTGCCACGTTTTGTGCCCATGTCTTTAGATTGATTTCATGTTTTGCATCTGCTGAGCCCTTTGACTTAAATGATGCCAGATTTGCACTTGTTCCGCCCGGCTGATTATTCCATGTGACTGTTCCACATTTAAAACTTGCAGCTGCCGGCTTTACATATATCGTTGAACCATTTACGCCTGAACCGTTTTCATACACCGTAAGTGTTGCGCTGTCTATGTATTTATCTTTTACTGTTTTTGCAAGGGACTTTGCTCTGAAATATGTTCTGAACACACCCTGACTTCCCTTTCCCACGGAAAAAGTCTTTACTCCACTGCTAAAATAGTTTGTGCCTTTAGCACTGTTAAGCACATATGTCTCCGGAAGATCAGTTGTTCCATTCCATGTAACAGTTGGATCAATTGCTACCGGATATGTTGCATTCTCCAGATACTTTTCATCAATCACCAGTTTTAAAATGTATCTGTGCACATCACCTTCTTTTTCATTTATTTCTGTTAATTCATAATGTATTTCCTCTGAATAATTATTTTCAGTGGCATCGTCCATAAACGGTGCTTCCATTCCACCCACAATGTCATCATCCTCAGAATACAGTGTTATTCCACCACCTGTTTCATCCACTTTTGCGTAACATCCCTGTAATGTCATGTTAAAGGAAACAACATTGCTCTTTGGTTTATTTTTTAGAATAATGGTTTCCTTTAATCCATGCTCCAATGACTCATATGACAGTTCTGTTGCTTTATTTTCCCCTTCGTATCCGGCAATTACTTTCTTTTCTTCCCTACTTCCGTCATATACACTTGTCACACTCTTTGAATCCAATTTTACTTTTTCAGTTTCTGATGACACAATGTTTTCTTCTGAATCTTCATCTTCCACGTCTGCCGGTGAAAAAGATACTATGCAGTTCTCTTTTGCCATTACTATTGGTGTTTTCTCTGACAATCTGCTTGGTAAAAACTGCTTAGAATCTCCTTCCTTATTTACATAACTGTATTTTTCCTTTTCTGTTCCTTTTACTTCCACTGAATCTGTAACCTGTTTTTTATCACTTTTATCAAGTTTTACGAATTCATTATCATACTCAGATAACTGACCTTTTTCATTTTCAAAATAAATGTCATCTGAATAATAAGTTGTCTGTTTCATCCCATTAGACAACAAAAAAGTGGTGGAGTCTGTTGTTCTGTCTGATACAATTTCCTCTACCACTTCAGGCTTGCAATATCCCTCATTATTAACATTGCTTCCTAATTCTGTTTTTTCTTTTGTTTCTAATTTTTCTTCTGCTTTTACTAATGAAAAGCCAGTCCCTGTATTACATGTAGCTAATGTTATCACTAATACAAGTACCATAAATCTTTTTACTACCTTCTTCAATACTTTTCCCTCCATTTCTGTAATCTTCATCTAGTAGTTAAAATGTGCGAATATATAAATAATTCGACATTGTAGGGATTGTATCATGTATTATATCGTCAATAAAGACTTGATTTTTCCAACGGATTATGGTATTGAATCGTTTTTATTATTGCTAATATTTTATCAATATGTGAATCAAACTTATTACACCAATCACTCCTATTATATATATCAATAATGTATTTCTCCTACTGTAATTTTTTCCTGAGGATATTTTGAACCGTTAGGCTTTTTTTCAGAAA
>OCHA01002700.1_pt1 | contig 9914 bp, 9 predicted proteins | sample 1538591 | NCBI WGS metagenome assembly OCHA01 (sample SAMN04571710, study PRJEB22368) | human gut metagenome | biome: human gut; material: stool | host: Homo sapiens | place: Luxembourg | collected 2012-09-06 | reverse complement strand
CCGCCACAATCTGCCAGCCGGCGCAGCATGTATCTTCACATTCTCCTGCAATACAGGAAAATTCATGGTAATAATCCGGGATTGTATATAACATTAGTTTTTCCTCACTTTCTAATCCCATACAGTATATCACAAACCTACACTAAGTGGGGACAGGACATTTTCAATTTGGGACAGGACATTTTTTCCATTCTCATACTTGTTGTCGGTGCATTTTGGCATATGTAATAAATCCGGAGTTCTCGTTTGTATAAAATTACAACGCACTGCGTTTATTGTATACTTTGTGCATGTTTTCAAGTATTTTTCCTCTATTACAAACGCTAGAAGGAGCCGGATTTTCTCTCCGACTCCCTCTGCTTTTTTACTTTTCGTTTTTCCGCTTCCATCTTTCCACTGCTGTCAGCACACCTGCCGATATTCCTGACATCGCAGCAAGTACGGCGATGGGCACCGCATCCCCCGTTTTTACCGTCTTACTTTTATAGACAGGAACATTCCTGACCGGCGTATTCTCCTGCACCGGCTTCTTTACCGAATTAAAAAATGTAATCTGGTCTGATTTTTCCTCTTCGCTGTCTTTTTGGCACCAGACTGCAGCTTCCAGTTCTCCCGCAGTGGAATTTGTCACGCGTACGGTTACTTCATATACGGTCGTATCATAGATTACATTTTCTTCATTCCCGGTCCACTGATAGATCTTATAATGATAATCTTCTGGTTCGCTGTAGCGGATCGGCCCGAATTTCTGATTTTCGTCTGTTCCTATCTGAAGCTCTGTCTGTTCCGGCAGTGGTGCATCTGATTCTTCTGCTTCCATTACAACGGTTCCCGCCGCTTCCTTTACTGTCACCGGAATACTGACTTCCACATCCGTTTCTGCCGCATTTACAGGAACTCCACCGGCAAGCCCCATAACTCCCGGAATCAGGATTCCCGTCATCCATACCGCCAGCACCGCCGACAGGACTTTTACTTTCTTCACCCTCATATATTTTTGAATCTTCACTGTTTCTTCTGCCACCTCCTTTATATATGCTTTTGTATTCTGCCCCGTTTTGTCTGATGTTATTTTACAAATTTTCCAATCAGAACCACGCGTCCATTCGTCTCTGCCTCGGAACAGGTCGAGAGTGCAATCAGGGAATCTTCCTTCGTTACATTCAGATCTCTATACTGCACTGCATGCTCTCTGATATAATTCAGCAGATCTTCCAGATTCTCTTTCCGGTATCCATCCGGATGATAAATCCTTGTATCCGACGCAGTTACCTTCATACAGGAAAAAAATTGTATCTTCTTCGTCTCATCCGTCAGATAAAGCTTTCCTTTTTTATGCTCATCAAAATATTTCTTATTGGTAAAATCCACCACATCTGCAAACATCCCGCCATTTTTCATGTTATGTCCATAGACCAGATTGTATGGATCAGAGAAATCATCCTTATTCAGGCATGACAGAAAGATTGCTCCGGACAGTTCAAATTCTCCGTATACATTCTTATTGATATATTCCATATCATCCTGTCCCTGAACCACGGGATAATCAATATTCGTTTCCGGCACCTGCAGCCAGGCTTTCACATCCGGATTCAGTTTTTTCAGATCTTCCAGTGTCGGATTATCTCCTCCATCGCCTGCCGGCCGGAACTTCAATAACTCTTCGTCTGCAAATGAATCGGCATAGATCTTATAGGTATCCCATAACGAATACACTCCATAAGAAAGCATCAGAAAGATCAGGATTCCTGCTATGATGCTGAGTATCCGGTTGCCCACTCTTGCTGCCATCGCTGCCTTTTTCATTCCGCCACTTCCTTTCTCCTAATGCTTTCTTATACCTTCTATCTGCTTTTTCGTCCGGCTGTTTAGTCAATATCCATATCTTTTACACGTTTTCTTCTGAAGAACAGAAGGCTGGATGCAATTGCTGCGCCGATCAATGCAATATATGGAGCGACATGAAGGAAGATTCCGGTTGGAGAGATCGTTGTTTTATCATTTACAACGGTAATGTTCCTGTCGCCATTCTCTTCAGTTGTTCCTGCACCTTTTTTAACTGTTCCAGTTGTTGTCGATGTTTCTACATTATCAATGGTTGTTGTATAACCATCATCTGCATAACTTGCCTCTGTTACTGTATATTCATCTTTCTCTGACAATCCCCAGATCTTTGCTGTCTCATTATCTTTCAATGTAATCGTCCGCGACTCTCCCGATACCAGCGTGATCGGATCTGTTCCATCTGAAAATGTTACATAATACTGCTCTCCTGCTGCTCCTTTTACTTTTATTGCAAATGAAAAGTCTTTGTTACGATTTCCCTGATTACCGGTAACCTCTTTCTTTACAGTCAGATCTTTCAGCGTATCATGAGTACTGCTGTAATCATTTGTGAAAACTCCTCCGTCCTTTGACTTCGAATCATTCTTATCTACAAACAGATAAGAGCTGACTTCCAGCTTTCCTTCATCATCGGATGTTACATACACATCAAAATACTTCTGCTCTGTGGAGTAAGCAACACCTTCATACGCTTTTCCGGTGCTGTCCGCTGCAGCCTCACTTACTACATAGCGGAAAATTCCAGGTCTTGCATTTGCTCCTGTTGTAAATACCGATTCATTAATCTTCAGCTTTGTTGTTCCTACTATAATTTTATCCTGGCCAATATCGCTGTCTGCCGGTACTGAGGCAATAACGTCATTATCCATAGTTACCCCATTTGCCGGTCCTGCATATATTGCCTCCTGATTCCCACTTGCCGGCACTGCTGTTCCAGGAACAACAGTAAACTTAAATGTTGTATTCGGTGCATATACATTCTTTTCCTTCGTAATCCGTTTTGTGATCGTCGGATTTTTCTTAACTGTGGCTCCGGTACCTGAACTATCTGCTGCTGACACCTGCATTCCGAGCATTGCTGTCATCATCATTCCTGCTGCTGTAACAGTGGATACTTTTTTTAACATTCTTTTTTCCATCATTTCTTTTCCTTTCTTTTTCCATGTTCTACAATCGTGTCATCCATCCTACAGGTTCGATCTGCGAAGAACAGTAATTACTCTGCCTTTTATGTCCTTTGCACTGACCGCACCAAAGTATCTGCTGTCTTTTGCACCTTCCCGGAAATCACAAAGAATGAAATACTGGTCTTTCTTTATTTTCACCGGATATGATATACCATCCATATAGGCCGGTGTCTTATAAAAAATATCCGGCTCATTCACAATGCTTCCGTTGATCTTCAGTTCATTTTTATCTGTAATCTCTACCTTATCTTTCTCTCTCGCCACAATACGCCCTGTATACAATGTCCCCTCTTTTTGAAATACCACAACATCCCGGTCGGAATATTTCCGTTCCAGCCTGTAATATAAGAGCAGATCTCCGGCACATATTTTCGGGGACATATCCTGATTCTTCGCAGAAGTCATTCCAAAAATCACACCAAACAGGACCGCCAGCATCACTGCCAGCATGAGTAAACGGGTAAAGAACAGTATGATCTCTCTTTTTTCTTTCATATATGCTCCTTGTCAGATGTTATTCTCCTGTCGGATCTCCCCATTTGCGGATTCCGTATACTAGTCCGAAAAATGCCAGCATTCCGAATGCTGCCCCTGTCATGACCATATACGGAGCCGAAGTCTGCCGGATTCCGGTTGCCGGCTGTACTTCTTTCGTATTCGTAAATGTCAGATCTGTATTTTCTGATAGAATATCCGAAAGTTCTTTTTTACCATTGTCCAGTTTCTGTTCCTCTTCTTCCGAAACTTTCTTTGTAATCTGCACATCATAGTCTTCCGGTTCTTCGGAAACGATATATTCTACACCATACGGAATCGTCATCTCGATCTTTTCCATATGCTTCAGTTGGAATGTATAAACACCATTTTCCACTGTAACAGCATCCTTTAATTCTTCATCACTGACCGGATTCCCCTGTGCATCATATTTCACATAGCGGATTCCGCCTGTATATGCTTTCCCGTTCAACTTTGTCTGCACACGGAACCGGAATGCATGAGTACGGTCTCCCATGTTGCCGCCGACTCTCTTTGCAATCGTCAGTACACGGTCACTCCGGATATACCGGTTGACGAATTTTGCTTCCGAGGTTGTACTTCTTGCAATCTGCCCGGATATTTCTGTTGTATCCGGTGATACCGTCAGATCATATCCATCCAGTATGGCATCATTTTCATTTACTTTATACGTTGTTCCCGGTGTCAGATTGGTAAATGTATATTCGTATGCGTTATTTTCTGCATTCCATACCAGTCCGTCTGCATTCAGTTTCAGTTCTTTTGTCTCTGTTTTTCCGTCTGGTTTCGTCAGCGCACAGGTAAAGGAGAGCTTCTTTAATACCTTCTGCAACGCTTCCGGGTTATCTTCCAATCCTGTAATGGCTTTCGAAATCTTTAAATTGCCCGGATGCACTTTTATGACTGGTTTCTTGTAATATTCTGTATAGTTCTGTTCTCCATATTTGTACGTCAGTACTGCATGTTCATTTTGGTTCGAATAGAATCCGGTGTCTCCTGCATACGTTCCGGTTCCTGCGTCTGCCTGATCTGTATAGCCTGATGTTCTGTATTTTTCATATGCTGTTTCTGTTGGCTGGATCTTGGCAATGACCTCATAGGTATAGCCTTCCTGCAGTTTATAGTCTGCCGGGAATTGCAGTTTTACGGACTTTGATACAGTATCGTAAGAAGCCGTGATTCCTAGACCTGATGCATTAACCGGGTTTCCGGATGCGTCAAATATCTGCACCTGTGGCGCAAGGACATTTCCATCTGCTCCCTTCACCATCTCAACATTCTCACTCAGCGGATCGGAAAGCGTGACATTTGTACATGCCAGCTCTGTGATCTGTTCCTGAATATCATCGAATGCCTTGTTCAGATTCGCCAGCGTTGTTCCGGCATAAGATGCGTGTTTTCCGGCTTTGACTGCTGAATTGGCAAGGTCGGTAAGTTTTTTGTAATTCCCTGACGGTCCTACACCGACCGTAAAAAAATAATCGGTCTGCATATCAGCGACTGCATCTTTTCCTGCCTGCAGACTCTTTCCATCTTTGTCGCTGCTTCCATCGCCTTCTGTATAACCGTCTGATCTATATCGGAAAGTTGGATCTCCATCAGACACGAAGATCACTGCTGTCTTGGCATTCTGTCTTTTCCCATTCATCAGTCCTTCCGCACTTCTGATCCCGGCCTGATAATTGGTTCCGCCGTCCGATTTCGGAGAAGTCTGATTCATGATCGCAGATGCCTGATTCGTCCAGTTCACAGCAATCGCTGCATCATTCCATGCCTCATCCCTATATCCACCAGGCCGGTAGTCACTCTTATTTCCACTAAACGTCACAAGCGCAAATCTGACATCCAGATTCTCATTATCCGCCAGTGTATTCGTCATGCTGTTGATTGCCTGACTTGCCGCATTCCTTCTTTCCCCGTTATTTTCCCAGCTATTCTGACTGTCATGATCCATCGGATAAGCCATACTTCCGGATCTGTCCAAAACATAGATGACATCCAGCGGCGCTTTCGAAGACTCGCTGTTTACTTTTCCTTTTACTGTTAATTTCAGATCGTAGGTTCCGTCCGCATTCTCTGTCACCGTCTTTTCATGCTCCAGAGACATGCCAGAATCCGACGACTCTTCTCCCTCGGCATGCACCTCCCTGATACTCCCTCCCACGGGCAGCAGTACCAGGATCGCAGCCGTCAGTATGGTAATGATTTTCTTTATGCTCTTCCGGCTGATAGTATGTCCCATAATGCTCCTCCATTTCTGTTTCATTTGAATGTGGCTGTTTTTCTTTACCCTCATAGTATTCTTATGTAGGAGGATGGGATTTTATTCCAGAATTTTTCTATTTAATGCATGAAGCGACGGCTACCCGGACCGGAATAAAAATAGCCGTGAAAACCTTGGAAAAGCAGTGGACTTACAATGCTTATCGCTATTTTCTGTACAGTAGTGGATTCACTCTGTTACCGCCTCCGCTATTAAATTGATTAACTTCCGCAGCCAGTCACGACTTGAAGAACACCGTATAGGACACTTCTAGTGAATGTGGAATGAGGTTAGAAATACTTAGAGCGTGAAAATTTACGTTAAACTCAAATTACGAGTTGTTTGAACCCCGAACGGGGTGAGTTCTCGTAATTTGAGTTTGTTCTTAGTAAATTTCCACGCTCTTAGTGTTTCTTCCTCATGGAACCTGAACAAGAAGTGTCCTATACGGTGTTCTTCAAGGACTGAGAGGCCAACTCCGTTAATCAACTAAATAGCAATTTGAAATGCTTCCCGGATTGGAATTCTCGAAGCTTCAAATGCTTCCGCCAGTTCTTCCTGTTTTAACTCGCTTCCCCCGGGAATTCTTCCAGATAATATCTCATCTGCGATCTATTCCGCCATATAATCGCTTAATCTTTTTTCTGATATATCTTTCATAATTTCCCCTTAATTTCAAATCTTATAACAATAATGTATCCAAAATCAGAGGAAATGTAAGGAGATTTTTTCTCTTTCTCTATGTTTTTCTCTATATCTTTTATCGCTATTTTGTACATTTTACAGATATTTACAGGTATTTCTTCATATCACGCATTACCTTTTCACACACTCTTTCAAACTTCTTTGCCAGCGTTATACTATTTTTTTCTGCTTCCGGATAACGATTTAATGTCTCCGTAATGGATTTTATTCCCATATTCGCCCCGTCGATCATCATTTCCGCTATCTTCGAACTGTCATCATTCATCATCAGCTTTACTTCTGCACTGATCCGCGCAAATGTTTCTGCTGCCTTTTCTGACATTGTTTCTTCCTGTAGTTCGCCCTTCGATAACCTCACCGACTCTTTTTCTATATTTTCGTACTCTTCTTTATATTTACAGAACAGATCCTGCAGTTCTTGGCTTTTCAGATATACTGCTAACTGTTCGATACTATTTCGTGCCATGCGGCATCCGGAATTACACTCTTTCAAAAGTTCATAGGTTGCTGTGTCCATGATTCTTCCTCCTTCTTATATCACTTGCTTTTTTTGTAGTATGCGTGATTCCGTTTCTTTTATGTATCGCAGTCTGCTGAATTTTCCATCGGTCATTTATTTTAAGCACATAGTACTGCAGACCTTTCTACTTACCCAGACATCTGCCAGTAGCTGCCAGTGACATTTTCTTCCACTGACAGCTTTCCTTGACCTGGATATCTACAGAACCTGCCACCGGCAGCTTCTTCCGCTATTTATTCATTTCTAAAATAATTAATTTACTGTCATAAAATAATTCAGGCTGATTTCATTTGTTGCCACATCCGCAAGGTTTACACAACTGTTTCCCATACGGTCAATCAGATGAAGGATATTTGTAAATGGTGCTGTAAGGCTCGCTTTGCATTTTCCTTTATTTACTCGCTGTACATGTGCCTTACGCATCTTAAGATCCAGATCCATGATCTTGTCTTTCCGCTTGATCAGTTTATCGATCTGTACAGTCTCGTCTCCCTGCAGTGCCTTGAGAGAATCACTGAACATCTTCTCCAGTGTCTTCAGACTCTTCTGCAGTTCGTCCATCGCTTCCGGCGTATATTTGTACCGATTGTCTACCTTTTCCCGTACACATTTTGCGACTTCTACGCTCAGCGTTCCCATACGCTCCACATCACTTAATATATACATAAGACTCGCCGTCTGTGCCGCCTGCTGCTCGGTCATAGTTCCTGCAGAGAACAGGGAGGCCAGATATTCTGTGATCTGATCCGTCAGTTTCTTGATCTGCGCTCCTTTTTCCTGCAATGGTTCCAGTTCATTCAGGTCTTCTGTTTTGACGATTGTGATCGTATCTGCTACAGCAACCTTTACCATTTCACTCACACGAAGGATTTCCTTTGCAACCAGCTGAAGTGCTGCTGCCGGCTGGCTGATGATCTTGTCATCCAGAAATACCGGTTTTGCAGGATCCATATCGACTGCTTTTCCATCCGGAATCAGCGTCATAACAATCTTCACCATAACATTGATCAGACAGACCCAGATCAACGTCATCGTAATGTTAAATAATGTATGCGCATTTGCAATCTGTCTTGAGATCACCTCAATCTCTGGTCCCTTCGGAGAAATATGCTGGATCAGTGCTGCAAATGGCTTCACAAACCAGATAAATAACAGACATCCAGAAATGTTGAAAATACAGTGTGCAACGGCTGTACGTTTCGCATCTTTTGTCTGACCGATACTTGCCAGAAGTGCTGTAATTGTAGTACCGATGTTATCTCCAAGAAGGATCGGGATCGCACCTGCAAGTCCAAGTATACTTGTCACTCCGTCAGGTCCCGGCTGTGACGCAAAGTTCTGTAATACTGCGATCGTCGCACTACTACTCTGTACTACGAGTGTCATCAGTGTTCCGACAAATACTCCAAGTACCGGAATATGTGCTACTCTTCCAATCAGATCTGTGAATACCGGGCTGGATGCCAGCGGTTTCATGACATCTCCCATTGTCTCGATTCCAAGGAATAACAGACCAAATGCGAAGATTGTCTGACCGATACTTTTTGCTTTTTCTGATTTCGCAATAAACGAAATAAGAAATCCAATAAAAATAATAATATAAATATAATCACTGATCTTGAATGCAATAATCTGTGCCGTCATAGTCGTACCGATATTTGCACCAAAGATAATCGAGATTGCCTGTGGCAGACTCATAAGTCCCGCACTTACAAAACCAATCGCCATAACTGTTGTCGCACTACTGCTCTGTAATACGGCTGTCGTAAGTGCTCCTGCGATAACCCCAAGTATCGGGTTCTTGGTTAGAAGTGCCAGGATACTCTTCATCTTCTCTCCTGCCGCTTTCTGCAGGCACTCACTCATCATATTCATTCCATAAATAAAGACTGCCAGGCCTCCTAAAAGCCCGAATATTATCTGCAATTTCTCATTCATAATATTTTCCATTCTCCTTTATTCGCCATCCATCGACGTTACGGGCATATTGTAACGGAGGTGTATGCAGCCTATATCAAATCTATGTTAAATCTATGTAAAATCGTACCCGAAGTTTATATTACGTTAAATTCTATGAAATTATTTCCGCAAAAATGTAAAAGAATCATCAAATATATGCAAAATTATCTGAATATTCTAGTATCTTGTATGTATACGTAGACAGCTTGTCCCCGGCTTTTTATCCTTATATACATCCGTTTTTTACCGTATTCTTCATCTTCACATATATTAGATGATTCTTTTTTACTTTTGTTTTCTTTTTTTCAGTAAAATAACAGGAAATTTTAAATTTCTTCTACTGATTATTCCTATTGTTCTTAATATAGTGGTTCATTCTCAATCAGATATTGCAAGAATGCCTCACAGCCTTCTTTCACATCCTCATAAGTCACATCAAAATTCCCTGTATACCACGGATCTGCAATATCTCTTGCTTCTCCTGCGTATTCCAGCAACAGATGCACCTTATGCTCCGGGTCTTTCCGGATGATGCGGTTGATGTTGCGGATATTCCACTGCTCCATGCCGATCAGATAATCGAACTCTTCATAATCTCTTCTCGTCATCTGGCGTGCTCTGTGGTTACCGCACGGGATTCCTTCTTCTCTTAACTTGTTCTGTGTCCCATAGTGTACCGGATTTCCATCTTCTTCGTTACTGGTTCCGGCGGAGTCGATGTAGAAGGATGACTCCAGGTTCGCTTTCTTTACCAGATCTTTCATTACATATTCTGCCATGGTGGAGCGGCAGATATTGCCATGGCAGATGAAAAGTATTTTTATCATTGTTGCATAACCTCGCATTTCTTAGTTTTTCTTGGTATTTCGGGCTTTGTAAGCCTTTGTAAATTTTTGCTTTCTGGCATAACCTGGTTTAT
>OCHA01002696.1_pt1 | contig 9934 bp, 7 predicted proteins | sample 1538591 | NCBI WGS metagenome assembly OCHA01 (sample SAMN04571710, study PRJEB22368) | human gut metagenome | biome: human gut; material: stool | host: Homo sapiens | place: Luxembourg | collected 2012-09-06 | reverse complement strand
AGGCCGCCGATGACGCGCGTGGACAGGCCCCACGAGGTCTGGTGCGGGTAGACCTGCTGGTTGTTCTTGTCGGTGTAGGTGATGTCGAACGCGCGGGCGAACCCGTCGCCGAAGTAGTGGCTCGTGCCGGACTGGAGCGCCTTGTGGTCGTGCATCATGCACTCGATGGTGTAGGTGTTTTCGGCGCCGGCGAACTTCTCCTTGTCGGTCTTGTTGCCGCGGATGACGGGCATGGCCAGCTCCTGCTCGCAGGTCTCGGCATAAATTTCGAGCATCTGCAGCGTCTCCTTGCGGGCCTCGGCCTCAGTGGCGTGCAGGGTGTGGCCCTCCTGCCAGAGGAACTCACGCCCGCGCAGGAACGGGCGGGTGGTCTTTTCCCAGCGCATGACGCTGCACCACTGGTTATACAGGCACGGCAGGTCGCGCCAGCTGTGCACGATGTTGCTCCAGTGCTGGCAGAAGAGCGTCTCGGACGTCGGGCGCACGCACAGGCGCTCCGGCAGCTCCTCGCTGCCGCCCATCGTGACCCACGCGCACTCGGGCGCGAAGCCCTCGACGTGATCCTTCTCCTTCTGCAGCAGGCTCTCGGGGATCAGCATCGGCATGGCCACGTTCTGGTGGCCGGTCGCCTTGAACTTGCCGTCGAGTATCTTCTGGATGTTCTCCCAGATGGCGTAGCCATACGGGCGCATGATGAACAGGCCCTTGACATCGGAATAGTCCACGAGCTCCGCCTTGATGCACACGTCGGTGAACCACTGGGCGAAGTCGACTTCCATATCGGTGATCTGCTCGACCTTCTTTTCTTTGGCCATAAGCGCAACACTCCTCTGTATGCCGCGCAGAGATCCCGCGCGGGCGTATTCATAATGTATGGGGTAACTTATATAGTGTATAGAATCCGCCGCCGCTTGTCAAGCGCCAAGCAGCTCCTGCACCGCGAAAATTCCGATCATGACGGCGATGAGAAAGTACATCACGACCGCGGCGACGGAGTGCCGCGCCGGCCGGCGGTCAAACAGCTGGCCCACGCACCAGAACACGAGCAGGCCGGTGCCGATCCAGTAGACCGGGTTGAGCGCGACGGCCATGACCGTCACCTCCACGATCAGCAGTGCGAACACCGCGATCTGCCACGTGCGGATGCGCCGCGCGCGGCTGTTGCAGTAGATCTCGCGCCATGCGTCGGAAAGCTCGCGGCGCTGGCGGCGGAAAAACGATTCGCGCGGCTTTTTCGGCGCGGGCTCGCCCGTTTCGGCCGGCGTTTCGGCCGTCTCGGGCACAGTTTCGACGGTTTCGGCCGCGGTTTCGGGTTCCGTTTCAGTGTAGGGGCGCTCTTGTTCCATGCGTTCCACTCCTTTCCGGTTTTTCGGAAAACCGGTCCTTTTTCCTCAGGATACCCCGCCGCAGAGCGCCTGTCAAGGGCCGGATCGCGGCCGAAAAGTGCATTTCGGGCTTGACCGCGCACCATTCGTGCAATATAATGTGTAAATTAGAGATGCTATTTCAAGATGCAATTGAACCCCTTGGAGGTGACCATCTATCAACAGACAGAGTTACATGGCGGAAATCAGCAGCCTGCTTGGCCTGATTACCGACGACAATACCCGTCAGGCGCTCATCGCGCAGATGGAGAACATGTTTGACAACGCGCCCGATGAGGAGCGCCTCATTCAGGAGATCGGCAACCCGACGAAGGTGGCCGTCGCCCTCATCCGCTACGCCGACAGCGGCAAGATCACGCCGGCCGCCGCGCCCGTGGTCGCGCCCGAGCAGGTGCAGCCCAAGCGCGCGCCGCAGCCGCGCCCGCGTGCCGAGCAGTACCGCCCTGCCGCTGCAGCCGCCGCGCAGACCCCCGCCTCGGCGATGTCGTTTCAGGGCATCCCGGAGGAGCCGGCCGCCGCGCCCGTGCTCGACGGTCAGTTCTCGTTTGACGAGCAGCCCGAGGAAGGCTACTATGACGAGCAGCCCGCCGACGACGGCTACTGCGACGAGCAGCCCGCCGACGATGGCTACTATGACGAACAGCCCACGGACGATGGCTACTATGACGAACAGCCCACGGACGACGGCTACTACGACGAACAGCCCGAAGGCGATTATGACGACCCGAACTACGCCACCGACGGCGAGGAAGGGTATTATGACGAGGCCTATTACGAGGACGAGCCGGCCTACAAGACGAACGTCTTTCTGGCGATCCTCTACACGCTCGGCGCGATCGTGATCGGCGTGCCGGTGCTGGCCGTGCTGCTGGTGCTGGATCTGGCCGTGCTGGCCATCGGCGTCGCGTGCGGTGCCGGCGGCGTGGGCCTGATCGCAACGGCCTTCATCGGCCTGCCCATGGTGGCGGATATGCTCATCCTGCTCGGCGGCGGCGCCGCCGTGATCGCCATCGCGCTGGTCGTGATCTGGCTGGCCATCTGGCTGTTCATCCGCATGGTCATCGGCTGGGTCCGGCTGCTTGTGCGCCTGGGTAAGCGCTGGTGCAGAAAGGAGATCGCCGCATGAAAAAAGCCTGGAAAACCATTCTCATCATCGCGCTGTGCGTCCTGATCGTCGGCGAGATCGTGCTTGGCGTCGGTCTTGCGACCGGCGGCAGCCCCGACCGCATCTGGGAAGCGGCGTATGAGCACTACGACATCGGTGCGATCTTCGCCCTCATCAAGTCCTCCGGCATCGCGGACCTGCTGGCGAGCATCGGCCTGTAAGAAAAGCAAAACATGAGGCGGCGAGCATGGCTCGCCGCCTCATTTCATTTTATTTCATTTTAAAGAGCAGCACGCCGCCCGTCATCAGCGCGAGCCCCGCCCACTTGCTCCAGCCGAAGGCGAGCTTTTCCGTGCCCATGATGCCGAAGGCGTCGATGGCCGCGGCCGTGGCCAGCTGCGCGATGAGGATCGTCGCCACGGCGAGCGTCGGGCCGAGCCTGCCCATGCCGAGCATGACCGTGACCGTGATGGCCAGCGCCAGCACACCGCCGAACCAGCAGTATTTCGGTGCGGCGCCCAGCGCGGCAAAGCTGCCCGTGCGCCAGAACACCAGCACCAGCAGCGACAGCACCGCCGCCACGCACTGCACGAAGGCATTGGTCTCCATCGTACCGATGTGTTCGCTCAGGCACGTGTTCATCACGCCCTGAATGCTCATCGCCGCCCCGGCGAGGATGCACGCGAGAAATCCACCCAAAATTCATCGGCTCCTTCCGAATAATCCTTGCACTGCCGCGCGGAATGTGTTACACTGTGTCGTACCGAAAAACATTTGCCCGCAGCACGCGAACAAAGGAGGGGCTGTTTATGGCCGCAGGCAGCAAACCGAAATACTATCTCGTGGAGGCGAGCGTCCTGCCCGAGATCTTTGCCAAGGTGATCGAGGCCAAGGAGCTGCTCGAGACCGGCCAAGTGCGCACGGTGGCGGACGCCGTGGCACGCGTGGACATCAGCCGCAGCGCGTTTTATAAATACAAGGACTTCGTGTCCCCGTTTCAGGACATGTCGCGCGGCCATCTCGTGACGTTCAACCTCGAGCTGCTCGACCGGCAGGGCGTGCTGTCGTCCGTCCTTGCTATTTTTGCCGAAAACGGCGCAAATATACTCACCATCAACCAGAGCATTCCGACGAGCGGCGTCGCCCCGGTGACGATCACGGCCGCGACCGAGAACATGCAGACGACGATGGAGGCGTTCATGGCGGCGCTCAAAGCGGCCGAGGGCATCATCCGCGTGCACCTCATGGCCGGCTGACCACGAAAAACAAAAGCATCCCCGGACCGAAATGGTCCGGGGATGTCCGTCCGTTAAAAAGTCCGTGCCGAACTTTTTAACAGACGGACAGCAAAATCGGATTCGAGGCGGGCCTTGCCCCCTCGAGCTCCCCCGCTGCTCTGTTCGCTTTGCACTTGCGCGCAGGTTCCAACAGTTTTACAGCCCCGGGCCAATTACGGTCCGGGGCTGTTTTCGCTTCATATCGATTTATCTTTTCACTCGAGCAGCTGCGCGCGGCCGCCGTGCAGGCGGATCTTCCCGGCGCAGAAGCGCTTGACCGCCTCAGGCAGCAGCTTCCACTCCGCGTCAGTGAGCACGCGGCGCTTGAGCGTCGTGAGATCGTCGTCCTCAAGCACGGGCACGGCCTTTTGCAGCAGCACCGGGCCGACGCCGCCGTTCTCGTCCACGAGGTACGCCGTCGCCCCCGTGACCTTCAGGCCGCGGGCGAGCACCGCCTCATGCACCGCGTCGCCGCGCAGCGTCTCAAACGCCGGGATGAGCGACGGCTGCACCGCGATGACCTTGTTGTGGAAGCTCCTGGCCGTCTCGCGGCCGACGCCGGGATAAAACCCCGCGTTGATGACGAGCTCGATGTCCATGTCCTTGAGCTTGTTGCGGATGGCCATGTCGTACGACGTGTCGTTCGGGAACATGGCCGGCTCGACGACGACGGTCTCGATGCCGGCGTTGCGCGCGCGCTTGAGCGCGTAGGCATTGGCGTCGGACGAGATGACGGCGACGAGCTGCAGCTCCGGGATCTCGCCGAAGAACACGGAGTCCAGCAGACTTTGCAATTTTGTTCCCTTGCCGGAAACCAGAACAGCACTGCGGATCATTTTGCTCGTTTACTCCTTCCCAAGCAGCCGTGCGGCCGTGGCGCGGTTATTGTCCTCCTGACGGTTGAGCAGCTCGGTGCGGCGGCGCAGCTCCTCGCCTCTGCCGGCGAGCGCGACGGCCGAATCGATCAGGTCGGACAGGTCCTTCTCGTTGAGCGCCTCGAACTGCATATAGTTATTCTGCTCGACATAGTCGAGAAACGCCGTGACCTTCGGGTCATAGGCAACGCCGATGAGCGGCACGCCCTGTCCGGCGGCAAAGATCAGTCCGTGCAGCCGCATGGACACGACCGTCGTCATGCGCGAGAGCACGCCGATGACCTCGCCGGTGGACATCTGCTCGTCGATCATATAATACGGGATGCTCAAATGCTCCGTGACGAGCCGGCTGGCCTCGCCGTCGGTGCGGAAATTGATGCTGAGGAACACCGGCGTCAGGCCGTATTTCAGGTAGGCGTACACAGCGCCGGCGGCGAACACGGTGGCCTTTTCCTCAATGCCGGGCCACTTGCGCAGCACGAAGCCGATATACTTGCCCTCCGGATCCATATCATGCTCACGCAGGATGCGGTCGATGCGGCTGCGCTCTGCGGCCGGCAGCGTGAGCGCGGGGTCGGACGCGAGGATGACCTCCGGGTCCGTGACGCCGAAATCGCTGAGCGTCTCGCGGCTGTCCGGCTCGCGGAGGGTGATCTTGTCGACGCAGTCGTTGATGATGCGCGCGGCGAGCCGCCGGTCGCGCTCATAAACGATCGGGCCGATGCCACAGCCGTACATCTGCACCTTGCAGCCGCAGCGGTGCGCCATGCGGATCGTGCCGAGATAATACCATAAGCTCAGCCGGCTCGTGACGTCCTGCATGAGGCTGCCGCCGCCGCTGATAAACAGCTGGCTGCGGCGCAGGATGCGCCGGATGGCAAAAAGATGAAACCGGTGGCAGGCGTTGACGCCGCAGGCGCTGCGCGTGTCCTTCGGCCGGCGGGAGAGCACGGTCACGGGCATATGCGGGTCGATGCGGCGCATCTCGCCGATGATAGCCTGCAAAATGGCGTCGTCGCCGGTGTTGCCGAAGCCGTAGGCGCCGCAGATGAGCACGCCGTCGCGCACACCGTCGCGCCGGTTGCGCTCCATGCGGAAGACCGCGTGGTAGATCTCCAGCTGGCGCAGGCCGGTGGCCTCCTCGGAAAAGTCGGCCTTGCCGCGCCGGTAGAGCGCCTCGCCCATCTCGCGGCGGTAGTTTTCGTCGAGCGCGTAGCGCGCGAGATAGGCCGCGAGCATGCGCACGTCGCCGGGTTCGATGAGCAGGCCGGTCACGCCGTGCTCGATGATGGCCGGCACGCCGCCGACGTTCGAGGCTACGGTGGCCAGATGCGCGCGCGCGCCCTCTGGCAGCGCATAGGGAAACGCCTCCGACACGGACGAGAGCGTGTTGATATCGAGCGCGCCGTAGAAGCTGTCGAGGTCGTTGACCCAGCCGAGGAAGAACACGCTGTCCTCAAGGTTCAGCTCCTTTGTGAGCGCCTCGAGCTTTTTGCGCTCCTTACCGTCGCCCGCAATGGCGAGGCGCAGCTGCGGGCAGGCCTTTTTGGCCAGCGCCACTGCGCGCAGGAGCGTCGGGATATCCTTCACGGGGTCGAGCCGGGCGGCAATGCCCGCGATGACGTCGCCCTCATGCACGGTATAGCCGAACTGCGCGAAATACGCCGCACGGTCGGTCTTGGGCACGACGTGGGAAAAGTCGAGCCCGTTGTAGATGGAAAAGAGCCGGTTCGGCTCAAAGCCGCGGTCGATGAGCCGCTGGCGGATGGGGTCGGACACGCACACGCGGTAATCGAGTTGGTGCAGGGCCCAGGTATTGAGCGTACCGTAGACGGCGCGGGCGAACGGCCGGCCGAGATAGTCGAGCCGGTAGTCGCTGTGCACAGTGCTGATGACCGGCACATGCAAATGCCGGCGCAGCAGCGCTCCGGTAACGTTTGCGAGCGCGCCGTGGCAGTGCACGAGGTCATACTCCCCGTCGCGGATGATCCGCCTGAGCGCCCTGAGGTTTGCCAAAAAGCCCTTGCCGAGCACCATCGTCGGGATACCGAGCGCGGCCGCACCGTCGGCAAAATCGCCGGCGCGGAAGCACACGAGCTGCACGTCGATGATCTGATTGAGATATTTCAACACGGAGTAAACATGCGTCCGGGCGCCGCCGGTATCGCCTCCGCTGATCACGTGGATTACTTTCACTTTACCCTCCAAAGCACTTGTGCGCGCCGCGAAAACACGGTATAATGCGCTCGTACAGGCACTTATGCATTCCCGCGCGAAATCAAAGCGCGGATTCAGATTATTATACTGTATGATTCCACTATGGTCAAGTTTTGGAGGCCCGCAATGACGAAAATTTATCTGATCCGGCACGCGGAAGCGGAGGGCAACCTCTACCGCCGCATTCAGGGACGCTGGGACGGGAGCATCACCCCGCTCGGCCTGCAGCAGATCGATGCGCTCGCGCAGCGGTTCCGCCGCGAACACATCGACGCGCTCTACTGCAGCGACCTGTCGCGCGCGCGCGCGACGGCCGAGGCGATCACGCGCTATCATGACATTCCGGCCGTGGTCACGCCGCGCCTGACGGAGATCTGCATGGGCGTGTGGGAGGGCCGCGCCTGGGGCGATATCGAGCACGATTTTCCGGAGCAGATGCGCTATTTCAACACCGACCCCGACCGCTGGTCCGTGCCCGGCTGCGAGCCGATCCGCGACGTGCAAAAGCGCATGAAGCGCGCCATAGAGGATCTCGCCGCGCGGCACGACGGGCAGACGATCGTCCTCGTGAGCCACGGCATGGCCATCCGCGCCTATCTGTGCACGGTGCTGGGCATCCCGAACAGCGAGATGGCCACCCTGCCCTACGGCGACAACACGTCCGTGAGCCTGCTGCTCGTCGACGGCGAGCGCACGACCGTGGAGTATTATAACGACAACCGCCACCTTCCGCCCGCGCTGAGCACATTCGGCCGCCAGACCTGGTGGCGCGGCAGCGGCAGCGGCGTGGAGGATCTGCGCTATGAGCCGCTGCGTTTCCCGCGCGACGAGGCGTTTTACCTCCAGTGCTACCGGGACGCCTGGCGCAACGTGCACGAGACGGACGAGGGTTTCGTGCCCGAGCTCTATGCCCGCAGCGCCGCCCGGCACGCGCAGGAGCATCCCGGCTCCGTCGTGCGCGTCCTGAGCGGGGACCGCGTCGTCGGCCTCGTCGAGCTCGACCCCGGGCGCGACGAGCAATCCGGCTGCGGCTGGATCAGCCTGCTGTATATGCTGCCGGAGTACCGCGGCCGCGGCTGGGCCATCCAGCTGCTGGGCTATGCGTTCTGGTTTTATGAGAATCACGACCGCGCGGCCGTGCGCCTGCACGTGTCGGAAAACAATGCCCGGGCCATCACGTTCTACCAACGCAGCGGCTTCGTGCAGATCGGGCGCGACCCCGGCGTGCGCGCGCACCTGCTGCTCATGGGCCGGCTCATCCACAGGACGGTGACACATGGAACGGTGTGATTTCCTGCCCGTCTCCGCCGAGGAGATGCACGAGCGCGGCTGGTGGTGGTACGATGCGCTCGTCGTCGGCGGCGACGCATATGTCGATCATCCGAGCTTCGGCACGGCGGTCATCAGCCGCGTGCTCGAGGCCGAGGGCCTGCGCGTGGCCGTGCTCGCGCAGCCGGACTGGCACGACGCGGAGGCCTTCCGCGCCATGGGCCGGCCGCGGCTGGGCGTGTTCATCGGCGCAGGCAATCTCGACTCCATGGTCGCGCACTACACGGCGGCCAAGCGCCGCCGCAGCGAGGATTTTTACTCCCCCGGCAAGCGCTCCGGCTGCCGGCCCGACCGCGCGGCCATCGTCTACTGCAACCGCGCGCGCGAGGCCTTCGGCCCCGACATGCCGATCATCCTCGGCTCGCTCGAGGCGAGCCTGCGCCGCTTCGCACACTACGATTACTGGGACGATTCCGTCCGCCGCGCCATCCTCTTCGATGCCCCGGCCGACCTGCTGGTCTACGGCATGGGCGAGGCCGCGACGATCGAGATCGCTCACCGGCTGAAGAAAAAGCAGTCTGTGCGCACGATGACGGACATCCCCGGCACGGGCTACATCACACGTGACCCCTCCGTGTGCAAATTTGACCACATCACGCTCCCGTCGTTCGAGGACGTGCGCGATGATAAGCGCCTCTATGCCGAGGCCACGCGCACCGAATACGCCGAGCACGACCCCATCCGCGGCCGCGCCATGATCCAGCCGTGCGAGGGGCGCTATCTGATCATCAACCCGCCCGCCATGCCGCTCGACACGAAGGAGCTCGACCGCGTGGCCGAGCTGCCCTATACCCGCGAGTGGCACCCCATGTACGAGCCGCTTGGCGGCGTGCCCGCGATCGAGGAGGTGCGCTTTAGCGTGATCCACAACCGCGGCTGCTTCGGCGGGTGCAATTTCTGCGCGCTGGCGTTCCACCAGGGCCGCATGATCACGAGCCGCAGCCACGCGAGCGTCATCCGCGAGGTCGAGGCCATGACGCACCACCCGCTCTGGAAGGGGTACGTATCCGATGTCGGCGGCCCGTCGGCAAATTTCCGCCACCCATCGTGCCGCCAGCAGCTGGAGCGCGGCATGTGCCCGAACCGGCTGTGCCTCGCGCCGACGCCGTGCCCGAATATCGACGCCGACCACTCGGACTATCTCGCCCTGCTGCGCAAGCTGCGCCAGATCCCCGGCGTGAAGAAGGTGTTCGTGCGCAGCGGCATCCGCTATGACTACATGCTCTGCGACGATAACGACGCGTTCTTCCGTGAGCTCGTGCGCTACCACATCTCCGGCCAGCTCAAGGTCGCGCCCGAGCACTGCATCGACTCCGTGCTCGACTATATGGGCAAGCCCCACATTGGCACGTACGAGCGCTTCATGGACGAATACCGCCAGCTCAACCACAGGTATGATAAGGAACAGTACGTCGTGCCGTACCTCATGAGCTCGCACCCCGGCAGCACGCTCGCCGACGCCGTGGCCCTCGCGGAGTATCTCAACCGCCGCGGCCGCCAGCCCGAGCAGGTGCAGGATTTTTACCCCACCCCCGGCACGATCAGCACATGCATGTACCACACCGGCATCGATCCGCGCACGATGCAGCCGGTCTACGTCGCCAAGACGCCGCATGAAAAGGACATGCAACGCGCGCTGCTGCAGTGGCGCCGGCCGGACAAGCGCCGGCTCGTCATTCAGGCGCTGCACGAGGCCGGGCGCGAGGATCTGATCGGCTTCGGCAAGGACTGTCTCGTCCGCCCGAT
>OCHA01002690.1_pt1 | contig 9957 bp, 20 predicted proteins | sample 1538591 | NCBI WGS metagenome assembly OCHA01 (sample SAMN04571710, study PRJEB22368) | human gut metagenome | biome: human gut; material: stool | host: Homo sapiens | place: Luxembourg | collected 2012-09-06 | reverse complement strand
ATTTATTCCACCGCCTTTCACGATCTCGATCGCAGTTGCAATCCCGCTCGCATATCCTTTTGCCGAATCGAACAGTAATGGATTTTCTCTTGCACATCTTTGTTTTTCTTCGTCAGCAAGCTTCAATTCTTCTTCCAACTGCTTCAGAACCTTGTCCACATCATAGGCTGTATTATACAATCTCAAAATCTTAATTTCCTTATTGCAGTCAACAATATTTTTTTGTAATTGCACAATTTTTGCTTCAATGTCATATAAAGTAGTATCTGCATCTGTTTTTCTCTGTTCCCATCTTGCAATCTCTGCCATTGCTCTAGTCATTTCTTCACTCATTTTTTCAATTTCTGCATCAGCATCAATCAGTCTCATCTTCTTCACTCCCATTCACTTTTCAACATATCTGCCTTAATCAGTCCGTAGATTATATCCAGTGCTGTTCTTTTGTCACTGTACCGGCAATTTGCATTTTTATGTATCCGTGGATCACTCTTATCCCAATCCATCATGGCAAAATGTATGTCGCTCACAAATAACATCTTACATCCTCTTGCCACGCAGAGATAATAGCATTCTGCCTGCTTCGGAAGTCCTCTACACCGTTTGAATCCGAACTTCTCAAACTCACTGGCTTTTACTTTTGGTTTCAGCATCTTTTTCTCCTTTCATCTTCGAAGCTCTTCGCTTTTATCTCAATGAATTCATTTGCATTTCTTCGAAGATTTTCTCATAACCTATCTGCTGATCGCGTTCTTTCAGATGCTCAACGCGTTTATTCCATATCTCAATAGCTTCTTCTTTTGAATTCACTCCACGTACCGCATAGCAATCTTTCTCGGCTGTATATATGGTTGTTCCGTGTATTCCGTCATAGTGGCAATATCTCGGACAGCCAGCCGACCATCCGAAATAAAATCCGTCTGCCACATCTCTTGAAAGATATGCTTTCGCTCCACATCTAGGGCATGGTTTTAATTCTTCCATCAATTGTCCTCCTTATACGGTTCCGGCAATGGCATCCAGGCAATAACTTTTCCACCAATGCAATCACCAAACCAATCATTGTCGTTTTCTAAATGTCCTGTTTTTATCCATGTTCCGTACATTCCCATGAACCCACTGTATTTTACTGTAGCAAGGACATCTTCTCTTATTTCCGGCAGCCTCTCGCTGCATGGGATCCATCCCGAATCCGCTCCTGCTTCACTTTCAATCAACTCAAAATACTGCTTTTTCCATTCCAGTACATAATCTAAGCGATATGAGCTATACCCAATACAAAAATGATCACTGCCGACCTCTTTGTACTTTATCTCGTAGTATGGCTTGTCCTCCATCATGGTCACGATTATGTCAAGGCTTTCTACTTTTGTCTTTTTAACGTCCATCAATCATTCCTCCTTATCGTTATCTGAATCCCAAGTTCCTCTTTGATCTGCTGGATGAAATCATCCCATGTTGCAAGATCATCTACGATACACTCTGCCTTAAGATTCGCCCTTTTTATAAATCGTTGACATCTTTTCGCACCAAAATCAAATTCATCATGCAGGGTAGCCACTGAAAGAGTTAGCATAGTATCAAGAGTCATCTCTTTTATTTTGGTGCAAGCCTTATTCAACTCTTTTTTGCTCATTGCTGTATTAATTCCTTTCGCTCCACGGAATTTAATTTCTTCCCGCAGAGCATCCACGCCATCTTCCTCTACGATTTTCAATGCCAACAGCAAACCGTCATTTCTGCCTGATGCATATTCATCAATCTTTCCCATGTTTACACCTCTTCCTCCGCCGGAAACTGGAAGATAAAACCAGATGCAAGCAATTCTTTTGCAATTTCCATATCCACAAGCGTATCTCCCTTTGGAATAATACGTCTGTTGTATTCCGCTGTTGCATAATGCTTTCTGCACATCTCCATAGCTTTGATTGCTTTCTCTTCGGTGGAATAGCTTGCAAAACTACCATATACGTTATCTAGCGTCCATACAGATATTATTTTCCCTTTTCTTTCCAAATCTGCATTTTCGTAAGGAACATCAATCGCTCCATCCTGGCTAATGATTCTCATAACTAACTCCACCTTTCGTATCCCATGCGCAAATGTCGCAATCCTCAGGACATACATTTGCCTTTATTGCTCTTTTGCACATCTCCATTTTAAATTCCCTATCATCCTCAATGTCTTTGATAAATCCGAGTTTCCTCAAGATTTTATGAATCAGTGATTCTTTTCTCACTTTATCTCTTCCTTTCTTCTTGCCATAACCATGTGCTTTCCGCTTTTCTGCAATTCACCATAAATCGAATCGCAGATTGCTGATATCCCAATGTTTCTCGACGGACTCTCAAGATAAATTGTATCTGTCTTTTCCCATGTCCTTGTTGGTGCGTGGTAAAATCTTCCGTCCGCTGTCTCTACCATCGTCTGTTCCTCACATGCTGTAGGTGTGTAGAATTTCAAACATATACCTCTTACGCCTGATTCAGTACATCTGATTTTGTCACCGATATTAAACCTTCTCATGTTCTTCCTCCTCTGATTTGATTTCTAACACAACACATCCTGTTTTCTTATCCTTTGTGCTTCTTATTAACTCAGCTGACGCAATAATATCAGGGAGTGTTTCATCTGGCTCAAATTCCGCAACCAATCCATTACAGCTAACCTTGTACCTCCGAGTTGGGTGCATTACATTTAGAAAACTTTTTACTTTCATTCCTCTTCCTCCTTTGCATAATCCTGGCATTCTTCCATGTATTCATCAGTTCCAGGATGCTTCCGGTTCGGCTTCTACCTCGACATCATCATCGTACATCTCCATAATATCTGTGATATCACAGAACGCTCGATCTAACCGCATCATGAAAATGTCAAACTTATCTACATATCTTAATGAATTGATATCAAGTTTGCTTTCGAATCTTGTAATTCTGAATCCATTTCTTTTTGATTCATACAAATGGATTTCTTTTGTCAGTTTCTCATCCTCCTCGCATTTGAAAACCAAATCGCAAAATCTTCCTCCAAATATGCTATTTCTTGTATCAACAGTCACTTCTGCTGTCACATTCTGATATCTCGCTTCATCATCTGTGTATACTTCAAGTTCGGATGTATCAACGTTCTCGCTGACATATTCCTTGTATTTTTCGAACACTTCTTTTAAGCTGATTGTATCTTTATCCGGCTCTGTCATAAGACTCTTGAAGTTTCCTAAGATTTCTTTGTTGTCAATCAGATTTGTGCTATTAATAATTTCCGTGAGAACTGCATCGAGTTTCACTGTATATTCGTCCAGATTTACTCTTTCGATTGCCGGTGTCATTACTTCTTTTACTTTTTCATCTATAATCTTCTTTCCTTCACCTTTCCAATTGAACTGATCTTCAATACTGCTTTTCAGTGCTTTGGTTACGGCATCGGATACAAGCTCTTCAACTGTTCCGTCATTCAATTTATCTGTTACTGCTTTCGCTATTCTTTCTTCAAATGTGCTCATAATTCGTTCCTTTCTCCTTATCTAATTTCCGATATATATCGGTCTGTCAGTTCTCCGTTCACATATTTGTTCGTTAATTGGACTCTTATCGAATCACCCTCTTGGCTATCTGCAAAACTCGGTCTATTCATTGCTCCACTAGCAAAACTATCTTCATCATAAGTCAGTCCATCATATTCAACCGATATTTCCCACTGCCAGCGAGGGCAAATAGCGAACCATTTCCGCATATCTATGTAAGTGATGGTTGCGTCCACATCTTCGTAAATATATGTGATTTCTTCTTGTGGCTCACGATTCTTGTCTGAAACATCTTTGGAGCAACCAGTAAAGAAAATGCAAATCAAAATTAAGCATAATATTTTCTTCAAATTTTCACCTCTTCTCCTTAAAAATGCGTAAAAAAATACCAACCACCGAATATTGATGGTTGGTAAGCTTCTTAAGCTATGTGCGCATCCAAAAAAGCAGAATTTGCATTTTCTATGTCGAATATTTTTCCTATAATTGTCTGTTCTCCGATAATTTCACATGTAGTGCAATTCATATTCATAGTCAATATCGTTTTCACATCTTCGCACGTTATTGCTATATCAAAACCAATATATAGTTTTTTTGATGTACATAAAATATTTCGAAGTTTTTCGTCTGTTGAACAAAATGTTATCATTAATGTATCCTTTGACTTATACTGAAACGTAACATTTTTTCCCTTGCCACAGTCTGCATAAAACCAGCGTTCATCATCTCTTGTCTGTTCAAAATCACTTGCCGAAAAATGCGTTACATGAATTCTGGAAATCATTGCCTTTGACAATATTTTCAACTTCACGTTAATAAAAATATCATATTTATCCTTTTTACTAGATTTTAACACATCTGTTTTCATACCGCTATCATTATCAATGACAAGCATTGCTTTATTCTCAGAAATGCTCGCTCTTTCATATTGTTCTTTATTTGAACGATACACTAACAAGCTTAACATAAATGTTGCACCGAACGTTAATACAGATCCTATGTACGTCAGCAAGCTCCCTGGTGGTATTTTTTCTTCTAATAATTCGCACGGTGCTGGCGCATGGTACATTGCTTGAATAATTAAAGGAGCACCAACTAAAAGCACAATAGCTATTATCAGAACAATTATAATAGGATGCTTTTTACAAACCTCTTTTATTTTTTCGATTATTGTCTGCATATAGATATATTCCTTTTCATTTTTTGCATCATTATACCATCCCAACCATCAATATTCAATTGTCAAGGTACTGGTAGCTGCTATTTTTAGCTGCTACTTAATCCATGCCGTCATAAAGATTTTCTGACAGTTCAACTTGCCTATCATCCAGATCACGTAATGCTTTAATAATCTTTAACTTTGTTTCTCTGCAAGGGAAATATCCGTATTTTGCATATCTCAGCATTCTCTCAAACGTACTCATTGGATACGGAATATTTCCATCTGTCACTAACCTCTTCATATGCAAGTGCTGAAAGAAATTATCTGTATACATTACACGGTATTCGATATGTGTTTTGATATCCTCGTCAAATGGATCCGGCTCTTCTTCACACTCTGCGCCTGTTTCATCCTCTATGATTGCTTTGTAGTACGCAAATTTCGTAATGCTAAAATCAAACTGGCTTAATATTTCCTCTGGTTTTCCGAAAATCTTTGAACATAATTCAATTCTTACGCCGGTTCTTATGTGCTTATACGCTTTTACATTATCGTTCTCGTAATAGAACGTATACTCTTCACTCCGTTTATCATCGCCCTCATATCCGGAAGTCATTGAATCGAAATACTGAACCGCATCTTCATAATCAGATTCACTTTCGAAGAATATATCAAGGTCTTTTACATTCTCTTTTTTAAAACAACCGCCACAAATGAACCCGTTATGCCCTGTCATAAATTCATCCAGCCAGTTCAATATCCAAAAATTATCTCTATCTTCTCTGGTAAACATTTCTTTCTCCTTTTCAGCTACAGATGTATGGTTATTTTTCTTTATATTTCTCCAAAATCTCTGTAATTGCTTTCATGTGTTCCGCTACTTCTGGCAAATCTTCATCACTAATTATTTCTAACCCAAAGCTTCTATTAAATTCAACAAGTTTATATGCTCCATCTTTGAATGTCTCAAACTGAAATGCCAATTTGTTTTCTTTCTTGGCATTACCATCATATTCATAGAAATGCTCATTTTTATCGTGCACGCCAAACTGATCTGTTTCAATTTTTGTTCTTTTCGGAGTGATTCTGACAATCTTTGCCGGAACTACTCTCATGTGCCGGAACTGTGAATACCAACCAGTTCTAACAGGCCTCATAACTCCTACCACATCCCCGACTTTCAATGTGTCTTTGTCTATCTTTTTTAATTCAATGTACAATCCATTCTCTCCTTTCCCTTAATCCCAAAATATATCATCTTTATCTTTTCTGTCGTAACCACATCCAAATACTCTCCATCTCCAATTTGCGGAAATGTAAAAAATGATAAGGTTTAGTCCGATTCGCATTTGCCACCAATCAGCATCTTTAAATATTTCTATTCCACCTAATAAGCTGTATTTTTTAGTAGTTCCAAGAGTAACCGAAAAATGATTCCTTTTACTTGGAATTTGTATATAATCTTTCCCTTTTATAACCATCTTTCCATCCTCGCCCTCTAAATCTGTCCTTTCATATAACATCCCCAGAACGTTCCGGATCTCTTTCCGCTATGATGTCCGAATAATGGTTTCTGACCTATAGCTTTCCAAACTTTCTGTGCCGGAATATCCGTTTCCGCCCATTTAAAGATCAACACTCCATCTTCTTTCAGAACTCTCATACATTCTTTGAACCCATCATGTAACATTTCCGGCCAGTGTTCGTCCAGCCTACCGTATTTCTTGGCCAACCATCCGGATTTTCCGGCATATCTCAAATGCGGTGGGTCAAACACAACCAAGGAAAACGATTCATCTTCAAACGGAAGATCTGTGAAGTCGCACTTTATATCCGGATTCACGATGCATTTCCTCTCTGACTGTCCATCTCCGCTTTTCCAAATACCAGTTAGCTCTTCTTCTCGGATATCGCAATATACTGCTGCCGGATGTTCTTTGTTAAACCAGATCGTTCGTGATCCGCACGTTACATCTAATATTTTCTTATCATTCATTTTCTTCACCTACGCAAATCTTAATTGTTCCTGTGTATCATCTATAATCAAGTTCGGTACTCTCTCGCCGACCTTAAGATACGGGCAATTCGCTTCTACAAGCTTCTCTGCCATGATCGGCACAACACTGTTCCCAATTCTTGCCACCTGTTTCGCAATCGGGTATTTCTTCCAGTTATAATCTCTGTCGATAATGTAATCTTTCGGGAACCCTTGCATCAATTTTAATTCTTCCGGTTTCAGCATCCGAAGAAAAATGTCTGATATGATGTATTTCTCGCCCTTTATATCCAGGATCACATTCACCAGTCCGAACCGATCTTTTGTCGTGATCGTATCAAGCGGTCTATCCAAAGACTGTCCGCAGCCACCGCCGTAATACTTAATCAGAAATGCAGATACCAAACCGAAGTGTCCCGGAGAAGTTGTGATTGTATGTAATGGTTCATCACAGCCTTGACCTATGCCGGTCTTGTAGTATTTCGTGATAAATGCTGTCACAAGTCCGTATCGGTTCGATGTATCAATCGTCTTAATTGGTTCTGTTAAAAGCTGTCCTCTTGAATCACCGGCTCTCGTCTCTCCGTGATACTGGATGATGTATGCCAGTGCTTCTCCATTCCTCACGATATAAGGAGATTCTGCATCGATAATATATTTCTTAATACCGTTCGCTATTCTCTTCTGTGTAGCTTCTGCAAGTGGCTTCTTGCGGTCAAATATCGAACTGCCAATGTCTGACCAGTCAATATAATCTCCACAAGGTTTCCACTTCTTAAAGCCAATGCCGTCAGCACTGTGAGTTTGCTTCGGCCATCTAATTTCTTTTCCATCTCTACGGAATACCGCATACCACCTCTTTCTTGTGGTCGGTGCTCCGTAGTCCGCAGCTACCAGTTCCCGGCACTCAAATATATATCCAAGACTTTTCATTGCTGTAATGAATTTTTTATAATCCTCGCCTTTTTTCTCTGGTATTGGATATCCTTTTTCATCCAACGGACCCCACTGTTGTATTTCTTCTACGTTCTCCATAAGGATTACATCCGGCAGAATAGCTTTTGCGTGTTTGTATACCGCCCACGGAAGAATCCGAAGTCCTTTTTCTCTCGGCTTACCACCTTTTGCTTTTGAATGGCTTGTACAATCTGGACTCGCCCACATAAGAGCCACATGCTGTCCTTTTACATATTTCTTCAAGTTGACCTTAAAAATATCCTCTGTCATATGTAGTGTGTCCGGGTGGTTGGTCTTATGCATCAATATGGCGTCTGGATCATGATTAATGGCAATGTCTACTGGTCTGCCGAGTGCCATTTCAATTCCTACGGATGCACCCCCGCCACCGGCAAAGGCGTCTATAATTAAATCTTTCATATCTTCGAAAGGAGCCGATATATCTTTGCCCGGCCGGAGCTCCGTCTCCTTTCTGTAATTTTTTTAAAAATCAGCTAAATCTTTAATTCTCGGTTCGTAAGGTTTTGGCATATTCATCCATGCCGTTACTTTTCCGTCAATTCGGAAATATGTGGCATCACGACAGTTATCGCACACTTCATACCATCCATTCGGAATCCACCAATCATCTTTCTCATCAATGTACTCCCAACCATCCGGTATTCCGTCTTCCATGCACCATCCAGAATCTTCCACAGTTACACCATGATATGGAATATATATTGCCTTTAAAACCGCGCAACGCCTCCCTATTTCAACAGTCACAAGCACTTCATCTGACCATTGCCCTTTTTCACATTTCGGTACTGTATTTGCATTCCACTGTGCCATCTTATTTCACCTCATTTGCTACCTGGAACCCCATCCTTGCCACATTCCTTAGATTCTCTCTTATCAGTGCCTTGTTGGTAATATGGTGCTTATTAAGCCATTCGTAATCCTCAGCACATTCATGTGCATAACGTTCAGCTTCGTATTCATATTCTGCTTTTGCGACTTTCAAACACTGAATCATGTAATCTATCTTTTCTCCTGTGTTCATTATTGCTTCACCTCGTATCTAAATTCCATAAGCGAGAAGAATTTCCCATCGTGATTTCCACAGTAGTTTTTCAGCACATCCATGCAAGAATCACTATTTCCAATTTCTTCTTCATGCACGACTTTTCTTTCTTCATCCATTACAAGGCAATAAATTTTCTGTGTAACCTCAACTTCTTTCTTCTCATGCTCTTTCTTCCGCTGTTTGAGGATTTCAAGTACTTTGTCAGGATGTTCTGCCCTGAAAGTTCTGCACTCATAAGCACCTCTTTCTTTACTGATTGGACATTTTCTACAAGGCACACTACACATCTCAGCTTGAATTTTAATTGCTTCTTCTGCTGTCAGTTCTTCCTCTACTGGCTCGCATACAGACTCAAATCCGATTCGCCAAATTTTTCCGTTTTTCAATTCGATATTGAAACCATCCATATAATCGAGTAATCCGTCAGTGCTTTTCTTGTCTGTTACAACGCCAATTAAACCTTCTGCACCCATACATCCAGAAGTTGCTTTTATAACTCTTACTTTATCTCCAATTTTGTATTTCATTATTTACTTCCTTTCACCTTACACAACCGCTCTATCTCATTCAGGACAGCCAGTGCGATATTCTTCGCAAATTCTGTCTTTCCGTTCTCGTAATATATTTTGTCAATCACTTCGCTAATCTCAACTTGAACCGTATCTGAATAATCGCCATTCTTCAAAAATTCATTGAACGCAAGCCAGTTTTGCGTAATCACTTTGTAATACTTTTTTCTTTCTTCTTCCGTCATATTCTCACCTACTCAAACGGAATCTTTAGTTGATCCGCCTCGCTGAATCCGTCTTGTTTCGCCCATCCATACTCTACGGTTAAATCATCATTTTCACCGTAAATTCTCTTGGATCGCTCATCATACATGACGAGAAATCCTTTTGTATTGATTTTCCCAAACAATCTATTTTTCGGGACTGTGACTCTTCGATACGCATTGCTCAATTCGTTATCCTTGCTGTATCCAATCACCAGTGAAGCAAGATTTGATATGTCTCCTGCACCGCTGATTTCGTCTGTCTCATTCGTGGAAAAATTGTTCTTCCTCTTATGAGCTACAAGCAAAATCAATACATCGAATTGCAATGCCATCCTCGCAAGTTTTTTCACAAAAAGACTTTGCTTTTCGTACTTATCAGTTCCTTTTTCTGCATCTAAATCAATCGCAGTCATTAAATTATCAATCAGAACAACATCTATTCCGTATTGTAGAACCGTTTGCTGTACGGTTTTGCACAGAT
>OCHA01002682.1_pt1 | contig 9990 bp, 4 predicted proteins | sample 1538591 | NCBI WGS metagenome assembly OCHA01 (sample SAMN04571710, study PRJEB22368) | human gut metagenome | biome: human gut; material: stool | host: Homo sapiens | place: Luxembourg | collected 2012-09-06 | reverse complement strand
CGGATTAAAGGTCACGCACATTCTTTTTAAATTCCGTAAATTCCTATGAAATCCCTCCGAGTTGCCTTCGGCAACCCACCTCCCTTTACAAGGGAGGCAAAAAGCGGATTAAAGGTCACGCACATTCTTTTTAAATTCCGTAAATTCCTATGAAATCCCCCCGAGTTGCCTGCGGCAACCCACCTCCCTTTTCAAGGGAGGCAAAAAGCTTCCAAACTGCTTTGGCGAGGCTTGCTCTCTGCAAGGGAGGCTGAAAAGTAAAAAGACGAAAACGGAAGTGGAAAACGAATAGTGAAAAGGGCGGGCAGGGGTGTGTGGAAAGCTCCTCATATGACACACAAAAAAAGAATAGGCATGCAGCACCTAAATTAAGTACAAAAACAGAATAGGCACACGATATCAGAATCGGGGACAGAAACGGAATGGTGCACAAAATGCAAAACAGGGCACAAAAAAAACAGAGCAAGGCGAACCTTGCTCTGCTTATGATTGTTAATAAATCGGATCGATTGCTACGTGAGCGTCAGATCTCAACCCAACCCGAGTCGCCGCCCTCTACGGGACCGGTGCCTATGGAGATTGTGATGATATCATCAAGCTCGTATGCAGAAACATCGAAATCCGGTGTTTGATAAACCTGTTTCATTGAGATTTAATCTCCTTTCAAGATATAATAATAAAATTTAATGTCGGAACGGAATATTCAGTTTTGAACAGCCGAACCGATAGTAAAGTTTCGCTGTGGTTTCTTGGTAAAATTCAATTACTGAGCTTTCCAAGCAGCAACAGCAGCATCATATCCTGAAGCAACTTTAGCAGTTACAGCTGCGGAATACCAAACATAATGATCGGCAGTACCGTCATTGTAGCATACATAAGCGATGCAGTCAATATCAGTTGCCTGAGAAGCATGAGAGATATTCTTGATGATTGCGCCGAAGTATGCATCGGAAGAAGCGCTTGCCTGACTTACATAGTCGGTAGAAGCAGCTTTCCAAGCTGACGGAAGTGCGGTGCCTTTTTCAACTGCTGTCTTAGCAGCATCTGCATCGGCAGCGCCTGTGTTGGCAGCAATGAAGCCAACGCTCTTAATTGTATTGCCGTTTGAGTTCATAGCAGCGAAGTCAGCAGCTGTGATAACCGAAGTAAGTCTGAACTGGAAGAGATCATCCGGAGCAGTTGTCTTATCGCCTGTGAACTTAACCTGAGTCTTATACTTAGCTACAGCATAAGACGGCTCTGCACCTGCAACAGTCAATTTAACCATTGAATTGGTCAAATCATATACAGACATATCCATACGAGATGTTCCTTCAGCAAAGAAAGCCATCTTTTTATCAAATGCTGCACCGTGAGCACCAACCCAAATTTCATCGCCGGGTTTTACAGAATCGGAAACAGTCATTTTGAAAGACAAGTAAGCTTCGCCGGCTACCGGATTCCATCTTTTGGCAGCAGAAGTACCACTACCCATTACTTGGATGCCCTTATTAAAATAGGCAAGTTCCTCCTCGGACATTACGGTTTTAAGCATATTGGCAACAGCAAGATTCATGTTACCTGATGCGTTGGGATTTGCAAACGAAGCAGCGCAATCGCCTTCCCAAGTTCTGAATTCCGTAATTTTGGAACCAACGGGAGTAAGCTGATCGCCATTATAAAGAATCGTGTTAGCAAAAGCACCAAAACCGGTTTTTGAACCCGGGTCAATAGTCATCGTTATTTTGACTGTATCTCCGGGAGAGACTGTTGTTTTATCCGCTGTTGCAATGACTTTAACCTCGCCGGTTTTCAACGTAGGATTATAAGTGTAAGCACTCGCCATAAACGCAAAGCAGGAAATCATCATGACAACAGCCATAATAACAGAAAGCACTTTTCTGCGCATCTGATTTACCTCCTATAAAACAATTTATAAACTTATATTCCCTTTGCAGCAGCAACTACAGCAGCTGTCTCTGCCTGAGTCGGGAAATCAGAGTAACTCGCAACGCCCTCTAAATAAGTTACATCTATAGGATCTATTAAGCCGTCGCCGTTAACATCAGCAGCTATACCGGTTATCGAGCCATCATCAGCTGAAAAGTCGAAATCGGAATAACTTGCAACACCTTCAACAAGTGTAACGTCAATAGGATCTATTAAGCCGTCGCCGTTAATATCACCGAAGAAGATGAAATAGTAAGTTTCAACAACTTCGCCGCTATCGTTAAGAAGCTCGATTTTTGCGCCTGTGCTCATCTGGCCCTGTTCGTTTTCAGTTACCTGAATTGAACCGGCGGGAGTCTGCAAAGCGTCAGCAATGGAATCACCGTTATCGGTTGCGACACCGTAAACGAAACCGTTGCCGTTGGCACAAGTTGAAACCTTATCAATTATAACACCGTTAGCTTTTCCTGTTTCAGAGAGCTGAAGTTCCGGATCAGCTGCAGCTGCAGCCTTCATTACCGGGAAAGTAAGTTTCTGACCTGTGGTATAAACCGTAGAGGTTACATCAGAGGTCTTGTAGGAACCTACATAGAGTTTACCGCCGAGATTGGTCATTGTTTTCTGATCGTTAAGCACACCGAAAGCGGCCGCAGTATCGGAAATGGCCTTAGAAGCGGTAAATGTGAGGGTCGAAAGTACGACGCCGTTTGCCTTCTGAGCAACAGCTCCGCCGGCAACCTGCGGTAATACGCCGACATAGACATATGTCTTGCCGCCCGCAGCAGCATCATTTACGACCGTCTTTGTTGCATCGCCTGCACCGAACAGCGTTGAAGCGGTTGTGCCGCTTACAAACTTAACAGCACTGCTGTCATACTGAACAGGAACAGAAACCGTTGCAGCATAATAATCTGTGGTTAATTTTACGGTAACCTTGACCGTCTCGCCTGCGTTATATGACGCCTTGTCAAACGATAAAGCGATAGTGCCGTTTTCTGCGACACCGGTATTATCATTTGCGAAAACGCCGACTGCAAGCACGCCAAGGAGCATAACTACAGATACAATAAGGCTAATAGCCTTTTTTGCCTTGGTCATTTTTTGCCTCCTTCTATTCTTAATCAATATTAAATATACACTTTTGAGAGCACAATGTCAATAATTTGTGAACAAAAATGGCACACCGAAAGAAAATATCCCTTACGCTATCACAAATAAAGTTATTTCTTTGCGGGCTTACAAGCTTTGTACCGTTTTTTCACAAAACTATTCCGCCGCACTTTTAAAGTATATGCTCTAATCTTTTTAAGAATATCCCATTACATACGCCCTTGTGGGGGAGAAAACTCCCCCACCGGGTTTTAACTTAAGTAATTAAAGGAAATTACTTCTGAGCGATTGCAGTTCCGCCGTAAGCAGCGTCAACTACAAGGCCGTAGTTAGCGAGGTCAACCTTACCGGTAGCAAGGCCGCCTGCAGTCTTATAAGCGCCTGTGAGAGCAGCTTTGTTGTTGATTGCGAGGTCCATGGAGGAAGCATCGAATCCGTCAACAACACCGTCGCCGTTTACATCGCCGTAGATAACGACTGTGTAGATAGCAACCGGAGCACCGCTCGACTTGAGGCTGAGTGTTGCGGTAGCGCCTGTACCATAAAGGCCTGCAGCGTTAGCGGCAACATTAAGAGTTGTAGCCGAAGAATCCTTAGCCGTTACTCTTGCGAGTACGTCGTCGGCAGTAGCGAGCGAGCCGGGTGTTACGCCGGTGATGAGAGAAGCGTTCTCTGTTACGGAAACGCCCTCATTTGAACCCGCTGTGGTGGGAACTGCTACGTACTTGCATACGAACGGAGCCATAGCATTCTTGAGGTTTGTGATAACAGCGTCAATCTGAGCTGCTACAACGTTTGAATAGAAGCGGTCATTTGCAGCATAGTTTTCAGCGGAGCCGCTGTAAAGGTTTGCTGTGTTGCCCTTCTCATCGGTGTACTCATAACCGAGTACGGAAACGAGCTTAGCATAAGCTTCGGTCTTTGAAAGGCCGTCAGCTTTTGATGCGTCAAATGTATATGCACTGTTGTCAGTGAATATCGACTTAGCCTGAGCTATAACTGCCTCAAGCTCGGTGTAAGCACCTGCCTCGAGAGCAGAAGCCGATTTCGGCATAAGAGCGCGCTGAGCGATTTCAAGCTCATACTTAACATCGAATACCTCGGACTGAAGAGCCTTAGCGTTGGCATTTAATGCCTCGGCAGCTGCAAGAGCCTTGGTGTATCTTGCATAAGAGCCTGCTGTGTAATCAGCCTCTTTGTAGTCCTGAGCCTTAGCGGCTTTGATTTCCTTATCAAGGAACTGCTTTTCGGTTTTAACCGCAGCGCTCTTCAGGAAGCTTGCATACCAAGCAATGTTCTTAGCGCTGTTACGGACTTCAAGCTCCGAATAACTGGGAGCCTTGTAAGCCTTTACGGCATCCATATAAGCGTTCTGAGCTTCGATTGAAGGAGCCTTCATGGAAGCTACGATAGCACTCTTATATGTAGCGGTTGCCTTGTTGGCAATAGCAGTAATTTCAGCCTCTGAAAGTGAGCTGCCGTCAATGTACTTTTCGGGAGCTACGGGGCCCTTGTAAGCATCAATGATAGCGTTGCCGGCTTTCATTGCCTTTTCGTAAGCCCAATAAGCATAGAGGTCGAAGTTCTGATAGTTGATGTCGCCGGCATCCTTAAGAGCAGCCTCAATGGGAGCCGGTGTAACGGTTGCGGAACCGCTTGAAGGTGTTGTGCTTGCTGTATCAAGAGCCTTAACGGCGGTTTCAAGAGCGGTTATGGCTGCAGTGAGATTAGCATCACTGTAATTGCCGAGGTTAGCCTTCTTGAACGGGCCGTAAGCAATCTTAGCAGCAGCGGTAAGAGCTGTCCAGTAAGTGTCCCAAGCCTCTGCCGGATACTTAGAAGAATCGCGGTTAGCCTTGAACTCGCTGTCAACAAGAGATTTAATCGGCATCGCATTGTAGTAATAGAGAGTGCCGAACGGAGCAGTCATGGTAAGAGTACCGTGACGATTCTTGTATGCACCATAAACAGTTACCGAGCTGTTACCGAGATCATATGTGGCACCCGAGGGAACCGTCGCTGCGTCAACATCGGATTTAAGTCTGAGCGGGTTAACGGTAACAATACCGTTGGGATCGCCTGTCATAAATTTCTGACCGACGAGAGCCTCTGCCTGACCCGAGGACTCAAAGTAGGTTGAATTATAAGCGGAAACAGAGCTTGCGTCGAACCTACAATCAGTATCTCTCTTGTTAGTCCAGGTTACGGCAATGTTTGAAATAGCAGAAGCAAGAGCCGATGCACTTGTTACAAGGTAATCTGTGGTGGTTTCACCCTTCATCTCAACTACATCATAGAAGTTTCTCTTCTTATCTTCCTTAGACCAAGGGGAGCCGACGGTATCGGCTGTATCGTTGGTTGCATACTCAAAGGTAGTGGAAGTAATGTCGCCGTCGTAAGCAGTACCGTCCTTGAAGGTGAAGCTGTAAACAGCGGTTACCTTTACAAGGCTGTCTGTGGGAACTGCCGTGTTAAGAGTAACATCGGTGCTCTCATACGGTGAAAGTTTCTTTTCGCCGCTTGTGAGCATTTCGGTGTCGTTAACGGTAACAGACTTAAGAGTGAGCATATAAGGATGATCATATGTATCGCCGTGCTTTAAGATCATACCTGCAGATGCGTTTGTTACCTTAAGAGTAGTATTCATCTGGCCGTTTGTAAGCTGTACATAGTTAAGTGCACCCTTATCTACTGTAAGCTTAGGCTCAGCATAGGACTGAGCGTTAGTAGTCCAGCCGAGGAAGAAGTTTACGATCGGAAGAGCTACGTCAAGAAGACCGCCTGTTTTAACGGCATAGGCAATACCTAAAATCAATTTCTCTGCGAGGTTTGCAATAGCGCCCTTCTGAAGAATAGCGTCAATTGAATTGTAAGAATCGGCGATAAGAGCGGTGTTGCCGCATACCTTACCGAGAACCTTGTTAAGGAGTTCTCTTACGATTCTGAATACTGCGGGATACAGAGCCTCGGTTCTGAGAGTGCTGTTAGCAGGAATATTGAATATGCCCGTAACGCTGTTTGTACCGAGGAGCTTGCTTACGTCAAGGTTGAGAAGTCTGTCGATAATGTCTTCTCTGAGAACAGTCTCAAGGAAGGTCTTACCGTCAGCAGCGGTTTCGTTGACTATCTTCTCAACGGGAAGAACGTCGCGGATAATCTTGTCGAGCTTAACCCACGGATCCTGTGCGGTAGCAAGGTCGAGGTCAAGGCCGTCGGTGTTGATGAGCTTCTGGAACTTCCAGCACCACTCGTTGTCAGAGGTGAGAGCCCAGTCGATTATCCAGTCAATGGTCTTTTCCCAAGCGCGTGTGTTCTTTTCGAAGTCCGCAAGCTTATAAGTCTTGGAGGCTTCAAATTGGTAGCCGCCAGCCTTATCGGAGCCGAGGTCGGCAAGCTTGGAGAGATACTTCATACCGATGTCGGTGCCCATGGTAAAGATAACATCGAGCCAATAGCCGCTGTCCTTACCCTTTACGAGGGTCTTCGAGTTGTAATCGGCATAAATAAGTGCGTCATAGTTGTAAGTCGGAACGAACTGAGTTGCAAGCTCACGAATTACGCAAGCGAGAAGAGCGGTTACGTTCTGTCCCTTGAGCTCGGCAGCCGACGGGAGAATTATCTGAGGCATAAGAGCCTTAACGCCGATTGCGCCGAGAGCGGTAACAACATCCTGATTGGAAGCGGACTTGTCTACAACTGTGTCATAGTAGCCTGCATAAACAGTCTCATAGCCGGTACCGAAGAGATACTCGGGGTTATAAGCTGCTACATACTGAAGAGCCTTGCGAAGATTGGGAACAAGGTTTGAGTTATCGCCCTTTGTCCAATTGATTGCAGCCTTTGCAGTATCCGAAAGCATTGTGTCGATTGCCTTGCCGACAAAATCGTTGAGCGCTGCAAGAACGGTGGTATACCCCGCTGCCGAAGCAGTAACGGAGCCGTCGTTTGCAGCTGTGGGCATAAACTCGTTAACGAAATCACCGGAGATGGTGTAGTTCCAGTTAATGAGCTTAGCGAACGAATTAGCGGTGGACATATCAAACTTGAGCCAGGTCTCTGTGAGACCGTCTTTGCTGACAAGGCGATAATAGCCGTTGTCGTCGGAGCCTATTGTGAAGTCCGACCACTCCCAGTTGTATGTGCCGGCAGCCTTAGAATAGAATGCCTTTACATCTGACGGAAGCTTAGCGAGAACAGCGGTGGCCTCTGAAGCCTTGCCGCCGAAGAGCTCGGTCTTTTCAGCGCCGAACCACTGTGCAAGAAGCATCTTAACGGAACCGTTGAGAACAACGGGAGCAAGATCCTTAAATACATAGGGAGCTATCTGATAGAGAGCCGAAACAAGAGTATTGCTGTCAAGATTGAAGATTTCCGAAACCTTATCGCTTGTGGCAAGTGAGGGAAGGAAGTAGCTGTCTTTAACGTAATATTTTACGTTTTCGCCCGAAGCGTTGGTGTAAACATAAACGCCTGTGCCGTTGCCTTCCATATCGGTTTCTTCGGTCTTGTAATATTTCTCATCCTGAGAAACATATGTCTTCTTGGCGGTATCATATTCAAATACCTCGATGTAAGCACCCTTAGAGTCTGAACCCTTAACATAATAATCACGAAGGCCTGCTTCAGCGCTTGTCGGAAGAGCAATGTGATTGCTTATGCAGTTGCCGGAAGCGTCTTCTTTATAAGAAGTATAGCTCTGCGGCTTAGACATAGCGTTGATGAGGACATTCTTGACAAGAGTGTCGGGATTTGCGGTTGTTGTTGAATAAGTGTTGATGAGCGTCATGTCATCGTCAACTCTTGCGAACATCGGATAAACGAGGCCTTTTAACATGCCCGGAAGATCCGAGAGGTACTTATTAACGCCGGAAATATCAACAAAGTTGCCGATAATGCCGACGTCGAGTTTGCCGTCGTTGATAACCTTTTTAACGAGACCTGCGTTGTCGTTAAGAAGGGTTGCAATGCCGTTGACTATGTCAAGCTGAGCGTTCTTTTCTCTTGTCATGCCCGACGGCCAGTTTTTAAGGTTAGCGTTTTTAACTATGCCGAGCAAGCCGCTGAGAAGCTTAACAGCTCCGTTGTTAAGAAGAGCCTGTGCGCTGTCGATGGTTCCGCAAAGAGCATTAACCGAGCGAAGGTCGATAACAAGGTGCAAACCTGCAGTGTTAATAACATCGCCCATGTTTATGTTCGCGGCGGCAAGGGTAACATCGAGGAAGTCAAATACGACTGACATTCTCTCTTCGGTAGAGAGTCTTGTTACCGCGCCGTCCGGGCTGTATGCGTCAAGAGCGGTAAGGTTATCAGAGGTCTGATACTCCGTCTTTGCGGCAAACGCCATTACGGACATAGTTGAGAAAATCATGACAACTGCCAAGATGACACTTAACAATTTGGTAGATTTTTTCATACGTGTTTTTTCCTCCTAAAAAGATTTACATTAAAACCATGTATGCGTACCTGATTTTTTCTGCGGGCGGCACTCCCCGCAACAATTCCTCGCACAAAATCCGCTGTACTTCTGACCGCTCTTTGATTTACAAGAAAGCAAACCGATTTCGGCACGTTAACTCGGTCGGTTTCCACCGTTTCCACTTCCGTAAAAATGAATCGGTGGAAAACTGATGATACACACCCGAGCATATTACCGTAGGATGTGTATCAAAACGGGATGGAAACTGCACGGTAAATCAGCCGTGCGGCAGCGCTCCCTTAAAAAAGGGGGCACTTCGCCCTATTACACCATTCCTATGGTTAGTTAAAGTATAGGGTTTTAAACGAAAAAAGTCAATAAATTGTTCACACAAAATTGTTGATTTTCTGTATTGAACAAATAGAATTGTTATTTTTGGGCAAAAGTGGCAAACAAAATTGGCAATGTTGTTGTAAGATTATGAACAAATTGTTAACGTTTTCGAGTTTTGAACTTTTTGACAAGTATTGAACACGGTTTTGAACATTTTTACGGTATTTTCGGGTAAAAACAGAGGGCTTTTAGGCTCCCTCAAATAGGGTGATTCCCCACAGTGTGGGGAAATGTCGCGGAGCGACAAAAAAGGCTCCCTTGAAAAGGGAGCTGGCTACGAACGAAGTGAGTAGACTGAGGGATTAAATTAGGCTCCCTTGTAAAGGGTGATTCCCCACGGTGTGGGGAAATGTCACGTAGTGACAAAGGGGACGGGCTCCCGTCAGGAGCCGGCTGTGAGCAACGCGAACAGACTGAGGGATTGTTCAGGCTCCCTTGAAAAGGGAGCTGTCTGCGAACGAAGTGAGTAGACTGAGGGATTAAAGAGTAATTTGCTTTCTATTTAAATTCCATATAACTCCACGAAATCCCTCCGAGTTGCCTTGACGGCAACCCACCTCCCTTTACAAGGGAGGCAAAAAGCAGATTAAAAAGTCACGCTCATTCTATTTGAATTGCATATAGTCCCTATGAAATCCCTCCGAGTTGCCTTGACGGCAACCCACCTCCCTTTACAAGGGAGGCAATGGCGAAGATGACTGAGGGATTTATATAGGCTCCCTTGAAAAGGGAGCTGGCTGTGAGCAACGCGAACAGACTGAGGGATTAAAGAGTAATTTGCTTTCTATTTAAATTCCATATAACCCCACAAAATCCCTCCGGCTTGCCTGCGGCAATCCACCTCCCTTTACAAGGGAGGCAAAAAGCGGATTAAAAGGTCACGCTCGTTCTATTTAAATTCCATATGACTCCACGAAATCCCTCCGGCTTGCCTTAGAGGCCCACCTCCCTTTACAAGGGAGGCAATGGCGAAGATGACTGTGGGATTTATATAGGCTCCCTTGAAAAGGGAGCTGGCTACGAACGAAGTGAGTAGACTGAGGGATTAAACAGCGAAGCACTTTCTTTTTAAAATCTTTTTTTTGAGAAAATCCCTCCGGCTTGCCTGCGGCAATCCACCTCCCTTTACAAGGGAGGCAAAA
>OCHA01002676.1_pt1 | contig 10026 bp, 9 predicted proteins | sample 1538591 | NCBI WGS metagenome assembly OCHA01 (sample SAMN04571710, study PRJEB22368) | human gut metagenome | biome: human gut; material: stool | host: Homo sapiens | place: Luxembourg | collected 2012-09-06 | reverse complement strand
CGAGCCGAAGCTTCTGATTCTGGATGAGCCGACGTCGGCATTGGATGAAAAAAATGCGTCACACTTTTACCGATTGCTTAAAAAAATCAATGCGGAGAAAAGGATCACCGTCCTGATGGTGACGCATGACCTCAAACGTGCATCGTCCTATGCAGATGATATCTGGGTGCTGGAGGACGGAAAGGTAAAACAGGAAGCTGGGAAAGGAGACGGACAGGCATGAGAATTTTTGAGTATCTGTTTATGCAGCGGGCCTTTGTTGTCGGAATTTTGCTGGCGGCGGTCGTGCCCTGCGTCGGAATGGTCGTTGTCTGCAAACGTCTTTCCATGATCGGCGATGCACTTTCCCATACGTCGCTCGCCGGCGTCGCAGCAGGACTTTTGCTGGGTGTCAATCCGGTGGCGGGCGCAGCGGCAGCCTGTGTGGCAGCGTCCTTCGGCATTGAGGCGATCCGCAGAAAGCTTCCACGCTATTCGGAAATGTCGATATCCATTATCATGTCAGCAGGAATCGGTCTGGCGGGTGTGTTGTCCGGTTTTGTGAAAAATTCGGCAAACTTTAACAGCTTTCTGTTTGGCAGCATTGTGGCGATCAGCGATGCCGAGATGATTTCAGTCATCGTGGTGTCCGTTGTGGTACTTGTGTTATTTTTGCTTCTATATAAAGAGCTGTTTTATATTTCATTGGATGAAAGAAGCGCACGGTTGGCGGGCGTGCCGGTCGGCGTCGTCAATTTTATCTTCACGATTATGATTGCAGTGACGGTTTCGGTCGCAGCACGGACAGTCGGTGCGTTGATGGTATCGTCGATGATGGTCGTTCCGGTAGCTTGTGCGATGCAGCTGGGAAAAAACTTTAAGCAGACTGTATGGTACGCTGTCGGTTTGAACGTACTGTTCATGATTATCGGGCTGTTTGCGGCGTTTTATCTGGGCTTAAAGCCGGGCGGCACAATCGTTTTGGTGGGCGTTGCAGCACTTCTGATCATTTTTATCGGGAAACGGATTGTGTTCGGAAAGCAGGAATAAAGTCGCAATTGACACAGGAAAAAAAGCGTGCTACCATGTTTGCAGTCAATGATGACTAACAAAAGAAAGCTATGCCGTACGACAGGTAGTATAGACGTATCCTGCGCCGGTCGAAGGAGGAAACGAACATGATGAAAGCATCTGATGCAAAGAAAATCGGTTTATTTTTAGGAGGCGTATTGTTCGGAACAGCCGGAATCAAGATCCTTTCCAGCAAAGACGCGAAGAAAGCATACGTACAGTGTACAGCGGCAGCGCTTCGCGCAAAGGACAGCGTTATGAAGACCGTAACAACAGTTCAGGAAAACGCTGGCGATGTTCTGGCAGAAGCAAAGCAGATCAATGAAGACAGAGCTGCAGAAGAAGCGGAAGCTGAAGTAAAAGAAGAAGCCTGATTCAGGGCAGTGGGGGACGGAGCCGGAGACGGCGCCGTCCTTTTTGACGGAGTCCCGTTTTCTGAAAAAGCGCGAAGCGTATCAGCGGAGTGGAGAAAAAATGAACTTTAAAATCAAACACAAAATTCCCGGGCGAATCCGGGTGCATATGGGGCAGTCCAGAATGAGCTTTGACCAGGCGGACACCCTGCAGTATTTTCTGGAAACACAGCCAGGTGTGACAAAAGCGACCGTATACGAGCAGACGCAGGATGCGGTGATCGAGTATGACGGCGAATTAAAAGAACTGATGGAGGCGCTGAAAAGCTTTCATTATGAAGACGTTCAGCTGCCGGATTCCGTCCGTTCCAGTTCGGGACGTGCGTTGAATGTAGAGTATAAAGAAAAACTGATCGGGCATGTGGCAAAACGGTTATTTACAAAATACATGCTTCCCTTACCGATCAGAAATGTGTATACTATATGGAAAGCTTTCCGTTATGTAAAAGAAGGCGTCCTATGCCTTTCCAAAGGAAAACTGGAAGTCCCGGTTCTGGATGCGACAGCGATTACCGTATCGATTCTGCGGCGGGACTGCTCGACGGCAGGATCGGTTATGTTCCTGCTTGGTCTGGGTGAAATCCTTGAGGAGTGGACACATAAAAAGTCTGTCGGCGATCTGGCGCGCAGCATGTCGTTAAATGTCGGCAAAGTGTGGATAAAGACCCGGGATCAGGAAATCCTTGTGGATGCTGCATCCGTTGTGCCGGGCGACCATATCGTGATCCATGTCGGCAACGTCATTCCGTTTGACGGTGTAGTGGCAGACGGCGAAGCAATGATCAATCAGGCTTCCATGACCGGTGAATCCGAGCCTGTCCGCAAGGAAAAGGGTGGTTTTGTCTATGCCGGAACCGTTGTGGAAGAGGGCGAGCTGACGATTGAGGTCAAGGCGGTTTCCGGTTCGACCCGTTACGAAAAGATTGTTACGATGATCGAGGATTCCGAGAAGCTCAAGTCCGCAGCAGAAGGACGTGCGGAGCATCTGGCGGACAGGCTGGTTCCCTATACCTTCCTTGGAACCGGTCTTGCATGGCTGTTTACAAGAAATGTGACCAGAACGTTATCCGTACTGATGGTTGACTTTTCCTGCGCATTAAAGCTTGCGATGCCTCTGACTGTCCTGACAGCGATCCGGGAAGCGAATGCGGCGAAGATCACCGTAAAGGGAGGCAAATATCTGGAAGCATTTGCCGAGGCTTCCACGATTGTATTCGATAAGACCGGTACACTGACCAAAGCACAGCCTACACTGCATTCGGTTGTTCCATTCGGCGAGGAAAAGGAAGACGATCTTTTGCGTCTGGCAGCATGTCTGGAGGAACACTTCCCTCATTCGATGGCGAAGGCGGTTGTGCGCGCGGCGGCAGAGCGCAATCTGGAACATGAAGAGGTGCATTCCAAGGTGGAATATATCGTTGCGCACGGTATTGCTTCCTATGTTGGGGAAAAACGTGTTGTAATCGGCAGCGCCCACTTTGTATTTGAAGATGAAAAGTGTCAGATCCGTCCGGAATATCAGCAGCGTTTTGACGAGCTGCCGCTGCAGTATTCCCATTTGTATCTGGCAGTTGACAACGTACTGGAAGCAGTGCTCTGCATTGAGGATCCGGTGCGTGAAGAGGCAAAACAGATTATCCGCGAGCTGAAACGGGAAGGCTTTACAAAAATCGTCATGATGACTGGCGACAGCGAGCGAACAGCAGCGGCGATCGCAAAACAGATCGGCGTGGACGAATACCATGCGGAAGTTCTGCCGGAGGACAAGGCGAACTTTGTCCAGCAGGAAAAAGAAGCCGGACGCAGGGTAGTCATGGTCGGCGATGGAATCAACGACTCCCCGGCGCTTTCTGCTGCGGATGTCGGCATCGCGATTAGCGACGGTTCGGAGCTTGCGCGGGAAATTGCGGATATTACAGTCGGTGCGGACAGCCTGCAGGAGCTGGTTTACCTGCGCCGCTTAAGCAAAGAAATGATGCGTCGGATTCATGTCAACTACCGTGCAATCCTTGGCATCAACGGCAGTTTAATTGCAGCCGGTGTGACCGGGCTGATTCAGCCTACGACATCAGCGCTGCTGCATAATACGACAACACTGGCCCTGAGCCTGAGAAGCATGAGCTGGAAAGTTCCGGGAGAGGCAGGGCAGGAATAAAAAGAACGGAGACAGAGAATGAAAAAGGCGATGATTGCCATGAGCGGCGGCGTAGATTCGAGCGTCGCGGCATGGCTGATGAAGCGGGACGGATATGATTGTATGGGCGTTACCATGCGCCTGTTTGCCGGAGAGGACAGCTGCGAACGAAAAGGGCATACCTGCTGTTCGTTAGATGACGTGGAGGACGCAAGAAGCGTTGCACGTCAGCTGGGCATTCCGTATTTCGTGTTCAATTTTACGGAAGATTTCGGCACACAGATCATGGACCGCTTTGTCTGTGCCTATGAAAACGGATTCACCCCGAATCCGTGTATCGACTGTAACCGTTATATGAAGTTCGAGAAGCTGATGAAGCGGGCAAAGGAGCTGGATTACGATTACGTTGTAACCGGACACTATGCCAGAATCGAAGAACAGGACGGAAAGTTCCTCCTGAAAAAAGCCATCGATGAAAAGAAAGACCAGAGTTATGTGCTCTACAGCCTGACGCAGGAGCAGCTTGCACATACGCTGTTCCCCCTGGGCGGCATGACGAAGCCGCAGATCCGGGAAATGGCGGAAGAACAGGGACTGATCAATGCGCGTAAGCATGACAGCCAGGATATCTGCTTTGTGCCGGACGGAGATTATGCCGGGTTTATTGAACGCTACACCGGAAAAAGCTTCGAGCCGGGCAATTTTGTAGATCAGGAAGGACATGTGCTGGGGCAGCATAAGGGAATCATCTGCTATACGATCGGACAGCGCAAAGGGCTGGGACTAGCCCTGCATGAGCCGATGTATGTGTGCAGGATCGATCCAAAGACCAATACGGTAGTTCTTGGACGCGACCGGGATCTGTGGTCAAAAGAGCTGACGGCGAAAGATTTCCACTGGATCAGCGGTGAGGTGCCGACGGGCACGCAGCGCATCAAAGCGAAAATCCGTTACCGTCACCAGGAGCAGTGGGCGAACGCAGAGATCACCGGACCGGACAGCATTCATCTGGTCTTTGACGAGCCCCAGAGGGCAATTACCTGCGGACAGTCGGTTGTACTTTATGATGGCGATGTTGTAGTGGGCGGAGGAACGATCAATGGATTATGTGGTTCTGGATCTGGAATGGAATCAGGCGTCTGATAGCCGCGATGCCCGCAACAGACTGCTTACGTTTGAAATTATTGAGATCGGTGCGGTAAAATTAAACAGCTGGAAATTGTGGATACCTTTGAGGAGCTGATCCGTCCGCAGGTTTATGATACCATGCATCATATTACGGAAAAGCTGATCGGCATTCACATGAAAGACCTCTCCGGATGTCGGACCTTTGATGTCGTGATGAAGGACTTTCTGGCGTGGTGTGGCGAGGATTTCATGTTCGGTACCTGGGGACCGCAGGATCTGACGGAGCTTCAGAAAAATATGCGGTTTTTCGGTATGGAGCCCCTTGGAAAAGGACCTGTCCGGTTCTATGATATTCAGAAGCTGTTTTCCATCGCCTACGAAGATCAGAAGGTGCGAAGGAGCCTGGAATATGCAGTAGATTATCTGCAGATTCCAAAGGATATTCCGTTTCACCGGGCGATCAGCGACGCGGTGTATACCGCACGGGTATTTCAGATGATCAAAGACCCGATTGCATTGCAGCGGGTTTCCTTCGACACGTTCCAGCTGCCGGAAAACCACCGCAGCGAGGTGCATGTCGTATTCGATAATTATGCAAAATATATTTCCCGACCGTTTCCGGATAAGGAGGCGTTGATGGCGGATAAAGAGGTTCTTTCCACCAGATGTTATCTGTGCCATCATAACCTTCGTAAAAAAGTCCGCTGGTTCTCGCCAAACGGTAAGCACTATTACAGCCTGTCGTGGTGCGATAAGCACGGTTGGATGAAAGGAAAAATCCGCGTGAAAAAAGCGGAAGATGACATGGTTTACGCCGTCAAGACGACGAAGCTGGTCGGAGAGAAAGAGGTTGCCGCCCTGATGGAGAGAAAAGATCACATCCGCCAGCTGCGTAAGGAGCACAGACACCGCGAAGCGCAGGAAAAGCTCGGGAAACGGTGAGGCGGGACGCTGACATCGGAGACACGCCGGGGAGCCCATATAATAAAATAATACGAAAAAACGCCGCAGACCGGTTTCAAAAGAAATGGTCTGCGGCATTTTTGTGCATCCCGTCCTGTGTCTTACGCGAAGGGATCGGTGTAACGGTCGAAGTCGATGATTTCATCTTTGCGGCTGCGGTGTCGTTTCATGATATCGCGGCGCTTGCGATTGCGGCTGTGTCCGATCAGAATGGAACGGATCACCAGAATGACGATCAGGATAACCGCGACAATGCTGACTGCAAGCAAAATTTTACGGACGTTTAAGAAAATAACATTTCCCCCCGGTGTGGAAACTGCGGTCGGAGAAGTTGTGGAAGCGACGGATTCAGACGCTGCGGTGCCAGCCTGCGCGCTCGTGGCGCCCTGTGTGCCGGAGGAACCGTTTGCACTGGAAGCATTCGCATTGCCATCCGTGCCGGAGCTGTCTGTGCTGCTTTGCGCATTAGAAGCGCCGCTTTGTACGCTGTTCGCATCTGCCTTGGAAGAGCCATCCGCTGTTGCGATGGCTGCGCTTTCCGTTTCAGAAACCGGTTCTGCACTGAAATCAAAGGGCGTTATGCTGGAAAAGAGGATCGGCGCGCTGCCGAGATCCTGACCTTCGTAGGAGTAGTGGATGACAGCGGCCTGTCCATTCTTCAGGTTATCATAGCTCAGCTCGGAATCCAGATCGGCAAAGGTGAGCGTATCCGGAAGGAGAACTTTCGCATCCGGGTCGATAGAAAGGATGTTGGACTGATTGAACGTATTTGCGAACAGGTCGCCGTTTTTTACCTGATAGGTGGTGTCTTCTTTGGATGCTGTAACAGAAGAAAAGTTGCTGAAACCGTAATCAAATAAGCTTATCGTATCCTTGAACTGCTGCGGGGACTCCTCCATCATAACGACGCAGATCAGCTTCAGCCCGTCTTTCTGGGCGCAGGAAACGAGGTTAGAGCGAGCGTTTGCGGTGTAGCCGGTCTTACTGCCGACGAGATATTCGTAAGCGTAGGTTTTACCGGGCAGCAGCTTGTTTTTGCTGTTCGGAATCAGATCCTGTGACAGCGTTGCGCTCGCCGGGATTTTGTAGCTTACCGTGTCAGACATGCGGCAAAGCACGTCATCGGAGAAAAACTTTTGCCCGATCAGAGCGAGGTCATGGGTGGAGGTATAGTGATTGTCATCATGCTTGCCATTGGTATTGACGAAATTGGAATCCGTGCAGCCGAGCTCCTTTGCGGTTTGGTTCATTAAATCTACAAACGCTTCCATACTGCCGCTGATATGTTCGCCGATGGCATTGCCGCATTCACTGCCGGAGCCCACCAGCAGACCGTAGAGGGATTGTTCCATCGTGATCGCTTCACCGGCTTTGATGCCGATGTTGGAATCACTTCGCCAGTCGATGCTGTGCACCGCGGTATCGGAATATTCGATCATCTCATTTAATTCGCTGTTCTGACGCGCGATATAGGCAGTCAGAATCTTGGTTGTGCTGGCGGGATAGAGCTTTTCGTGGATATTTTTGGCATAAAGGATTGCACCGCTGTCCGCATCCATCAAAATCGCGGAGCGAGCATTGAGGATCGGACCCTCCGGCCAGTTTTTGATTTCGTTGCTCTCAACCGGGATCGAAAGGTTGGCCTCCGCCAGCGCCTGGTAATCGATGACCTCGGCGCGAGCCGTTAAAACAGCGCCACAAAACAGATTGGCGCCGACTCCAAGTGCTATCATAAAAGAAAAGAAGGATCTTTTCTGGAAAAATTTCATGTAATGTACCGTCCTTTATTGAAAGATAGTAACATCATACACTATTTCCAGACAGATTTTAAGGGCAGAACAGCAAAATTCAAAATTTTTTAAAATTTATACTACAGTTCCCTCGTGGCATCTCGTGGGCAGAATTTCATGCTTGCATGAGAATTTGCCCACGAGATGCCACGAAGGGAGCGCCGCCAAAATGCAAAGCTTCCTTTTTATCTCGAAATATAGTAAAATAAATTGATACCAGGGTCAAAAGGTCTGAGCCCACATGAGCTTGCTCATGGGTGGGAGAAAGACAAAAACCCAATAAAATAATAATGAAAAATAGTGAGGATAATTCATGAGATTGCGCAATATTACAGGCTGTCGGGAAATGATCGGGGAGAGCGAGTTTGTCGTACACGAACCGGAAACGATGAAAGGAAAGTGGAGAGAAGCGTTTGGCAACGACCATCCGGTTTATGTGGAAATCGGCATGGGCAAGGGACGCTTCCTGATGGATATGGCGCGTCTTTACCCGGAAATCAACTTTATCGGTATCGAAAAATATTCCAGCGTGCTGCTGCGCGCAGTTCAGAAGCTGGAAGAGGAAGAGCTGCCCAACGTTCGTCTGATCCGCATGGATGCAGAAGATCTGGAAAACGTTTTCGCGCAGGGAGAGCTGGATCGCATTTACCTGAATTTTTCCGATCCGTGGCCGAAGGATCGTCACGCAAAAAGACGCCTGGAGTCCAGACAGTTTCTGGCAAGATACGATCAAATCCTGAAAAAAGACGGAACGATCGAGTTTAAGACGGACAACCGCGCCCTGTTTGATTTTGCACTGGAAGAGGTGGAAGCAGCAGGATGGACCTTGAAGGAAAAAACCTTTGACCTTCACGCGGATGCGCGCTTAAACGAGGGAAACGTCATGACTGAGTATGAGGAACGGTTTTCAGCACAGGGCAATCCGATCTGCAAGTACATTATCAGCCGCTGAATCCCCTGCATAGGAAAAGCCGTTTTCCGATATACATAATAAAAAGACTCGGACGGACAACGGCATGGAAAGAATGGAACAATTAAAAGCGATGCTTTCCCTGTGTCTGATTTTCGGCGTAGCGTTCTGCCTCGGAAGCGTTGTGGGACATACGGTGCGCGTACGGGATCAGGCGGTGATGGCGCGTCCTGCACAGAAGGACTGGGGACTTTCCTTTCAGGAGGACAACAAACCGCCTGTGGCGGACGAAAATATGGAGCAGCTGGCGCAATATGATGCGTTTTATGCGGAGAATACGACGGAAAAGGTTTTGTATCTGACGTTTGACTGCGGATACGAAAATGGAAACACGCCGGCGATTCTCGACGCATTGAAAAAGCATCATGTGCCGGCGGCTTTTTTTATTGTAGGGAATTATCTGGAAAAAAATCCCGACCTGGTCAAACGGATGCGGGCGGAGGGACATATCATCGGGAACCACAGCTACCATCATCCGGATATGAGCCAGATGGGAAAAGAAGAGTTTCAGAAGGAGCTGGCGCAGCTGGAAGACCTGTACGAGCAGACAACCGGCGAAAAGATGTCGAAGTTTTATCGCCCGCCCCAGGGTAAATACAGCGACAACAATCTGCAGCTGGCAAAGGAGCTTGGGTATCGGACGATTTTCTGGAGCCTTGCCTATGTGGACTGGAAGCAGGAGGAACAGCCGACCCACGAAGAGGCGATGTCAAAGCTGTTAAAAAGAGTTCATCCGGGAGCGATTGTACTGCTGCACAATACGTCCCGGACGAACGGTGAAATTCTGGATGAGGTTTTAACAAAGTGGGAGGAAATGGGGTATCATTTTGCTTCGCTGGAAGAACTGGTATCCTCCGGCAGCAGGGAAGCACGGAGCTTTTTCTTGACGGATAACCAGGAAAATCCGGTAAAGAGCGCCGCGCCGACCCATGCAGCAGGATCGCAGAAGCAGGCGAGGGGAAAGCTTACAAGCTTCATGGCGATCAGTGCTGTGATCATGCGGGCAAACAGTTCGACTACGCCGCCCATCATCGGCAGGAAGCTGTAGCCGCAGCCCTGCATGATGTTTCGGAAAATAAAAATTGTGGAAAGCGGAATATAAAAGACCGCACACATATAGATATAGGTTTTTGCCCAGGGCATCAGGGAAGCCATATCGATGTCTCCGGAGAAGAACAGGGAAAGCAGCGGGCGCAGGAACAGACCGACGGCAACTGCAGCGAGCAGCGAGTAGATGACGCTGATCAGGAGAGCGGAACGGACGCCCTTTTCCAGACGGTGATAATCGCCCTTGCCGTAGTTCTGACCGCCGTAGCTTGCCATTGTCTGTCCCATCGACATCATGCCCTGTGTTACGAGGTTCTGCACCTTGCTGGCAGCAGTAAAGGCAGCGACTGCTACAGAGCCGAACAGATTGATGGCAGCCTGCATCACCATTGCTCCGGATGCAGTAATGGAAAACTGCAGTGCCATTGGAATGCCCATTCTCATCTGATATGCCGTGTCTGATGCGGAAAGTCGCCACTGGGTGCGCTCCGGGCAAAGCACGGGAACGTTCTTATAAATATAGATCAGACA
>OCHA01002670.1_pt1 | contig 10039 bp, 7 predicted proteins | sample 1538591 | NCBI WGS metagenome assembly OCHA01 (sample SAMN04571710, study PRJEB22368) | human gut metagenome | biome: human gut; material: stool | host: Homo sapiens | place: Luxembourg | collected 2012-09-06 | reverse complement strand
AGTATATCGACTCTCTGGAAGATTTCAAGGAAGCCATCGAACGTGAAGACGACCTGGATCTTTATACCCGTTTTGAATCATCCAGAAATTACCGCAATTCCATGCCTTCGTCCTCTGCAGGACCGATCAAAAAGGCATTTGCCGTATACTGTGATATCATTGATGAGGCCGGAGGTATCGCCGCGATTGCAACGATTCTTGCATCGAATAATATCAGTATCAAGAATATAGGAATCGTACACAACAGAGAATTTGAAGAAGGGGTTCTGCGTATCGAATTCTACGACGAAGATTCAACGAAACGCGCCGTAGAATTACTGCAGAAATTCAGGTATATCGTATATGAGCGTTAGAACAATCAGCCCTGTAAAGGGATTAAAAGGAGAAGTAACCATCCCGGGAGATAAATCCATCTCCCACCGTTCCATTATGTTAGGTTCCATTGCACTTGGAACCACGGAGATCACACATTTTCTGGAAGGTGCAGACTGTCTGTCTACCATCGACTGCTTCCGCAAAATGGGAGTGGAGATTGAAAGAAAGCCATCCAGCATTCTGGTACACGGAAAAGGCCTGCGGGGACTTACCGCTCCGGATTCTATTTTAAATCTAGGAAACAGCGGGACAACCACACGACTGATCTCCGGAATTCTGTCCGGACAGGACTTCGAGACGACATTGTCCGGAGATGAGTCATTGAATTCCAGACCAATGAAACGTATCATGACACCTCTGAACAGCATGGGGGCACATATCACCAGTCTGAATGGCAATGGATGTGCACCGCTCCGGATCGAACCTGGAAATCTGCACGGCATCCATTACCAGTCACCGGTTGCATCTGCACAGGTAAAATCAGCAGTCCTGCTGGCCGGTCTGTATGCAGACGGTCCGACATCCGTCACTGAACCTGCACTTTCACGTAACCATACCGAACTGATGCTGCAGGGCTTCGGCGCATATGTTACTACTGATCTTCATGCAGACGGAACCGCTACTGCTCATGTAGAACCTTGTAATGAACTTTATGGACAGCAGATCTGCGTACCGGGAGATATCTCTTCAGCTGCTTACTTTATCGCAGCCGCACTTCTGGTTCCTGGTTCTGAGCTTCTGGTTAAAAATGTCGGAACCAACTTTACACGTGCCGGCTTCTTAAAGGTCTGCAAAGCTATGGGGGCCGATATTGAAACAGTCAGCCAGACTTTCGAAGGCGGGGAAGGACGTGCGGATCTTCTTGTACGTCACAGCCGCTTAAAGGGAACTGTGATCGAAGGCGATATCATCCCGACTCTGATCGATGAGATCCCGATGATTGCGGTCATGGCTGCTTTTGCCGAAGGTCAGACAGTGATCAAAGATGCTGCCGAATTAAAGGTGAAAGAAACGAACCGTATCGATACGGTTACTGCCGGATTAAAAGCTATGGGTGCTGATATCACACCGACGGATGATGGTATGATCATTGAAGGAACCGGCCATCTTGGCGGTGCTTCTATCCAGAGTTATCTGGATCATCGGATTGCAATGGCGTTCTCGATCGCGGGGCTTGCTGCTGACGGAGAAACACAGATTATAGACAGTCAGTGTGTGGATGTGTCCTATCCAGAATTTTATGCGACGTTAAATTCGGTTAAATAGAAATCAACTTTCCGCTCTCCTCCGCAATTCGGATCAGTTCCCCAACCTTCTGATTCATACTTCCAACTTTCACTCCGGCATTGATCACTTTTTTGCATTGTTCCATCATTTCTAATGCTTTCCGGTAGGTCTCACGGGATATTGGCTCGTATGGTTCTTCACTGATGATCTCGGATGCTCGCCCGGATATAGGATTCCGGCAGCAAATGGGATTCCGGCTTTCTGAAGTTTCCGGTAAATCGGAATTCCGGTTCCACAGGATGAGAGGACGAAGACTTCCGGTTTCCCCACTCCCCCTGGAAGTTCCACACTTCCAAAGCATGGATCATAATAGCCATTATCAATCCCATACAGCTCCTTTATTTTTTCTTCCGTAAATATTTCTTCCGGATTTCCAAAGCCTGCAATCCTGTCTCCTTTTACGCAGACTACTTTATCTGAAATTTTCTGTGCCAGATCAATCTCATGCAGGGACATGATCACTGTTATTTCTTTTTCTTTTGCCATCTTTCTTAAGATTTCCAGCAGTTCCAGTTTATACCGGATATCCAGATAGGATGTCGGCTCATCTAAGATCATGACTTCCGGTTCCTGACAGATGGCTCTTGCCAATAATATACGCTGTCTCTGTCCATCACTGATCTCCTGAAAATTCCGGATTCCTAATTCCTGCGCATGCACGGCCATTAATGCTTCATCCACCTTGGTTTCGTCTTCTCCGGAAAGGATTCCTAATCTTCCGGTATACGGGTAGCGCCCGGTCGCCACTACATCGTGACAGGTCATCAGTTCCGGTTTCATCCGTTCCGTCAGCATTACTGCCATCTTCCTGGCCATACTCTTATAAGAGTGCTTCCGTATCTCATCTGAATCCACATAGACTTCGCCCCCGATCAGTTTCAACTGTCTGGTAATGCTCTTTAATATAGTAGATTTTCCCGCACCATTTGGTCCGATCAGGGTTACGATCTCCCCCTTTTTTATATCCAGATTGATATCATGGATCAACACCTTTCCCTGATATCCTACAGAAAGGTCTTTCGCTTTGATATAATAATCTTTCATTTCCTACCTGCCTTTCTGTCCGTGTACCATCATAAATATCACTATCGGTGCACCGAATATCGATGTCACCGTACTGATGTTCAGTTCCATCGGTGCAAATGCCATCCTTGCAATCAGATCACAGATCATACAAAATACCGCACCTCCGATAAATGTTCCCGGTATCACGACCAACGGTTTCGATGTCTGCAGCGCATGCTTTATCAGGTACGGAACAGCAATTCCCACGAATGAGATCGGACCTGCAAAAGCTGTCACACTGGCGGAAAGCACACTGGACAAAAGAATCAATGCTACCCTGAAAAATCTGATATTTACTCCCATGCTCTGTGCGTATGCTTCCCCCAGCTGATATGCCCCGATTGGTTTTGACAGAAAAAATGTAAGTACCACCGTCACACCGATTACAGCAGCGGCAACCTCTACATTACTCCAGCTCATTCCCGAAAAGCTTCCCTGTGACCATCCATGCAGATTGACAATATCGGAATCTTCCGCAAAGGTTACAACAAAATCAGTAATTGCCGAGCAGATATATCCAATCATAATCCCACCCACAAGAAGGGTTGCCATATGTGTCATTTTCCTGGACAACAACAGGATAAATCCAGTGGAAATAAGTGCACCCACAAATGCAGCAATGATCAACGTATAAGAAGATACAAAAGCATATCTCTCCAGGAAAAATATCATTACCAGCGCTACCATCATCTTCGCCCCGGAAGAAATTCCCAGAACAAACGGACCTGCAATCGGATTCGAGAAAAATGTCTGAAGCAGGAACCCGGATAATGACAATGCACCTCCCAGGATCGCCGCCATCAGTACTCTCGGAAGTCGTATCTTCCATATAATGTTTGCCTCTGTTCCTTCTCCGCCTCTTCGGACCAGTATCTTGCATATTTCTGCTATTGAAATATGGACATTTCCCGTATTAATATTTAAAACTGTTACAACACAGAACGCCGCTGCCAGAACCCCGAATACCAGGATGTATCTGGAACGCCGCCTGAAATTCTCTTTCTCCATCGTTTCTCCTTTTAAAAAAATCAGGTGAACACATCCAAACGCCCACCTGATTATTATACTGTATTATTTTACCCGATACAAGAATGTCATACCACTCTCATCTCCATCTGTCAGCATCAGATTGATATCCGTAATCAGATTTCCCACAATGTCCGTTGCCTGATACAGTGATTTTCCGGTGCACCACACATTTCCATTCTTCACTGCCTTAAAATCTGCGAACAATTCACTCTTCGCTGTCAGATCTGCAATGCTATTGATCGGACTGTCGATCGATGCATTATAGATCAGATAATCTGCATTCTTTGCTTTTGCATAAAACTCTTCCATCGACAGTTCCACAGAAGCACTCTTGCTTTTTGTGTTCTTAAGATCCTGAAAAATGTATTTTCCTCCGGCAATATCGATCATCTTCGGAATATAATCACTACTGCTTCTTACGACCACTGTTCCATCTGTATTCACAAAGAAATAAGCAACTGTTTTTCCTGTATTCTTAAAATCTTTCAGATTGCCGATCACTTCTGTCTGTGTATCAAAAAATGTATCTGCTGCATCTTCTTTGTTCAGCATCGCTGCATATGCTTTGATCCACTCCGTCCTTCCAAGCGGATGACTTTCATAACTGGAACGGTCAATAAACACCGGAATATCCAGATCTTCGATCATCTCCTGAACCTTTGGTGTATGCAGGATCATCGTGGATTCAATTGCAAGATCACAGTCCTCATCTATCAGCATTTCATAATCCGGTTCGCTGTATTTTCCCGCAAACAGGATCTTGCCGTCTTCCATTGCTTTCTTGGCATTATCAATATACCAGTCCGAAGCCTGTGCTCCCGACATCCGGATACTGTCCAGTCCATCCATCGCATCAAACAATGCCATTGCCGATGTTGCTGCGAGATAAATGTGTTCCAATGGCTGTTTTAATACCACAATCTCTTTATCCAGATCTGCTGGTTTCTTCTTACCTTCCGGTACGATCAGATACTGTCTGTCATCGTGTACGTCCAGTAATTTATAGCCTTCTTTATAGTAATAGACATCAAAACCTGTAGCATATTTCAGCTTCATTGTTTTCTTATACTCAAGACCGTCTATCTTCGGAGCACGTTTTTCTGTCGCCCCTGCTTCTTCCGTCTGCTGTATTCCATCACCTTTCGATACGCCCGATTTACCTGAGCCGCTGCACCCGGTCAGTGCTCCTGTTACCAGAAGCACTGTACCTACAAGTACACACAACAGCCGATATGTTCTCTTTATCATCCTTTTCTCCATCTCTATTTGGCACTTTGGCTGTCACATCCCAAAATCATCTGATAGACCTTTTCCCATTCTTTCTGTGCATCTTTTCCTTTTTCATCTTTTGCACGGTCAACGATCACCGGAATCTGAAGAAGCGTCATCTTCTCTGTCATCTTCCGATAAGCTGTCATCTTTTTCTTTGCCGCTTTTTTGCTGCTTCTTTTTTCCGGCAGCACGCTGGATGAAAGGAGTGCAAGATTACATTTATTTTTTACAAGTTTCTTATAATTTAATTTGCCGGATGTTCCTGTATAAACAACTTCTTTCTCTTCCATCTCGGTTTTGATGGTGTCATTCTTGCATTTATTTTTCTTTACGCCGACCGCAGTCACTTTTTCAAGCTGTCCTAATTCTTCCATCAGAGAAATCGTCTTATTCGTTCCTGCATAGATATGATCTGCCGGCTGTCTTACCACAATGACTTCCTTATCCAGCCCTGCCGGAATCTCTGCATTTTCCGGAACGATCAGATATTTGACCACTTTATTCAGATACAATGCTGCCTGCTCCTGTTCTGCCGGATTCAGTCCGCTTATTTCAGATGACTCTTTCCATTTCTTACCTGCCGCTTTTCGTCCCGTCTTTTTATTCATATCAATTTCCAGGAGCGTGATTCCCTGATCATAATGATAGATCTTGAAATATTTTGCATGCTCGGCTTTTGTCTCTGACTGGTACTCCAGGCCGATGATCTCTGGTGCTACTTCGTCCAGTTTTTTGCTTGCTGCTGCTGTCTTACTGGTGTCACTGCCATTCGCACCAATTACGGTAATTTCTTTTCCGTTGGCTCTCGCCGATGCATTTGCTTTTGCAGCTTCTGCAATATAGACAAAAATCGTATATTTAATCTCATGTGCCGCAGACATAGCCGTTGTCATACCCACGATCGAGTTATTCTTATTCAGCTCTACCGGGATTACAAAGGATGTAGAACTTCCTGTTTTAGAACTCGGATAATATACATTTCCATTTGCTTTTACATATTGATAATGCGGGCTGCTGAATGTGATCGTTGCATATGCCTGACCACCTGTAACCGTTACCTTGCTGCAAGTGATACTTACCTTTCCTGTTCCGCCTGACCATGAGAAGCTGTCCGGTGTGTATACACCGTCTTTTAATCCTGTGCCACTGTTTACCTTTGCTGTTGATTTATCCAGGTCAGATTCGTATTTTGATTCTTTGTCCGGTTTTCCATTGTTGGTCGTATTATTTCCTGTATTTCCTGAGTTATTTCCATTAGAAGTATTTCCCGGATTGTTATTATTTCCGCCCGGTGTCAATGAGCCATTGTTTCCGTTATTGCCATTCGAAGCATTTCCATTATTGCTGTCCGCAATCTTAGTCATGCCTTCTGAATGAAATGTCAGTGTTCTGGTGTCCCACTTGTTACTCTTTGTCGTATGAACGGCAATTGTCATTACCTCATCCAGTTTCTCTACCGGAACCTGGAATGTATACTGTTCCGCCAAAAGTGACTCCGGAAGGATCCAGTTCTTTTCATCATCCGGTGCGTTATTTACATCACCCAGATAGATTCTGTTATATCCCTGACCGCTTAATGTAACTGCCGCCGTCATCTGTCCATTCTTTACAGTCATAACACAATCCTTAACACGGAACATCTTACCTCCGGCTTCAGCATTCACCTGATAGGTTCCATCTGCTATGATACGTTTTGCAGAGGCAGATGAAAATATAAGTGTACGGTCATACCATTTATCATTTTTAATAGAATGTGCCGCAACTGCAATTCCCTTATCAAGACTTTCTACCGGAACTTTGTATGTATATTTTCCTGCCTCATCAGCCACATATGAAATGTAGTCTTTTGCTGTAGCTTCTGCCGCATCGGCTGCTGTTCCCATATAAAGATAATCATATCCGGTTCCGCTTAATGTGATTACAGCATACATCTTACCTTTTTCAGATGTCAGGATACAATTTGTAACTTTGAACATCTTATTTCCAGTATCCACATCTACCTGATAATTTCCATCTGTCAGGGTTTTATTTTCTGTTTCCGATGCTGTTACCGTTACCTTGCATGTAGCTTTAAGCTCTGTTCCTTCCGCCTTCTTAATAGACACAGTCACCTCAGCAGTTCCTGCTTTCACTGCAGTCAGCTCAGCCTGTGTTCCGGATTTTGCGACGGTTACAATCTCTGGATCAGAAGAAGTCCATGTCATATCCGGTGCTGTCTCTCCAGCAGATAATGCCGGTATGAACTGCGGAGTCAGTTTCTGAACTTCCCCTGCCTTCATACTGAGTTCTGTTCCTTCATTGAAGCTTATGCCTGTGATAACTGTCTGTTCTGGTGTGGATGGTGTCGACGGAACTGCATTTTCCGGAATTGCAATATTGATCGTATATTCAATATTTTTTCCACTGGACATAGCCATAGTATGTGTCATGATTTTCATCTGTTTATTCAAATCTACCGGAATCTGAAAAACAACTCCTCTGCCCTCTGACTTTGCTTCATACCTAGTCTGTTTTCCATTCACTTTAACCCATACTTTATCATATTTTGCACTGCTGATATATATCCAGGCTGTTGCTTTTCCATCCTTTACAATTACCTTCTGGCAGCTAATCGTTACTTTTCCAGAACCGCCAGAAGCCGAAAACTGACCTGCATCTACACTATATTCTCCAGCCGCACCGCTGACGTCCGTAAGGTCAAAGTCTTCGTCTTCATCGGCTGTTTCCGTCTGTGACGCTGTTCCATCTTTTTGTGTATTCTGTACCGCAATCTGATTCTTTTCCGCAGATTTCTCCTTGTTTTCTGTTTTCACACTGCCCTGAACAGTTGTCGTATTCTGTGTATTCTCCACTACTCCCTGATTGATTCCGGTATCTTTCCAGGCTTCCTGACTTTTGTCTGCCAACACATCATTTTCCGTCTGTTCGGCTGCACTGCTGTCCTGCCCATTATCATTTACTGCATTTTCTACAGCCACATTCTGGTCTTGTGCATATACACCGGATACCGGTGCAACAGCCATGGATGCTGCCATAAATACTGCTAAAAACTGCTTGGAATTACGTTTCATCTTCTACTCTCTCCCTCTATCTGTCTTCTTTGTAACTTTTTCCATCTACAGAACCTGCCACTGGCAATAAAACACCCTTCCACGAATGTTCTCGTAAAAGGGTATAAAATGGCCTTGTTTATTCTTTTAGTTCTCTTCCATTTTTGTACAACCAATTACTCGTGGTCCGGAATTGCTTCCATGTACGCTGCAGGCAGGTCTCCTGACTCACAGATCATTACATCAGAATATTGTCTTCCCGTTATCCAGTGACTTTTTCTTTTCTGATATTCCCTGTTCACAGTGACGAGTTCGCACAGGACTTGCACCTGTTTCCCTTTTCACCGGCTCTGACAAGTAACTCCTATCCAGCCGGCACCAACAGTTTTCATTCTGTTTTTCTCATCTTGTCTACGATACCACAAGTACCTGTAAAATGCAATTATTAACCAAGATTCTGCTTCTGTATTGTATCTTCTGTGCGATATTTTTCAAATATACGGACAGTCTCTTCCTCATCCGCACCATCTACTACGAAGATCATCTTCTGATTCAGTGTAACTGTCATCATTCCCATGACTGATTTTCCATCGATGATAAGTTTGTGTGCAGCATCTTCGATCAGAGTATCCGCATCGACTTTCTGACACATACTTGAAAATTCTACAAGCTGTTCCGGTGTTTCAAATTTTACATTCATTTTTACCATAGTTAAGTCTCTCCTCTCAGGTGTATCAATCCATTTTCATTACAGACGCATCTGTCTATAAGAAAAATATAACTCAGTATACTACATTTTTTTCTGCAATGTAACAGGATTTTTTATTTCTTAACATTGTCTTTTCACATGGGATATATTATACTTATCTGGCATTATCCCTATAAAAGATAACCAATCAATTTCTTATATGAATTTTATATATTATTTTGGAGGGCATTATGAGTACATACGATTATTACCGTATTTTTTACCACGTAGCACAGCACCACAGTTTCACAAAAGCGGCAGAGGTATTGCACAACAACCAGCCGAATATTACCCGGTGTATGAACAATCTTGAGACAGAACTTGGCTGTCACCTTTTTGTCCGTTCTAACCGCGGAGTCTCTCTGACTCCTGAAGGGCAAAAGCTTTTTAACCATGTGGCGATTGCTTTTGAACAGCTGGAACTCGGAGAAGCCGAATTGAAGCGCGACCAGAGTCTGACCAGCGGACTCATCTCCATCGGAGTCAGTGAAAATGCACTTCGTATTATGCTGCTGTCCAAATTAGAAGCATTTCACAATCATTATCCACATGTAAGGCTTAAGATATCCAACCATTCCACTCCGCAGGCGATTGCTTCCCTGGAAACCGGACTGGTTGACTTTGCAGTTGTAACAACACCACTTTCGATCCAGAAGCAGTTCCAGAAGATCTCTCTTGGTTCTTTTCGGGAGATCCTGATCGCAGGTCCGAAATACAAAGAACTGGCTTCCCGCATCTGCTCACTGGAAGAACTTTCGGAATATCCCTTTGTCTCTCTGGAAAATAACACCAGTACAAGAGATCTTCATATTCAGTACTTTTCTTCCCACGGACTTCCGTTCCGCCCGGATCTGGAAGTTACATCTACCGACCAGTGCCTGGCACTGATCCAGCATAACCTGGGCATCGGATTTTATCCGGAAAAACTGGCGGAAGAACCTCTGAAACGCGGGGAAATTCTTCAGATCCATCTGAAGGAATCTCTTCCGGCAAGACATATCTGCTTGGTACAGAACAGCTCCAGACCACAGAGCATTGCCGCTCAGAAATTAATCGAGACACTGATCCGCATCTGATAACGGATCAATGTCTCTTTTTTATCTTTCGTTTCTCCGGGATTCTATATCCAGGAACATCAGCAGGAAGCTGACGATCAAAAGTCCACAGGATACCCAGATCATATGGATCCCGTAATGAACAGACAGATTCCCGC
>OCHA01002669.1_pt1 | contig 10040 bp, 7 predicted proteins | sample 1538591 | NCBI WGS metagenome assembly OCHA01 (sample SAMN04571710, study PRJEB22368) | human gut metagenome | biome: human gut; material: stool | host: Homo sapiens | place: Luxembourg | collected 2012-09-06 | reverse complement strand
CCGCGGGCCTCGCGCCCGACGCGCTCGAAACGTTCCAGCGCTGCCTGACGGCGTTCGCGCAGAATCTCGACCGCATGGCCAACAGGGAGGAAAGTTAAATGCAGCAGGACAAAACATTTCTCGGCACGGAGCCGGTCGGACAGCTCCTGCGCCGGCTTGCGATCCCGACGGTGATCGCGCAGCTCGTGAACATGCTCTACAACATCGTCGACCGCATCTACATCGGCCACATTCCCGAGGTCGGCAGCAGCGCGCTGACGGGCGTGGGCGTGTGCCTGCCGATCATCCTGATCGTGTCGGCCTTCGCGTGCTTCACGGCCTCGGGCGGCGCGCCGCGCGCGTCGATCTACATGGGGCGCAACGATATGGACAGCGCGGAAAAGACGCTCGGCGGCTGCTTCACGCTGCAGATCGGCATCTCCGTCGTGCTCACGGCGGCGCTGCTCCTCTGGGGGCGCAAGGCGCTGCTCGCCTTCGGCGCGAGTGAAAACACCATTGACTACGCTGCTGACTACCTGCATATTTATGCATTCGGCACGCTCTTTGTCGAGCTCACGCTCGGCATGAACGCGTTCATCACGGCGCAGGGCTTTGCCAAGGTGGGTATGTACACGGTGCTCATCGGCGCGGCGGCGAACATCGTCCTCGACCCGATCTTCATCTTCGCGCTGGGCATGGGCGTGCGCGGCGCGGCGCTGGCGACCGTGCTCTCGCAGGGGCTCTCGTGCGCGTGGGTGCTGGTGTTCCTGTGCGGGAAGAAGGCGTTTTTGCGCCTGCGGCGGGAAAACCTCTTCGTCTCGCCGAAGCTCATCCTGCCGTGCGTGGCGCTCGGCCTGGCCACGTTCACGATGCAGGCGAGCGAGAGCGTCATCTCCGTGTGCTTCAACGCTTCCCTGCTCAAGTACGGCGGCGACATCGCCGTCGGCGCCATGACGATCCTCACGAGCGTGATGCAGTTTGCCATGCTGCCGCTGCAGGGCATCGGTCAGGGCGCGCAGCCGATCACGAGCTACAACTTCGGCGCAAAGAACACCGACCGCGTGCGCGAAACGTTCCGTCTGCTGCTGAAGGTGTGCCTGATCTACTCCGTCTCGCTCTGGCTGCTCATCGAGCTCTTCCCCGGCCTGTTCGCGCGCATCTTCACGCCGGACGCGGAGCTCATCGCCTTCACGGCGCGCGTGCTGCGCATCTACTGCGCGGGCCTGTTCCTGTTCGGCATCCAGATCGCCTGCCAGATGACGTTCGTGTCCATCGGCAGCGCGGTGTGCTCGATCATCGTGGCCGTGCTGCGCAAGTTTGTGCTGCTCCTGCCGCTGATCTATCTGCTGCCGGCGCTGCTGCCCGACCAGACGACGGCCGTGTATCTGGCCGAGCCGGTCGCGGACGTCATTGCCGTCACGTGCACGGCCATCCTGTTTGCGACGCAGTTTCGCAAAGCCCTGCACAAGCTCGGAGCGAACGCCTGATCTGCTTTTTCGCTCCCCGGCGCGCGGTGAACACCGTGCGCCGGTTTTTTTGCAGAATGATTCAAAAATTTGAAACGCCCTTATCAAAAATGCAAAATCATCCCGCCGTTGACAACCGCCGCCCCGGCGCGTACAATGACAGCCACATCCATTCGAGAGGAGCTGCAAGCCATGCGCAATTCGTTTTTCAGCCGCAAAAACGACAGCACCGCGACCACGTGCGCGGCCGGCTTCGCATGCTCTGACGCGAATACCAACAACAATAGCGTCCTCCTGCTTACCATCGACACTGTGCTTGCAGTGTCGATTTCTGTTATACTCGGCATTCTGGGCATTACGCCGCCAACAGGACACGCCAAACCGGTATTCGCGGGATAACACGACAGCACTTGGTATACCAAGAGTCGGCCCCGACCGTTTTGGTCGGGGCCGATTTTTTTGTATAAAAAACGAAATGGTCGGAAAGGAAACCTGTCATGGAAAAGAAAAAAGTTGGATTTGCCAGCGGCATCGGCTTCATCCTCGCCGCCGCCGGCAGCGCCGTAGGCCTCGGCAACCTCTGGGGCTTCCCGTACAAGACGTCGCAAAACGGCGGCGCCGCCTTCGTGCTCATCTACATCGCGTGCGTGCTGCTCATCGGCTTTGTCACGATGCTCAGCGAGATCTATCTCGGCCGCCGCTCGCAGGCAAACCCCATGACCGCCTACAAGATGGTCAACAAAAACCTCGGCTGGTGCGGCCTCGTGGCGATCATGATCCCCGCGTTCATCATCTGCTACTACTCCGTGCTCGGCGGCTGGACGACGAAGTACGCGCTCAACTCCTTCAGCGGCAACGCGGGCATCGTCAGCACGTTCTCCGTCAACACGGGTGAGGTCATTCTCTACACGGCGCTGTTTCTCGTGCTGAGCGTGACGATCATCATGGGCGGCGTCAAGGACGGCATCGAGAAAGCCTCCAAGGTGCTCATGCCGGTGCTGTTTCTGATTCTCGTCGCCATCGCCATCTACGCGCTGACGCTCGGCAGCGGTGTGCGCGAGGGCCTGGCGTTCTACCTCAAGCCCGATTTCTCCGGCATCACGTTCAAGTCCGTGCTCGTGGCCATGGGCCAGGCGTTTTACTCCCTGTCGCTCGGCATGGGCATCATGATCACCTACGGCTCCTACACCGGCAAGGAGGTCAACCTCGTGCGCTCCACCGCCATGGTCTGCGTGTTCGACACGGTCGTGGCGCTGCTGGCCGGTCTGGCCATCTTCCCGTCCGTCGCGCACTTTGACCCCTCCCTGCTCGGCAGCAGCAAGGGCGTCGCGCTCATGTTCATCATCCTGCCGCAGGTGTTCGAGTCCATGGGCAGCGTGGGTCAGGTCGTGTCGTTCGCGTTCTTCGTCATGGTCGACATCGCGGCCATCACGTCCGTCGTGTCCCTGATCGAGGTCGTGACACAGTTCGTCATCCAGAAGTTCCACGTCCACCGCAAGCGGGCCGCACTCGTCGTCGCGTGCGTGTGCTTCGTCGTGTCGATCCCGATCGGCATCTCGCTCGGCCACGTCGCCATCCTCGAGGAGTCCAGCCCCGCGCTGTTCGGGCTCGACTGGCTGACGTTCTTTGACGAAGTGACCAACACCGTGCTCATGCCCGTGTGCGCACTGTTCTCGTGCATCGTCGTCGGCTGGTTCATCACGCCCAAGCGCGCCGTGGCCGAGATCGAGGCCGAGGGCACGCACATGGCCGGCTGGCTCAAGAAGGTCTACGCCGTCATGATCCGCTTCGTGACGCCGGCGCTCATCCTCATCGTCGAGATCGGCGGCCTGCAGAGCGAGATCGCAGCCGGCAACACCGCCGTCATCGTCTTTGCCTACGCGCTCGTGGCGCTGTGCGTGGTGGCGTACTTCGCCTTCTTCCGCAATCGAGACACCGGCACGAACGCCGACGAAAAGCTCTCCGGCGACTACCCTGTGTAACATTCCCTACGCACACCGGTACGGTTTTTCACCGTACCGGTGTTTTTTTCATGTCAAATCCGTTAAAAATCGCGCAAATTGCGGTTGAAATGTTGGAAAGAAGCAGGTATAATGAAAATGTCAGTCAGTATGACAGTTATAATGAACAAATTGGAGGCACGCCCATGTCGCTGCAGGAGGTGCGGGAACAGAATATTGCTCTCGTGACGCAGACGGCACTAGCGTGCTTTGTGGAAAACGGCATCGACAAGACGACCATCCGCGACATTGCGCACCGCGCGGGGCTGACCGAGCGCTCGGTCTACCGCTACTTTGCCACGAAGGACGAGCTTGTGGTCGCGGCGGCCTTCCTCTACTGGGATCGGGCCAAGGCGCAGGCAGCGCAGGCGCTCGTCTCGGCGCGGCAGCCGGGCATGACCGGCATCGAGGAGATCCGCGTGCTGCTGCGCAGCTACGCGGGGCTGATCTTCACCGACCCCGCGGGCATCCGCTTCTCGCTCGACGCGGAGGTCGCGCTGTGCAACGCCGGCCGGCAGCACGCGGTCGTCAACCGCCCGCGGCGGCCATCCGCCGCGGCCTCGCCGACGGGACGGTCGATCCCGACGCCGATGTCAAGATGCTCTATTACAACGCCTACGACGCGATCCTCGGCGTCATCCAGCGTATGTCCGTCGGCGTGCCGAGCGTGCACGAGCTCGACGGGCACGCGCGCATCGACGCGCTGTGCGAGCAGTTCACGCGCGCATTCGCAGCGCCGCTACCGGGAGAAAAAGGGACAGGGAATACCTTTTAAATAGTACCCGTCATTGAAGGAGGAAAAGGCATGGCAAAACGACCGAATATTCTCAAGCTGGCCACGAAGATCAGTCTTGAGAGCATGACGTACACCGGCATCACGTACAACGATCCTGAGTACAAGATCCTCGAGCCGATCATCGACGATGAGATGTGTGCGATCATGATGCACCTGCGCCTGGAGGCCAACCGCACCGTGGAGGACGTGGCCAAGCGCGCAAAGCAGAGCGTGGAATACACGCAGACGCAGCTCGACAAGCTCGCCAAGACCGGCGCGGTGCGCTACCGCTACGTCGACGGCAAGCGCTGCTACTTCTACCCCATCTGGGTGCCGGGCATCATGGAGGGCATCCTTGCCAACCGTGAGCAGTGCGACAAGTATCCCGTGCTCGGCGAGAGCTTCGAGGCATACACCCGCCGCCGTCCGGAGATGCTCGCGCCGATGCTCGACTCCGGCAAGACCGGCATGTTCTTCATGCGCGTCATGCCCGTCATGAGCGCGATCGAGAACGACACGCGCACGGCGTCCTATGACGAGCTCAAGACGCTCATCGAAAACGCGACGGCCATCAGCGTCGGCCCGTGCTCGTGCCGCCGGGCCCGCCGCCTCATGGGCGAGGGCTGCGGCCACCTTGAAGAGGACATGTGCATGTACCTCAACGACAACGCCGTCTGCTATTCCGAGCAGGGCTATCACCGGCTCGTCACGAAGGAAGAAGCGTATGAGATCCTCCGCCGCGCCGAGGACAACGGTCTCGTGCACGAGATCAACCAGACCCCCGGCTTTGAGGACGCGACCGCCATCTGCAACTGCTGCGGCTGCTCGTGCTTCGCGCTGCGCATCGAGGAGCTGTTCCGCACGCCGCGCGCCATCCGCTCGAACTACATCGCCCGCGTGGACAAGGAAAAGTGCGTCGCCTGCGGCCAGTGCGTCGAAAACTGCCAGACCAACGCCCTCAAGCTCGGCCAGAAGCGCTGCACGACCGATCCGCACATCTCCGATACCTATGACACCGACGCCAGCGTGCCCTACGACCGCCGGAGCTATGACCCGGAATTCCGCACGAACCGCTCGGACGTCATGCCCAGCGGCACCGCGCCGTGCAAGGCCGTTTGCCCGCTGAACATCCCGGTGCAGGGCTGCCTGCAGCTGCTGTCCGCCGGCAGATACGACGACGCCGCGGCGCTCATCCGGCAGGCCACACCGTTCCCGGAGCTATGCGGCAGCGTGTGCGGCCGCCAGTGCGAAAAGGTCTGCACCCGCAACCAGATCGACACCGCCGTCGCCATTGCCGACGTGTGCAGAACGCTCGTCCGGCGCGAGCTGGACGCCGGCAAGGTCATTTTGCCGCCGTTGAAAAACCCGTCCGGCATCCCCCATACGGAAAAGATCGCCGTCATCGGCGCCGGCCCCGCCGGACTGAGCTGCGCCTATTTCCTCCGGCAGCAGGGCTACCCCGTGACCGTGCTGGAAAAGGACACGGTGCTCGGCGGCGCACCGGCAACGCTCATCCCGTCGTTCCGGCTCGACCGCAAGGCCTATGACGCCGAGATCGACGTGCTCGCGCGCATGGGCGTGGAGTTCCGCACCGGCGTGGAAGTCGGCAAGGACACGACGCTCGACGCGCTGCGCGCAGAAGGCTACAAGGCGTTCTTCCTCGGCATCGGCGCCGGAAAGCAGAGCAAGGATGCGCCGGCCGGCGCCGTGGACGCACGCAGATACCTGCACCGGAAAAGGCACACCGTCAAGGGCAGCGTGGTCGTGCTCGGCGGCGGGAAAGAGGCCGTTGACTGTGCGCGCGCCGCGCGCAAGGGCGGCGCTGCAAGCGTGACCGTCGTCGCCGGAGCGATCCAGGCGGACATCTCCGCGGCCAAGAAGGAAGGCATCGCGTTCCGCGCACCGTTCGCGGTGCAGGAGATCCGCGACGGCGCGGTGTCCATCCGCAGCCTGCACGGCGATAAGACCGAGACGCTCGCCGCGGACACGGTCTTTGCTGCCGAGGGCTACGTCCCGGCGGCGGACGCCTTCACCGCCGCATCCGGCGTGTGCCTGAATGCCGACGGCTTTGTCGGTGCCGACGCCGTGACCCGCCAGACCGGCGAGGCCGACGTCTTTGCCGGCGGCGCTGCGACCGGCGCGCATGACGTTGCGCGCGCGATCGCCGAGGGCCGCGAGGCCGCGATCTCGATCCACCGCTTCGTGCACAGCAACCAGAGCTTCGTGATCGGCCGCGACAAGCGGGACTATAAGCCGCTGGCGCGCAGCAGCGTCGGCGTTGCGATCGACGAACTGGAGTCCGCGCCCCGGCAGGCAGCGGAAAACGGCCTGCTCAGCGACGCGCAGCTGCACTGCGAGGCCGGGCGCTGCCTCGGCTGCGGCACCGTGGTGCTCAACGAGGATCAGTGCATCGGCTGCGGCATCTGCACGACCAAGTGCAAGTTTGACGCCATCCATCTCGAGAAGGTCAACGACACGCACGGCCGCGGCTATTTCCGCACCCTGCTGACGGTCGCGAGCAATGCGCCCGCCGCCGGCCGCCGCTTCGTGCGCAAGAAGCTGCAGCACTGAGGACGCCGCCATGCATGAGATCGGCGTCGTGCGCGCAATGCTCCGGACCGTTTCCGATTACGCGGCGGCAAAGGGCGTCAGCCGCGTCTCGGAGATCGTGGCCGACTGCGGCGAGCTCTCGCTCGTCATCCCGCAGTATGTCGAGCAGATCTATCCAACGGTCGTCAAGGGCACGCCGTTTGCAGACACGAAGCTCATCGTCAACATCGTGCCCGGCATGGCCGAGTGCGACGACTGCGACGAGATCTTCAATGTCATCGCGTGCAACGGGCATTGCCCAAACTGCAACAGCTTCAACAAAACGGTGCTGTCCGGCAGGGACTTCACCGTCCGGGAGATCCATGTCCCGGAAGAACGTAACCCCGGGTCTGTGGAGACCTAAAACATAGAAGGAGCGTATTACATGAACGAAAAGTACAACGCATTGTTCACCCCCTGGAAGATCGGCAATGTGGAGATCAAAAACCGCATTGTGCAGTGCTCCATGGGCGGCACGTCCCTGTTCGGCTGGATGGAGCCGAACCACTTTGACAAGGAAGCAGCCTACTTCCTGCTCAACCGCGCACAGGATGGCGTGGGCCTGATCCTGCCCGGTATGCAGTGCATCCGCGACCCGCTGGGCATCCCCGGCCGCAAGTGGCTGTACCAGAACGACCAGATGTTCAAGCAGCTCAAAGAGTACATGGTCGAGTTCCATAAGACGGGCGCGAAGCTGTTCATCCAGCTCGCCGCCGGCATGGGCCGCTCCATGGCCATCAACGGCTGGATGACGAAGCTGGCCAAGAACAACGTCCTCAACAAGATCGCCAGCCCCATCGTGGACGTGCAGTACATCTGCGCCTCCGCGTCCGAGGTGCCGAACCGCTGGAAGGAGGACGTCATGTCCCGCCCGCTGACGGTCAAGGAGATCGAGGACATGGTCTACGCCTTCGGCCAGACCGCCAAGAAGCTGCGCGCCGCCGGCGTCGACGGTGTGGAGATCCACGCCGTGCACGAGGGCTACCTGCTTGACCAGTTCACCATGGCCAACTGGAACCACCGCACCGACAAATACGGCGGCTCGTTCGAGAACCGCTTCCGCTTCCCGGTCGAGATCGTGCAGGAGATCAAGCGTCAGGCCGGCGCCGACTTCCCGGTGTCGCTGCGCTACTCCGTCGTGTCCAAGACCAAGGCCTGGGGCAAGGGCGCCATGCCGTACGAGACCGACTTCGTCGAGTTCGGCCGCGATATGCCGGAGTCCGAGAAGGCCGTCAAGTACCTCGAGGACGCGGGCTACGATATGTTCAACTGCGACAACGGCACCTACGACGCCTGGTACTGGGCACATCCGCCGCAGTACATGCCCGATAACTGCAACCTCGAGTATGTCGAGCACATCAAGCAGTTCACGAGCCGCCCGGTCGTCTGCGCCGGCCGCATGGACCCCGTGAAGGCCGCCGAAGAGATCGCCGCCGGCCGTCTCGACGCCGTGGCCATCGCGCGCCAGAACCTCGTCGACCACGAGTGGGTCCACAAGATCCTCAGCGGCCACGAGGATGAGATCAAGCCCTGCATCCGCTGCCACAACGGCTGCTTCAACATGTCGAAGTTCAAAGGCACCGCGAACCTCCAGAGCATGGACGACTCCCTGCACCTGGCCCGCTGCGCCCTGAACCCGACGACCATGCAGCACAACAAGTACAAGATCGTTCCGACCCGCCATCCGAAGAAGGTCGCCATCATCGGCGGCGGCATCGGCGGCATGGAGTGCGCGCTCGTGCTCAAGCAGCGCGGCCACACCCCGGTCATCTTTGAAAAGACCGGCGAGCTCGGCGGCCTGTTCCTCACCGCGTCCGCGATGAGCTTCAAGGAGAACGACAAGGAGCTCATCCGCTGGTACCTCAACGAGGTCGCCAAGGAGGGCATCGACGTGCGCCTGAACACCGAAGTCACGGACGTGAACACCCTGCGCGGCTTTGACGAGATCATCGTCGCCAGCGGCTCCATCCCGCGCACCATGCCGTCCATCCCCGGCTTTGAGAAGACGCTCACGTTCACCGAGCTGCTCAAGGACAAGAAGGAAGTCGGCGACAAGGTCCTGTTCATCGGCGGCGGCCAGTCGTCCTGCGAAGCGGCGTATGACCTTGTCCTTCAGGGCAAGCACCCCATCATCGTCGAGTACGCGAACGACCTCGTCGCGGCACAGGCCACCTGCCTTGCCAACACGTCCTTCCTGCGTGACGCGATGGAATACCACAAGGTCCCGACCTATCTCGAGTCCACCGTCACTGAGATCACGGACACCGGCTGCACCGTCAAGAACGTCAAGACCGGCGAGAGCACCTTCGTCGCGTGCGACAACGTGGTCAACGGCGTCGGCTTCATCCCGACTCCGGTCGGCGGCAAGGACAACAAGCAGGTCCACCGCGTGGGCGACTGCGTTGCCATCGGCAACCTGCGCACCGTCATCTGGCGTGCGTGGGATGTCTGCATGAAGATCTGATCCCGTAAACGAGAATCCCTCCGGCTATGCGGTTGCCGGAGGGATTTTTTCATGCCGCCGCGCGCGGACTCGCGCAAACGGCCCGTGCGGCCTGCGGGAACAGGCAAAGCGCCCCCGGAGCAGATGCTCCGGGGGCGCCGCCTCTTTTATCGGCTGTGTCTTTTCCGTTTCCGCCGCGTCCGGCTCACTCACCCTGCGCGCGCAGCCAGCCGCTGGCCACGCCGGGGAAGTTCGTGATGATGCCCTCGCAGCCCCAGCGGTGGAGCTGCTCCAGACCGGCCATGTCGTTGACGGTCCAGACGTTCATCTTCACGCCGTGCTCCTTGCAGTCGCGCACGTTTTCGTCCGTGAGCAGCTCGATCGGCGGGTGGTAGCAGGCGAAGCCCGCCTGCTGGCAGTAGTAGCCGGGGAAGCCGCCGATGCTGTCCTCGAGCACGAGCGCGCCGACTTCGACGGCGTTGCCGCTGATCTCGAGGATCTTGCGCAGCGAAATGTGGTTGAACGACGAGAACATGACCTTCTTCTCCAGACCGTAGCGCTCGATGGTCGCCCAGATCTTGCGCTCGATGTCATGGTAGTAGATCTTGTCGGTCTTGATCTCGATGTTGTGGCCGACGGACTCGCCGGAGGCCCACTCGCAGTACTCGTCGAACGACGGGATGTGCTCGGGGGCGTACTTGCCCTTGTAGCAGGCGGCGGCGTTGACCTGCTGCAGCTCGGCGAACGAGTGGTCGCAGACGCGGCCGGAGCCGTCGGTCGTGCGGTCG
>OCHA01002660.1_pt1 | contig 10071 bp, 10 predicted proteins | sample 1538591 | NCBI WGS metagenome assembly OCHA01 (sample SAMN04571710, study PRJEB22368) | human gut metagenome | biome: human gut; material: stool | host: Homo sapiens | place: Luxembourg | collected 2012-09-06 | reverse complement strand
ATTATTAGCTAATTGGACAATAAAACCGGTTGCGAAGGCTTGGGATCAGCAAAAACAGTTTATCGCCGACGCTTCTCATGAATTAAAAACACCACTGACAGTTATTTCAACAAACACAGATGTTATTTTATCTAATTCAAACGATACAGTCGAAAGTCAATCAAAGTGGTTAAATTATATAAAAAATGAAACGATCAGAATGACTAAACTTGTCAACAGTTTACTTTACATTGCTAAATATGATGCTAATGAAACTAAGATTTTATTAAAAAAAATAAATTTAAGCAATATAATTTCTAGTATTTGTCTTCAATACGAGCCTTTAATTTATGAAAATAATAAAAAGTTAATAACTGATATAGATAATAATATTACAATTATGGGTGATGAAGATAAAATTAAACAGTTGTTAAATATATTAATGGATAATGCTTTAAAGTATTCATTAAATAATGGTATTATTAAAATTTCACTGAAAAAAAACAAGCAGTCCAATGTTTATATTACCGTATCAAATTCAAGTGAAACAATCAATAAAGAACAACTCAATAAAATATTTGATAGATTTTTCAGAATTGACAGTTCAAGGAACAGAAAAACCGGTGGTTCAGGATTAGGTTTAAATATCGCTAAGTCAATCGTTGAAAGTCATAAAGGTTCAATTAATGTTATGAATAAAGATAATATTACAAGCTTTATTATCACATTTTAAAAAGTGTAAAAAGACCTGAGAAAAGTTATTTTCTTCTCAGGTCTTTTTAATTGCCATAAATTTTCAGTTTAAATCAGATAAGATTGTTGTTTTAGCTTTTAATGATTCCTGAACTAAAATAATTCTTTGATTTTCAGAACCACGAAATTTTAAATTTATATTTTTTTTATTTATTTCAAATTTACCGTCTACTAATATATCAATATAACTTAAAAGTTCATCTGTAAATTGACATCGTACCCTGCTATTTTGTAATAAATCGTTTTCAAAATTATAGCCTGTATAACACCATATATTTTTATTGGGAAATATATTTTTTGATTCTTTTACTAAACCTACTAATACTTCTTGATTTGATGGTTCAAAAGGTTCTCCTCCTATGAGAGTTAATCCAGATATATAGTCATGATTCAGGGCTTCAATAATTTCTTTTTGAGTTTCAGACGTATACTTAATTCCATAATTAAAATCCCATGTTTCTTGATTAAAACATCCTGGACAATGATGTGTACATCCTGAAACAAATAGTGAAACTCTTACTCCTAAACCATTTGCAATATCATGTTTTTTTATAGAACCGTAATTCACCTGACCACTTCCCTTTTAAAGATGCAGAACTCTTTCTTTAATTTCCTGTGTTCTTCCCTGATTCCAAAATTGTGTTCCTATATAACCGCATGTCCTTCTTGCAACATTCATTTTATCTTGATCTGTATTGCTGCAATTAGGGCATTGCCAAATTAATTTTCCATCTTTATCGGTTACGATCTGAATTTCACCTTCATAGCCGCATTCACAGCAATAATCGCTTTTAGTATTTAATTCAGCATACATAATGTTCTCATAAATATGTTTCATTAATGTAAGAACAGCTTCAATGTTGTTCTGCATATTGGGTACTTCAACATAGCTTACAGCACCGCCAGGCGATAATTTCTGAAACTTTGATTCAAATGTCAATTTACTGAAAGCATCAATTTCTTCAGTAACATGAACATGATAGCTATTTGTAATATAGTTTTTGTCAGTAACTCCTTTAATAAATCCAAAACGTTTTTGCAGACATTTTGCAAACTTGTAAGTAGTAGATTCTAATGGTGTTCCATATAGACTAAAATCAATATTAGTTTCCTGTTTCCATTTACTGCACACATCGTTTAAGTGCTGCATTACCTGTAAAGCAAATTTTGTACCCTCTTCATCAGTATGTGATTTTCCTGTCATGTATTTAGTACATTCACACAACCCTGCATATCCCAGAGAAATTGTCGAGTAACCGTTAAACAGTAATTTATTAATGGTTTCACCTTTGTGTAATCTTGCTAATGCACCATACTGCCATAGTATCGGGGCAACATCAGACGGAGTATCTAATAATCTTTCATGACGGCACATTAATGCTCGTCTGCATAATTCTAAGCGTTCATCAAAAATTTCCCAGAATTTTTTTTCGTCTTTATTTGAAGAACAAGCCACATCCACCAAATTAATTGTAACAACACCCTGATTAAATCTGCCGTAATATTTCGGATTACCATTTTCATCTATATAAGGGGTAAGAAAGCTGCGGCATCCCATACATGGATAGCAGTGCCCGTTTCCGTTTTTGTCGACTTTATATTCAAGCATTTTCTTTTCAGAAATATAATCAGGAACCATTCTTTTAGCAGTACATTCAGCTGCAAGCTTTGTTATTTCCCAATACTTAGAACCTTCTTTTATATTGTCTTCTTCAAGCACATAAATAAGCTTTGGAAATGCAGGTGTAACATAAACTCCCATTTCATTTTTTACGCCAAGAATTCGCTGTTTTAACATTTCTTCAATAACAAGTGCTAAATCGTCTCTTAAGCTTCCTTCTTCAACTTCATCAAGGTACATAAATATAGTAACAAAGGGAGCCTGACCATTGGTTGTCATTAGAGTAATAACCTGATATTGAATCATCTGAACGCCGCGTTTAATTTCTTCCTTAACACGCATTTCAGCTACTTCATTAATTTTGTCTTCATCAAGAGACAATCCAGCAGCCTTAAATTCTTCAAAAACAATTTTACGAAGTTTTTGACGGCTTATATTAACAAAAGGAGCAAGATGGGATAACGTAATACTCTGCCCGCCGTATTGTGAACTTGCAATTTGTGCTATACATTGTGTTGCTACATTGCATGCAGTAGAAAAGCTTTTGGGTTTTTCAATCATAACTTCACTTATAACTGTTCCATTTTGAAGCATATCTTCTAAATTTACTAAGCAGCAGTTATGCATGTGCTGAGCGAAATAATCAGAATCATGAAAATGTATTATACCTTCTTCATGTGCCTTTACTATCTCTTCGGGTAAAAGAAAACGTTTAGTTATATCCTTGCTGACTTCTCCTGCCATATAGTCTCGCTGAACGCTGTTAATAACCGGATTTTTATTAGAATTTTCCTGTTTTACTTCCTCATTATTACATTCAATAAGGCTTAATATCTGTTTATCTGTAGAATTTGATTTTCTGACCAAATAACGTTTATATCTGTATGTTATATATTTTCTTGCAACCTCAAAGGATTTGCAATTCATAATCTGATTTTCTACCAGATCCTGTATTTCTTCTACATTTAACGTTCTATTCATATTCAGACATATTTGTTCAACATTTCTGGAAATTTCATCAATTTTTTGTTCTGTAAGTCTTTCACTTTCTGCAACCTCTTTATTAGCTTTTCTTACAGCGGCTATAATTTTTTCTATGTTAAAGCCAACTTCAGTACCGCTTCTTTTAATTATTTTCATGTATACCCTCCTAAAAAACACCAAACACAATATATAGTGTTTAACTTCCTGCCCAAACACTATATATAGTATTATATCATAGAATTGGAAAAAGTCAAGTGAAAAAATTACCAAGTTTTATAAAGCTCATATAAATTGGAGTACAAAATTTTATCGTACTCCATAAATTTTAATTGACTTTTTTTCTTATAATTGAATTTTTCGGAAATTTATGATTACACTGAAAATAAAATTTCATCATAGCATGATTTACAGAAGTAATTTCTTCATGTTTTTCATTAAATATTTTTTCCGGTTTAACAATTACTGGTTTACAACCAGGTGAAAAAATTTCAAGAGTATCGCCCAGAAAGAATCTATTACGCTGTGTTGCATAAATAAATCCACCACAACAATTTTCAATTACAGCTACTACATCATAGTTTCTTATATAACCCCCATTTTCATAAAACTGACAATCTTTGGGGTGTCCAAAAAAGAATCCAGTACAATATTTTCTATGACTAACTTTAAAAACCTCTTCTGAAATCCAGTCAGGAAGCGGTTCACCAAAATGTTTCTTATGCCAATCTACTGCCATTCTATAAGCATTGGTAATAACGGCAACATAGTAAGCAGATTTAGCACGTCCTTCTATCTTAAGGCTGGTAACACCGGCTTCTGCAAGCTTATCTATGTGATTAATCATGCACAGGTCTTTTGAATTTAAAATATATGTCCCTTTATCGTCTTCAAATACTGGAAAATATTGTCCGTCTCTTTTTTCTTCCATCAGATGATATCCCCAACGACATGGTTGAGCGCATTCTCCCCTATTAGCGTCTCTGTTTACTAAATAACTTGAAAGAAGGCATCGGCCGGAAAAAGAAACGCACATTGCACCGTGAACAAATCCGATGGCGATTTTGCTCTGATTTCTGAAATTTCTTCTAAAGATAATTCACGGGCAAGCACTATGCGCTTTGCTCCCATATTATATAATTCGTTTGCAGTAATATAATTAACTATACCGGTTTGGGTAGACATATGAATTTCCATATCAGGCGTATATTTTTTTATTAACGACATTAAACCCAAATCTGCAACAATTACGGCGTCCACCATACACTGTTGAACATTTTTTATAAAGTCTTCAAATTCTGGAATTTCATTATTTCTTGGTAATGTATTGCAAGTAAGATAAATTTTAATTCCTTTTTTATGAGCGATATCCACAGTTTTTTTTAATTGTTCAAATGTAAAATTATCCGGAGACGCTCTCATTCCAAAATTCTTGGCACCTAAATATATAGCGTCTGCACCATAATCCATAGCAGCTTGAAATCGTTCCCAGTCGCCTGCTGGTGCAAGAACCTCTAAATTTTCAAATTTATTCAACTTTCCTCATCATCCTCATTCTCATTTTCTGCTTCTTCATATTGCTTCTGTACAAGTTCCTTATTTTTCTCATGTTCTTCATTTGTCTCAGCAAAATATGTTTCTTTCGTATCAATATTGGCATAGAAGAAATAATAGTTAGTATCGGCAGGATATAAAACAGCTTCTATTGCATCAAGTCCCGGATTTCCTATAGCTCCTGAAGGCAATCCATTACACTGGTATGTATCGTAAGATTCAAATAAAGCTTCTGACGGAATTTCTATGTTTGGTTTTATAATTTCATCTACATAATAAGTTGTAGGATCAGATTCAAGTTTAGGAAAATTATCTGGATCGGCAAGACGATTTTCAAAAACTGATGCAACCATTTTCATCGAATCTTTTGAAGCTGCTTCTGCTTGAACTATTGAAGCCAAAGTAATCACTTCGTCCAGAGTCATTCCAAGCTTATCCATTTGATTATAATATTCTTCCGTTATTTTATTCTCAAAATTTTGATATATTTTCATACATACTGATTCAGGATCAGAATCCACATAAAATTTATAAGTGTCAGGAAACAAATATCCTTCCATTCTATAAAATTTTGATGCAGAAGATGACGGAAGTTTGCTTTCAAAATTAAAACCGTATCCACCGGCATTAAAATAATATAAGAATCTTTCAGCGTCACATACTCTTTCCTCTTCAAGTTTCTGTGCTGCTTCAAATATACTTATTCCTTCAACAAATGTAATATCAACGGTTTCTTTATATTCAGACATATCTGTAGTAAGCTTTGTGAGTATTGTTTCGTATGCATCACTAGGACTCAGTTCATATTCGCCAGGAATAAAGTTAGTATCAGCTCCGCTCATCTTGGCTATGATTTCAAATGCTTTTGGAATTTTTATTATTTTTTCATCGGCTAAAATTTGTGCAACAGATTTTGCATCAGCACCTTCTGTTATAGTAATCATTTTAAGTGAATCATCCTTGCCAATAGCAAGCATGTCTCTGCCTACTGCAATAATTAAAATTGAAAGGCATATAGCCACAGTAAAAATAAGTGTTGTAAGCATGAGAACCAATGGCAGACGTGCTGATTTTTTTTTCTTTTTAGTTTTTTTATTTTTCATTGATTTATTATCAAAATTTGTTTTCTTTTTTTCAGCTTCAGATGTAGAGTTTATTTGGTTTTGAGATGTATTGTTTGTATCATCAGCTAAACCTACAGGTCTTCTTATATTAACAGTATATTCTCTGTATTGGTTATTTTCTATTTCATTATTGGAATTTTGATATATGCTTCCTGTATGGTATGTGCTGGCTTTTTTGTTTTCTTTTTGAACTGATACAGAATTAACATCGCTAGAACGGTTTAAAGCTGCCGGATTTACATTCTTTCTTGGAATATGCTGTTCATATCTTTTTCCGGAAACTGATGATTTACTCTGTTTTTGGTTAGTTTGATTAAGAATATCTTCAAGTATTTTATTTTTTTCATTTTTTTCCATTACATACCTCCAAGGAGTTTTCAGTAATTATATAATTGACCGGCATATCATATTGATTAATAATAAGTTTATCAGTCAAATTATTCTGATAACATAATCCTACTGTTATGAGTCTATTATTTTCACATAAAAATCTATCGTAATAACCGCCGCCATACCCCAAGCGATAACCATTTAAATCAAAGGTTAACCCTGGAACAATACAAATAATGTTTTCTGATAAATCCACAATATCGTTTTCTGTACCATAAGGTTCCAAAATTCCGTTTTTGGATTTTCTTAATAATGTTGTTTTATCATAATAATAGAAATTCATATTATTATTCATACATTTAGGCAGGGCAATCTTTTTTTTATTATTTAAACTGTATTCAATTATTTGGTGCGTGTCAATTTCCATCTTTGTAGACATGTATGTAAGTACTGTATCTGCTTGCTGAAAATCCTGAAATTTCAGCAAATTATTAAATATTTGTTGGTCATATTGTTGCTTTAAAGAGTCCTGCATGCCTTTGCGCAGATCTTTATATTTTAAGCGTAATTGATTTTTAATTTCATCTATCATCAGTACATAATAGCTTCTTTCAAAAGATTACTTTTTTCTTCGGAAATTAAATTTTTTACAATTTCAAAAGAAAATTCCAATGCTGTTCCGGCACCCTTAGATGTAATAATTTTACCGTCAGTACAAACTTTTTTATTTGAAATTAATGCGCCGTGCAGCTGAGTTTCAAATCCCATATAGCATGTTGCTTCTTTATTTTGTAAAATATTTTTATGTCCCAGAATTGATGGAGCTGCACATATAGCCGCTATATATTTATCATTTTCAATACAAAAATCTATTGCTTTCTGAACATGTCCGGACGCTTCAAGATTCAAAGTGCCTGGCATGCCTCCGGGCAATATGATCATTTCAACATTATCGTCAAGATTTATATCGTTTTCTGAAATATCCGAAACAACAGATATACCGTGAGATCCTCTTATAACTTCTCCTCCGACACCAACCGTAATTATGTCAAGTTCACATCTTCTGAGCATATCAACCGGTATCAACGCCTCAGCTTCTTCAAATCCATTTGCAAGAAATAAATAAATCATTATAATTTCCCCTTTTTATTTAATATAAATATTATATTTGTCTATCATAAAGATAGGATTATAAGAACGCTTTGCCTGTCTTAATCCTTCAATTCCTAAATCCTCTTCCCTATTAACATATTTTAATCCTTTTGCAGCATATTTAACAAATTCATTATTTATAGCGGGATATAACCCGTTTATATCAGGATCAGCCTTTTCAATATGCACACATAACGTATTGCTGTTTAATTGTTCACCAATAGTAAACGCTTTAACTTGTCCGTCAATAGTTATTACTCCTCCACTGAGTTCCATTTCATCAAAATAAGTAAAATACGTGTGTATAGCAAATTGCTCAACAACACTTGAACGATCATCATAACCGTTTTTATTGTTATAGCTAACTGTACTGAACGCAATACAATCATCAAAATCATTTTTAGTCATGGGATGGAACTCCCAATTATAATTATTTATTTTTGACAGATGATTTCTTTTTTTATGAAATTTTTTTCCTTTAAGATAAATTAAATCTTCAGCAAGATATATATAATCACTGTTTGAATCAAATTTTTTAATTATTATCTGATTGTTAAATATATTTTTTATTATACTCAGTCCGTAATCTGTCACACCTGTTATTACCATTTTTTTATTTTTATATTCAGAATACTTTAAAAGTTTATCAAATAAATCTTGGTAATCGCCATTTCCGGCAGGAAAAGTAAAATATACATAATTTTTATTTCACGTTTAAATGATTTTACAATATAAAAATCATTTAAACGTGAAATTGTAGAATCATTCATTCTGCGCCATGCCATATTATTGGCAAAACTGTATTCACATCCCATAAAATCAGATTTTTTTAATAATTTATTAATCCAGTCTCTATCATCTATATTTATTTCACGAAACTCAAGCATCAAATTACCTCAATTATTTCTTTTAATACTTTATCAGATATTTCCTCTACAGATAAAGGATTTCCATTTTTTGAACAATTTATTACGTTCCATGATAATTTTTTAGCTGCATACAAAGCTGCTTTTCTGCAATTTAAAAGATAACTCATATGCGATTCATGAATATCTTTTTTTGATTCGTCACCGTTATATCTCAATGACAAAAGTCTCTGCGATACTTCGATAGGCATGTCCAGAAAAACAATTTTATCTGCTTTGGGAAGACTCAACTTCTCATATTCATAGTCATAAAGCCAATTTAAATAATCATTCCATTCAGTTTGTTCAAGCTTTGACATTTGATGCAAAGCGTTGGAACTCACATACCTTGCAGCAAGTATTACACAGCCATTATTATAATCATCTTTCCAATACTTAATATAGCTTGCATATCTGTCAACAGCATAAAAACTAGAAGCAGCATAGGCGTTCACATCATTGGGATCAGAAGAAAATTCTCCATTTAGATACATTTTAACTAATGCTGAAGACTCACTATTATAGTCGGGAAAACTTATAGTTTTTACATTGTATCCCTGTTTTTCTAAATAATCCTGAGCGATTTTAAGCTGAGTAGTTTTTCCGCTTCCATCCAAACCGTCAATAACAATTAATTTACTTTTCTTCATCTTTTAAGCTTTCTTTAATTTTACTAAATGTTTTTTTCACTTCACTCATTTTACCGCATGACATTTTCCCCTCAGAGCATGAACCATTGCAGCATGCCGGACCGGCAGCAGAAAAAATTGACGGAGCAGTCTTATAACATAGTTTTAGCATCTCAATGGCAACTGCTCTGATTTCCCATTGTGCCCGATTACAGCATCTGAGTCGGAAAAAATTCAGCAAGCTTCTGGCATTCATTGTTACAACCATTTTAGTTTCACATGCGTTCGGCAAAACAAAACGCGCATCTTCAATTGCTTTTTTTTCAGCTTTGGAACGGGCTTGTTTTTCACTAACGCCGCTATTGATAAATTCATTATAATACTTTTCAGAAAGCATATCAGCAATTTTATTATACTGCTCAAATGAATCCAAAATTGATTTTTCATAAATATTATTTATTTCTCTATTCTCACTAATAGCAGGAGGCGTAATATAAATAAAATTATCTTTTTTAACGTATCTTTGACTTTGTACAGAAAAAGAAGCTATACGGTGTCTTGTAATTTGAGCCAACAAAGAACGTGAAATTCCCTCAATACCAAATGTAAATGAAATATGCTCAATAGGACTTTCATGACCCAAATCAGAAAGCATTTTAACAAAATTTATGGTTTTTTCTTCATCTAATCCATCCATAATATTTTCACAGCTACTGTCTGAGTAGCATAGTTTTGCTGCGGCAGCAATAAGTTTTTCAGGTTCAGGCGTATGCTGAATTAAAGTTACTTTCAAAATAAGTACCTCCGATAATAACGTAGATTTATTATATCATTTTTACGGATTTTCGTCAAGAAATAAAAATATATGTATTCAAATGATAAAATGTTTCAGACATAAAACCGTATCTCAAACTGATTCTCATAGATTTTGCACTAAAAGACCGAATTATAACTCATTAATAAAACCCGAAAGTCACATTAATTGTAAAATTATAGTTTCTTTCGGGGATCAATAATATTTATTTATCTATAAATACTTCCAT
>OCHA01002649.1_pt1 | contig 10112 bp, 6 predicted proteins | sample 1538591 | NCBI WGS metagenome assembly OCHA01 (sample SAMN04571710, study PRJEB22368) | human gut metagenome | biome: human gut; material: stool | host: Homo sapiens | place: Luxembourg | collected 2012-09-06 | reverse complement strand
GGTGGAGGAAGCTCCCATATCAACCCGACGTTTTTGGATACGCTGCTGGAGGAAATGCAAAAGCGCGGCGGCGATGCTGTTTTATATGAAAAAGGATTTTCTGTGGATGCGGAAAGTCTGGATAGGGCTGAACTGGAACGGGCAATCGTGGCGGCAAAGGCAGCAGACAAGATTGTTTTATGCATGGGACTTCCGGAAAGCTATGAGACAGAGGGACTTGACCGTAAGCATCTGAATCTGCCTGGTGCACAGCTGGAAATGATCCGTGTGCTGAAGCAGTATAATCCGAATCTGATCGTTGTATTGAACAATGGTGCTCCGGTGGTGATGCCGTTTGAAGACGATGTAAAAGCGATCGTAGAAGGCTACCTGCTGGGACAGGCGGGAAGCGGTGCCATGGCGTCGATTCTTTACGGAGAGGTAAATCCCAGCGGTAAGCTGGCAGAGACTTTTCCGATGCGTCTGGAGGACACTCCTGCATACCTGAATTTTCCGGGAGAGGGCTATCAGGTGGAATACCGGGAGGGTGTCTTTGTCGGATACCGCCATTATGATTCGAAAAAAATCCGTCCGCAGTTTGCATTTGGCGAGGGCTTAAGCTACACGACCTTTTCCTATGACAGCATCGAAACGGATCAGGAGAGCATCTTGGATACCGACCAGCTGCACGTTAAGGTGCGGGTGACCAATAGCGGGAAACGTGCCGGGAAAGAGACCGTACAGCTTTATGTTCACGACTGCCAGAATGAAATCATCCGTCCGGAAAAGGAGCTGAAAGGCTTTGTAAAGCTTTCTCTGGAGCCGGGGGAAACCAAAACTGCAGAATTTGTGCTGGATAAGCGAAGCTTCGCCTACTACGATGTGGAGCAAAAGGATTTTCTGGTACAGAGCGGGCAGTTTGAAGTTTTGGTCGGTGCATCGAGTCGGGACATCCGCCTGAAAAAGACCGTTATAGTGACTTCGACAGCGAAAATTCACAAGCATTTCCATGCCAATACAACCTTCGGTGAGTTGTATGCATATTTGCCGACCAGACCGATCGCAGAGGAAAGGATGGATTATTTTAAACGGGAGTCCGGTATTGATTTCGAGATGGGAGAAAATGCGGAGGATTTCGCATTCCGTGTGATCTGCGACTTCCCGTTGAAAACCCTTGTAACCTTTACAGAGGGACGCTACAGCAGAAAACAGCTGGAAGAGCTTCTGGAACAGGTCAATAAGATTGGTGAAGGCTGAGAAGAGTACGGAAAATGACTTGTATCTTTCCTGAAAGTTGTGATATAATCATACAGTTACAAAAAGTAGTTTTTAAAACCATGTGTTGTGTGAGGGGCTTATGCAAAAAAAGGTACAGATCATCAGTGACGGTTCTCAGGATTTATCGTCGGAGTTATCCAAAGAAAAGGATATTGAGGTTGTTCCCTTTTATGTTTCGTTTGACGGGGAGCACTATTATAAAGAAATAGAAGAGATCACAGTACGCGATTTTTATCAGCAGATGGTGGATCATCCGGATGTGTTTCCGAAGACATCCATGCCGTCTGTACAGGATTTTTATGAGGTGTTTGAAAAATCTGTAAAAGAAAATATTCCGGTGATCTGCATTTGCATCACGGCGAAGTTCAGTGGCTCTTTGCAGTCGGCAACTACAGCGAAGGGTATGATCCTGGAAGAGTATCCGGAGGCAAAGATTGCGGTCATTGATTCGACATTTGATACGGTGCTGCAGGGACTGTTTGTGCTGGAAGCGTGCAGACTGCGGGATCTCGGACTGGAATATGAGCAGATTACAGAAGCTCTGCTTTCCATTCGGGAGAGCGGCAGGATCTTTTTTACGATCGGCAGCATCGATTACTTAAAGCATGGCGGACGTATTGGAAAGCTTGCAGGAATTGCGGCCAGTGCGTTGAAAATCAAACCTCTCATCACACTGAAGGAGGGAGAAATTTTCAATTCCGGCATTACCAGAAGCCGTCAGAAATCGATGCAGAAGGTTGTGGAGATGACGGAAAAATACCTGGATGAGGTACAGGCAAAGCCGGGAGAATACAGCTTTTGTATCGGCTATGGTTATGACTATGAAGAGGCGGTCGGCTTCCGGGAGCTGTTGAAGGACCTGATCCGGGAACGGCTTGGAATTGAAGAAATCGGCATTTATCAGATCGGTGCGACAATTGGAGTGCATACCGGACCGTATCCCATCGGGGTTGGAATTGTCCGGCATGCAGAAGTGTAGCTCAGGATTTTAAACGTGCGTGACAGGAACAGGAGGGGCAGCTCTCCTGTTCTTTTTTTATCGTACTGCGGCGGGATGAAACGTCGTCACTTTCGCAGCAGGTCGCGGACGGAGTGTTCTGTAACACGGCATTTGGTGCAGAAGCCGTAGAGGATGCAGCCAAAGCATGGCTGTCGGTCATCGTACATGCCGGCGTAAGCCCTTCGTCCTGCATCAGGGCGCTGCCCCAACGATACATCGCTTCGAGAATCGGGAAAAGGCTTTCACCGAGCGCCGTCAGCGAGTAATCGACGCGGGGCGGAACGACAGGATAAACTGTGCGGGAAATCAGACCGTCTTCTTCCAGTTCGCGGAGCTGCTGGGTCAGCATTTTAGGCGTCGCCTCGGGGACGAGACGGTGCAGCTGGTTGAAGCGCAGCGTCTGACCGGTCAGGTGCCAGAGCAGCAGCGCTTTATATTTGCCGCCGATTAAGCGGATTGTAGCGGAAACGGGGCAATTTTTATTGACCGAGGGATTTTCTTTTGAAGCCATAGCGATTTCTCCATTCTTATTCATGATAATAGAATGCTCGCAGAGCGTACATTCTATTGTTGTGAGGTGAACACTATCCTTTTGGGTAGTATATTACAAAATAGTGCATTCTTTATTTTTTGTGCCTAATTGTTATAATGGTAGCAGAGGATAGAAAAAAAGACAAGATGAGTTCTTTAAGGGCAGCCTTTAAAAGCTGTAAAGCAGGAAAGACTATACAGGACGGCTGCAGAATGGAGATATATGAAAAAAGAAACCTATGATATTACCGGCATGTCATGCGCGGCATGCTCAGCGCGAATTGAAAAAGGAATTTCCGGAATGGAGGGCATGCAGCAATGCAGCGTCAATCTGCTGAAAAACAGCATGACGGTTTCCTATGATGAAGCCGAACTGGATTCCGGGAAAATTATTCATCAGGTAGAAGACATCGGCTATGGCGCTTCGCTTCACCAGTCACAGGGCAGTAAAACGACAGGAGCATCAGGCAAAGGAAAAAATGGTGCAACAGATGCGGCTGCGGCGGCAGCAAAGCAGATGAAGCAGAGACTGATCGTTTCGTTAGTCTTTACGATCCCGCTGTTTTACATTTCGATGGGACATATGGCTGGCTGGCCGCTGCCGTCGTGGCTGTTGGGAGCAAGAAATCATATGATTTTTGCATTTACCCAGTTTTTGCTGGTGCTGCCGGTTTTGATTGCAGGCGGACATTATTTTAAAAACGGATTGAAAAATCTGTGGCATCGCTCTCCGAATATGGATTCGCTGATCGCATTGGGCTCCGGCGCGGCGTTTGTGTATGGCATCTATGCGATTTACAAAATCGCCTGGGGCTTTTCCATCGAAGATATGGATATGGTCGAGACCTTTGGCATGAATTTGTATTTTGAATCCTCGGCGATGATCCTGACACTGATCACTCTGGGAAAATTCATGGAGGCCCGGGCAAAATCCAAGACGTCCGAGGCGATCACGAAGCTGATGGATCTGGCACCGAAGACCGCGAAGGTATTAAGGAATGGACAGGAAGAAGAAATTTCCGTAGACGATGTACAGAATGGAGATATTCTGGTTGTCCGGGATGGTGATACGGTTCCGGTGGATGGAAAAATTACAGAAGGCTTTGCTTCTGTGGATGAATCTGCGATTACCGGCGAAAGCCTTCCGGTGGACAAGCAGACCGGAGATCCTGTGACCGGAGGTACGATCAACCGAACCGGATATTTTCAGATGGAAGCAACTGCGGTTGGAGAACATACGACACTGTCAAAGATCATTCAGCTGGTAGATGATGCGACATCCTCCAAAGCGCCGATTGCAAAGCTGGCGGACAGGGTCAGCAGTGTGTTTGTGCCGGTTGTCATTACAATAGCGCTGTTGGCGGCAATCCTCTGGCTGCTTGCCGGTCAGAGCTTTGAGTTTGCACTTTCTGTTGCGATTTCTGTGCTGGTAATTTCCTGTCCGTGTGCCCTCGGACTGGCAACGCCTACGGCGATCATGGTGGGAACCGGACGGGGTGCGGCGAAGGGTATTTTGATTAAATCTGCGGAAGCGTTGGAGATTACACATAGCATCGATACGGTTGTTCTGGATAAAACCGGCACGGTAACCCAGGGCAAGCCGGTTGTGACGGACGTGATCGCGCTGGAAGCAGACGGAAAAACAGCAGGTGAAAACACGAAGGCGTATACAGAGCTTTTGCAGCTGGCCTTTTCTCTGGAAAAAATGTCCAGCCATCCGCTTGCAGAGGCGATTGTCAAAAAAGCGGAAGCATGTTCAGCAGCGTTCCAGGAGGTTTCGGATTATGAGATGATCCCGGGACAGGGCATTGCGGGAACGATCGACAAGGCACGATGCCTTGCGGGAAACCGAAAACTGATGGAAACCAACCGGATCGACATTTCCGTAGCGGCAGGATTGCAGGAAAAACTGGCGGATGAAGGCAAGACACCGTTGTATTTTGCACAGGGAGGAAAGTTCCTCGGCGTGATTGCTGCTGCGGACGTTGTAAAACCCACCAGCAGGGAGGCAATTGCCAGACTGCAGGAGATGGGAATGGACGTCATTATGCTGACCGGCGACAATGCAAGAACGGCAGAGGCAATCAAAAAACAGGTTGGCATCAAGACGGTTATTGCGGACGTGCTTCCGCAGGATAAAGAGGAAAAGGTTCGGCAGCTGCAGGAGCAGGGGCACAAGGTTGCGATGGTGGGAGACGGTATCAACGACGCGCCGGCACTGGCGAGGGCGGATGTCGGAATTGCGATCGGCGCAGGAACAGATGTGGCGATCGAATCAGCGGATATCGTACTGATGAAGAGCGATCTGATGGACGCAGCATCTGCGGTAAGCTTAAGCCGTGCGGTGATGCGCAACATCAAGCAGAACCTGTTCTGGGCATTTTTCTACAATGCGATCGGCATTCCGGTGGCAGCGGGCGTGCTGTATCCGGCGTTCCATATTTTATTAAACCCGATGATCGGTGCGGCGATGAGCTTCTCTTCTGTATCCGTCGTATCGAATGCGCTCCGATTCCGGTTCTTTACACCGAAGTGGAAGCAGGAGAGCGGTACTGCAGACTTGCAGACAACCGAAAACGGCGGTATGATGGAGCAAAGCACGGCAGCCGCGGAAATTGCGGATAGAATAGCCCAAAATGATGAATCAAAAGGAGAGACTACCATGAAAAAAACAATCAAAATCGAAGGCATGATGTGTCAGCACTGCGTAAAGGCAGCAACAAAAGCGCTGGAGGGCGTAGCGGGCGTGACCGCTGTAACCGTAAGCCTGGAGGATAAGCAGGCAGTTGTAGAAGGCTCAGCAACCGATGAAGCGTTGACTGCAGCAATCGTAGATGCTGGCTACGAAGTGAAGGGGATAGAATAAAATCTTGACAGCTCCTTTCCTGATTTTGTATAATGGGTAAAGTAAACATGTCAAAAGCGGATTGCCTGAAATAAAGCAGAGAAAACGGCTTTGTATAAAGATCGCTTCGCACAGGATTTATTTCAGACAGGGAAGGAACCGAATTTCATGGATAACGCGGACCCTGACGGGGAAACGAATTTTCTGAATTCCAATCACAATACAAAATGGACAGAGTCTGTGCTCTGTTGGAGGAAGCTATAGGAGGCATAGCCTGTTGGGAGTTCCCAATGGGTTATGTCTCTTTGTCGTAGAAAAAGGAGAGATTTTAAATTCATGGTAAAACTACTTTTGTTACTGATTATTCTGATCCTGGTCAATGCCTTTTTGGCGGCGTCCGAGGTTTCCGTTGTATCGCTGAATAAAAACAGGCTGCGGGAGCTGGCAGAGGACGGCGATCGGAAAGCACAGCGGCTGCTGAAGTTTGCAGAGGAGCCGAATATTTTTCTGTCTACGATTCAGGTCGGGATTACACTGGCAGGATTTTTGGCCAGTGCAGCTGCAGCGGACGGATTTGCAGGCAAATTGATGGCATGGTTGTATGAACGGTTGGGAACAAGCGGCATAAGTCTTTCTGTCTGTCATGTGCTGGCAGTTGTGCTGGTGACCGTCGTGCTTTCCTATTTTGCGCTGCTGTTTGGCGAGCTGGTGCCTCGGCGGATCGCGATGCAGCGGCCTGAAGCTGCAGAAAGAATGACCTGTAGTGTAGTCGGTGTGCTGACGGTGGTACTGCATCCGGCGGTATGGCTGTTGTCGAAGTCTGCAAAGCTGATCTTAAAGCTGCTTCACTTTAAAACGGAATCCGTAGAACGCAGCGTTACGGAGGAAGAGATCCGGCGGCTGGTTGACCTTGGCGGGGAAAAAGGAACGATAGACCACGATGAGCAGGAGTGGATTCAAAACGTGTTCCGGTTTGACGACATTTCGGTGCGGGATGCGATGACGAGAGAAGCAGATATGGTCTGTTTTTCGCTGGATGAGGCGGACGAGGACATTATTTCGACGATCCGGGAAAGCGGTTTATCCAGATATCCGGTTTACGATGAAGATATTAACGATATTATAGGTATTCTGAATGCCAGGGATTATCTCCTGGATCGTAAAAATGACAGCCCGTCAGGGTTAAAGGAGCTTTTGCGAGAGCCTTATTTTGTACCGGATACGATTCATGCAGATGACCTGTTCCGGGATATGCAAAAAGGAAAAATCCATATGGCCATCGTTATCGATGAATACGGACAGACGGCGGGGGTTATTACAATGGAGGATCTTCTGGAGGAGATCGTCGGAAATATTTACGATGAGTTCGATTCCGAGGAGCCGCCGGAAATCGTTCAGCTGGAGGACAATTTGTGGAGGATCTCAGGCGGCGCATATGTTGAGGACATTGCGGAAGCACTGGATCTGGATCTGCCGGAGGATATCGATTATGACACGCTGGGCGGCATGATCTTCAGCTGCTTGCGGATCATTCCTGCGGACGGCAGCCAGTTTGATGTGCAGGTCAACGGACTGAATATTCATGTGGAAAAAATGGAGGATCAGAGAGTGGAATCTGCACTGGTCAGCAAGATCCTGCCGGAGAAAGAAGAGGAAGAGTGAGCTGTAACGAACAAAAAAAGCCGGTCGGCACAGAAGAATTTTCTTCCATGCCGACCGGCTTTTTCATGTTATAGGAAATTACTTCGTAATTTTCCTATAACATGCAGGAGCGCACTGCGGCGGATAAGAAGCATGTCGCATATTGCGACCCGCCGCAGGCGGAGAATCCTGCTTCGCAGGATTCTTTTTTAAATAAGCTATTGTCAGCTTCAGTTCTGATATCCCATTGCTTTGTGCGTTCCGTTTCCTTTTTCAGGAGCGGCCTGTGTGTTGTCAGTAGACTGGCTTTCTTCAGAGCTCTGTGCGGAGGAAAGGGTGATGGTCAGCTCCTTTTCTGTATAAATGCCGCCCTCGCCGGGAGACTGTACCGTAATAGAAACCGCTTCTCCGGCTGCGTAGTACTGCAGCTTTTCTTTCAGCTCCTGAATGGTGCTGACGGTCTTACCATCGAATTTTGTGATGACGTCACCCTTGCGGATGCCGGCCGCTTCTGCACCGCTGCCCGGAGTAACGCTTGCTACATAAACACCTGCGGGGATGCCATAGGCTGCGTTGATGTTGGAATCCACGGTGATACCTGCGATACCGATGCTGGATTTCTGGCTGTCAGCAACCTTGGTTCTGGTCGTCTCATTCATCAGCTCTTCGATGATGCTGGATACTCTGGTGATGGGGATTGCATAGCCCATGCCTTCCACCTCTGTGCTGGCAAGCTTTGCAGAGTTGATACCAATAACCTCACCCTTCATATTGACCAGTGCGCCGCCGCTGTTGCCGGGGTTGATGGCCGCATCTGTCTGGATGTAGGTAGGTGTCTCTTTTGTGGTAACAGTGCTGGAAATGAGGGCATTGCTGTCACTGGAATCCGAAGAGGAAAGGGTACGGTCTGTAGCGCTGACAATGCCGGTTGTAACGGACTGACCATAGCCGAGTGCGTTGCCGATGGCAACAACCTGTTCACCGACCTTTAAGGAATCGGAATCGCCCACTGCAGCCACTGCGATCTGGGACATGGTATCATCGGAAATGCTGGAAAGCGGAACGGCGATGACTGCCAGGTCGTTGTCGGAATCTGTACCCTTGATGGTTGCTTCATAAACGGAGTTGTCAATGAAGCTTGCAGAAAGGGTATCCGCGCCTTCCACAACGTGATTATTGGTGACAATCAGCAGCTCCGTATCGTTTTTCCCAATGATAATACCGGAACCAACGCTGGTGCTCTCTACCTCCTGAGCCTGACCGCCGTAGCCGAACATGCTGAAATAGTTCTGTACCTCCTGTACAGATTTATTTGTGATGGATACGATAGAAGGCATAACGGATTCCGCAACGCTGGAGACGTCCAGACTTCCGGAGGATGCTGCGCTGCCTGTGCTGACCGGTGTGGTAGCCTTTAACAGGCTGCTGGAAGAGCTTGCTGTCTGGGAAGAAGCGGAAGCACTTTCCGAGGATGCAGCTGTTGAAGCATTGTTCCGATAGCCTGCCGCGTAGTTGACACCCAGAAAGGTACCGGATGCAACGCCGCCAAACAAAACAGCGCTCAGTGCAATTGCACCGGCTTTTTTTGCAATGCGTGCTGCATTCGTATTTTTTTTGCGGGGACGAGTCGGTGCCTGCTGTTCCGGGGTATTGGTATAATGATAATCCTGCTCTCTGTTGTCGAAGCTCTGGTTTTCATTTTCGTACATAACTGTCACTCCTTTTCTTATTCTGCCGGCGAGCTGCCTGATCGGTATCAGTCTGCCGGGAAAAACGGTTCAGCGTTAAGCTTTACGCTGAACCATTGGTCTTTCTCTTTATCTGAGAAACAGTATAAAAAGGATTTGTGAGGAATGTGTTGGAAAAGTGTGAGGATTATGAGGAAAAATTGCGAAGGAATTGTGAAAATAGCTGTTGACAGCCGGATGGAGCTTCAGAATACTCTTGTATTCTGAATGGTTCCGGTTTCCCGGAAAATTTCCCATTCGCAGATATTGACCGCATGATCTCCGATGCGTTCGAGGTATTTGGCCAGCATCAGGGCATCGAGGCTCTCTATCGCATCGGAACGATCTTCTTTTATGTGGATAACGATATCATTCTTTACCTTATCAAAAAGCTTGTCGATGATATCATCGGAAGCGATGACATCATTCGCTTTTTTCTGATCCCGGGCGACAAAGGCGCTGACTGCCTCGTGTACCATCTCCCGGGAAGCTGCGATCATTGGCTGCAGATGTCCGGAATAGCGTTCCAGCTGCTTGTGATCCATCTGCTGAATCAGCTCTGCGATATCAGAGGCGTGGTCTCCAATGCGTTCGATATCCGTAACGACCTTCAGAATAGAAGAAACCGTGCGCAGATCCTGTGCGATGGGCTGCTGGGTTGTAATGAGCATCAGGCACTGAGCTTCGATGCTGCGCTCCAGGTTGTTGACATTGCGGTCATCGGCCACGATCCGCTCTGCCAGCTGCATATCTTTGTTTTCGATGGAAAAAAATAAATTTTTCAGGGAAGCTTCAACGAGGTTTCCCATTTCCTCCAGACTTTCGGAAAGCTGTACCAGCTCTTCACTGTATAATTTTCTTGTTGTCATAGATACCTCCATTTAAAATGAAAAATCGCAATGTAATGCCTGTTTCCTATGCTGGGAAAGAGAAAAAACGGGTAGGGTCTGTCAGGATCAGCCGAACCGTCCGCTGATATAATCCTCTGTGCGCTTATCCTGCGGATGGGAAAAGATCTGCTTCGTATCGCCGAATTCCACCATTTCGCCTACAAGGAAAAAAGCGAGATCGTCAGAAATACGGGCAGCCTGCTGCATATTGTGAGTGACAA
>OCHA01002648.1_pt1 | contig 10113 bp, 7 predicted proteins | sample 1538591 | NCBI WGS metagenome assembly OCHA01 (sample SAMN04571710, study PRJEB22368) | human gut metagenome | biome: human gut; material: stool | host: Homo sapiens | place: Luxembourg | collected 2012-09-06 | reverse complement strand
TTCTTCTATGAAAAGAAAAGTATTATAAAAAGCATAATAAAATCCCTGAATATAATACAAAGCCTTTTGAAGTGCCAAAGGTGTAATGTCTTCACACTGATTTAAAAGATATTTTATTGCAATATTGATTTTTGAAGAATTGTTTTCAGAGACTTTAATTAACTCATCAACAGCTTTTCGACTTTTTTCATAAGTTTTTTGAGATTTTAGATTTTCCTTTCCTGCTTCTAAAAGTTCAGCATAATATATTGGATCATCATATATTTTCGTTAAAATTTCTGAATACTGTTTTGTTGGTATATCACCATCACAATATCGAGAGAAAGTTTGTTCACCCCATCCAAGTAAAAGGGAAAGTGGTCTTTTTCCAATAGCATACTTCTTAGGAATTGCTAAAATAACATCTAATGATACGATTCCATTTTCCTTACGATAAACCTCATACAAAGCCTTAAGGTTGGAATCATTGATTTCTGGTACATAGACACTCGTATTACATTTAACACATCTTACCTCTTTTCCAATATAATGATACTCAATACCTTTGATTTTTCCTATCATTGGTACTTCTGTTATAGTATATTCTACATCATCTCGACACTCTTCACAAAAAATAAGGTTTCTAGTCATAATAGATTCTCCTTTCTAAACAAATAATCAATCGGCTTATTTCGCTTATGAAATGAAATAACAACCGTTCTTTTTCCAGATGGTAAATCAAGAACATTAAACTTTGTATATAAATCAATCATCTCTTCTTCACCATCTGCATTAAAAAGCTGAACTTGAGGAACAAAAACATAAAGTATTTCATGTTCATATCCAATTTTTATATTTTGTAATGAATGGCAAAAATCTTCAACTTCTATTTGCATCAAAATAGATTTTTGTCTATCACTATTTTCTTGACGTCTTTCATTTAAAGAAATTGTATATTTTCCAGCAGCTACACACTCTTTTATTTTTGCCAAAATACCTTTAATTTCTTCTCGAGAATAGTTTTGATTATAATGCGGATTCATCTCTCATCACCTTTATTTATTATAATACACTAATTAAATAAATTTTCAATGATAAATGTACCAATTGATACATTTATCATTTTTACGATACATATTTATAAATAATTTTCTATAAAAAAAGAAATCACTAGGATTTCTCAAATCTTAAAATATTTTCAATGTGGAAGGTATGTGGGAACATATCTACTGGTTGACAATTCGTAATTGTATAACCATGCTCATTTAAATACTTAGCATCTCTTGCTTGAGTGGCAACATCACAAGAAATATAAATAATTTCTTTAGGACTTGCTTGTAATAAATGTTCTAAGAATTCTTCTGAACATCCTTTTCGAGGTGGATCAACAAAAACAACATCTAAATGAGTATTCTTTTTAACAAGTTCGACCATGTATTTTCCAGCATCATCACAAACAAAATCAGCGTTATCTATTTTATTAAGTAAAGCATTATTTTTAGCATCTTCAATGGCTTGAGGAACAACTTCAACTCCATAGACTTTCTTTACATGTTTTGCAAGTGAAAGGGTAATGGTCCCAATTCCACAATAAGCATCTAAGACAGTTGATTCTTTTGTAAGATGTGCTAAATCAATCGCTGTTTGATAAAGTTTTTCTACTTGAATAGGATTGATTTGATAAAATGATTTTAAAGAAATTTTATATTGATTGCCTAATAATGTATCATAAATATAGCCTTTTCCATAAAGAATCTTTTCTTCTTCTCCTAAAATGACATTATCATGTCTTTCATTAATATTTTGGATAATAGTTTTAATATGTGGAAATTCTTTAACAAGTGTTTCTATAATTTTATCAATATGTTTAATTGTTTTTTGATATGTAATGAAACAAAGCATAAATTCTTCACTATGATAACCTTTTTTAGTAAGAATATGTTTAATATTTCCTTGATGTTTTACTTTATCATAAGGTTTAATATCATACTTTACAAAGAGTTCTTTAACTCTTTGAATAACAGCATTAGATTCTTTATTTTGAATCAAACATTCATCACAAGCAATAATATCATTTGTTCTTTGTTTATAAAAACCTGTCACTAATTGTCCATTTTTATCATAACCTAAAGGCATTTGTACTTTATTACGATAATACCAAGGATCTTCTTGCATCAAACAAGGTTGTACATCTACTTCTAAGTGTCCAATTCTTTCCATACAATCCTTAACTCTTTTTGTTTTAAAGTTTTGTTGTCCAAGACTAGATAAATGCATTAAATGACATCCACCACATCCTTGATAAATATGACATTTAGGATTAACTCTTTCAGGTGAAGGTTGATGTAATTCAATAAGCCTACTCCATAATTTTTCAACATTTTTATACATTTAATTTGACCTACTTCTCCTGTAATCATTCCATTTACAAAATAAGTAAATCCTTCATATTTAACAATTCCTTTGCCATCATGAGATTGATCTACACATTCTCCTATAAAATAATCATTTTTTTTCATTTTTTCCTCCAAAAAAACGAGCTAGGCTCGTTTATTGATTATTATTTGCTGCAGCTTTATTTGCAGCATCTACTTCTGCTTGTCTTTGAATAGCTTTATCTGCTGATGCTTGATCTTTAACATTTTGACCAGTATAAGTAATAGCATCAACACCTGCATGCTTTGTTCCAAAAAGTGGGAAATCACTTTCACCATTAGATTTTACAATAATTTCTAAATCATATTGTAAACGACCATTTGCTTTATTTAAAAGTTGTGACCAAGCAGCCCCATCTTCTTTACTTTGACCCATTGCATCATCAAAAGTATGTAAAGAATTTTCAACTAAAGATTTAGCAGTATCAACTTGAATATTATCAGCTAATTGATAAGTCAGTTTAATTGTTCGACAACTTACTTTAATGGTTACATCTTGAATATTTCCATCTTGCTCTATTTGTGATTCAACTTGAGTAATTGCATTTTTATCAACAGTTAATAATTTTGCACATCTTTCCCCATAAACAGGTCCACTATTATTTCCTGAAAAAACAAAAATATAAAGGAAAAAAGCAATTACTACTACAACAAATAATGTTAAAACAACATGCCATATTTTTAATTTTCTTTTCTTCTTTTGAGGTTTAGCCACCTTGTTCTCCTTTACTTCATCATCAAATGTAAACTTTCCTGTATGATTTGCATGAATATCATTGTTAGGTTTTAATTCATCTTTATCATATTCTATCGTATCATCAAAAGAAAATCTTTCTCTTGCCATTATTTCACCTTCTCTTCTACCATTGTATCAAATGTCTATCATTAATACAATAATGTACTTTGTGCATCCTTTCCAGCATTTTTAATTACAACCGCTTTTAATCCATCTTGATCATTAATCACAGCATAACTATCAAACCCCGAAAAATGATTATCCATTTGATCAGCAACTGTTTCTACTACATAAATAAGTTCTGTATAACTTTTTACACTTGCTGTAATTTGAATTTTTAAGCTTTGAATTGAACCATCTTCATATTTTCCATAACCAACTACTCCAACAGCTTCTGTTACAGCATTTTTTACATTGTTTTTAAAAACCGAAAATTGAGAATAAAGTGCTTCATCTGCTTTATTTGCTTCATCACTTGTAAAAATATAAGTGGCATAATCTAAAGACTTAATATTTCCAACTTTACCATTTTGACAATAACTACTATAAATAAAACGTCCATTATAACTATTTTCATCATTATCATTTTTACGATAAACAGCAATTAATGTAGGTATATCTTTAATAGACTTTTTAGTTTGAAGATATTTATATAACTTTGGAATTACTTCTTTAGCATAACTATTAATGCTTCCTTCAGATAAGACAGCATTTGTCCCACCTTTTGGATCCAAAATAATTGCAATTGACATTCCCTTTAATGTATATTTATCTCCACTTTTTTCATAATAATCTTGTTCACTGATATTTTCTACCATCTTACTAATTTCTTGACCATCTACTTTTTCACCATTTAAAGGTTGTAAAGAATATTTTTCTTTCTTTAAAAGTTGATATTTATCTTTTTGAACAAGTTGTAAACCTTCAGACATATAATAATCTGAAGTAGAGAAATAATCTGTCGATAAAGCTTGTAATTCTCTACCTATTGTTTGAAAATCTTCAGATGAAGAAAAGTCTTGATAAAAAGTTTCTCTTATTAAATTTGTTCCTAAATTAACAATAGGATAAAATGAATCATCTAAAGAATCTGTAGATGATGTATCTTGACTACTTTTTGTTTCTTTTTTACTAGAAGTTGATGTACACCCTGTACATATAAGCAAACAAAGAATAATAGTAACTATTTTTTTCATAGTGACCTCCTTTTTTATGCATTATAACACGAAATTACGATTTTATCATTTCCATAAACATTTCTTCAGTTAAAACTGGAATATTTAAAGATTGTGCTTTTGTAAGTTTACTACCTGCATTTTCCCCAGCTAATAAATAAGTTGTTTTTTTAGACACAGATCCTGAAACCTTTCCACCATTATTTTCTATTAAAGTAGCTGCTTCTTTTCTAGATAATGTAGGAAGTGTTCCTGTAACAACAAAAGTCATATTTTCTAATAAAGATGAACTTTGAGTATCTTCAATTTCCATTTTTAATCCATATTGTTCTAATTTATGAATCATTTCTTTATTCTTTTCATCTTTAAAATAATCAATTAAAATTTGTGCACTCGTATCACCAATATCATTGACTTCAATAAGTTGTTCATAAGATGCATTCATCAATTGATCCATTGTCTTAAATTTTTTCATTAAAGATTTTGCTGCCGATTTACCAATATTAGAAATACCTAAGGCTGTTAAAACCTTTGTTGCATCATTTTCTTTACTTTTTTCAATAGCATTTAATAAATTATCTGTACTTTTAACAAGACCAATTACTTTTTTATCCAACAGTTCTTGTCTTTTATCTTTTAAAATATAAATATCACTAACATCATGAATATACCCTTGATCTATTAAAGTTTCAACATACGATAAACCAAACCCTTTAATATCCATGGCATCTCTTCCTACGAAATTAACAACATTTCTAACCAATTTACTTGGACATGTAGGATTAGAACATTTGATATCAACTGTTCCTTCTTCTTGATACGTTGGTGCCCCACATACAGGACATGTATTTCCTATTTGATAAGGAACACTTCCTGCAGGTCTTTTATCTTTATTGACACCTTTAACTTTAGGAATGATTTCTCCTGATTTATAAACAATGATCGTATCACCAAGACGTACATCCAAACTATCAATAAAGTCTTGATTATGAAGCGTTGCTCTTGAAACCGTTGTTCCACATAAACGGACTGGTTCAAAGATAGCTGTTGGCGTAATTCTACCTGTTCTTCCAACTGAAAGTTCAATATCTAAAAGTTTTGTTTCTTTTTCTTCTGGTGGATATTTATAAGCTACGGCCCAACGAGGCACTTTAGCTGTTTGTCCTAATTGTTGTCTTTGTGCATAGCTATCAATTTTAACAACTGCCCCATCAATATCATAACCTAATTGATCTCTGCTTTCACCAATCATTTCAATTGCTTTCCATACTTCTTCAAAATTGTGACATACTTGATAATTATCAATCACTTTCATTCCTTGTTTTTTTAGATATTCATAACCTTGACTATGACTTGTAATCTCTTTTCCTCTAATATCTTGAATATTAAAAATAAACATTGAAAGATTTCTTTGTTTTGTAATACGACTATCTAATTGACGTAATGTTCCTGCCGCACAGTTTCTTGGATTTGCGAAAGTTTTTTTATTGTTAAGCTCTTGAATTTCATTTACTTTATCAAAAGCTTCATTTGTCATATAAACTTCTCCACGTACTTCAAGATATTCAATAGGTTCCTTTAATTTATTTTTAACATCTTTGATTACTTTAGCATTAACAGTTACATCTTCTCCTTGAATGATTCCATCTCCACGAGTAATAGCTGTTGTTAAAAGACCATTTTCATATCTTAAAGCCATTGAAAGCCCATCAATTTTATATTCAACAACAAACACAGGATCAACCAATGTTTCTTGCATTGATTCAACAAATTCTTGAACTTCTTCTTTAGAAAAAACATCTTGTAAAGAAAGCATTGGCACACGGTGTCTTACTAAAACACCAGCTTCTCGTTTTGCACTTCCCCCAACATGTTGTGTTGGCGAACTTGGTGTGACAAATTCAGGATGATCCTTTTCTATTTTTTTAAGTTCTTTCATCATCATATCATATTCATAATCACTTATTTCTGGATCGTCTTGGTTATAATAACGATCATTATGATATTCAATTGTTTTTACTAATTCTTCATATCTTTTTAAATCATCCATATTCTTACTCCTTTTTCAATCTTTTTTATTATAACAAAATAATACTAAAAAGAGAATTCCAAGAATTCTCTAATTTGTAAGTTTTTTCAAAGCTTTATGATTAGCCATTAAAGACTTAAGCCCTGCTGGAAGTTCAAAAGCAATATCTAAAATATTCTTATTGACCTTAACAACAACACCCTTACCAAAAATATCATGATTTACAAGATCTCCAACTTTCCAATCATCAACCTTATTATCCCCAATCAATTCTGCTTTAGACACTGTTTGTTTAGGTACATAATCTGTTGTTTTAAAACGAGGCTTACTTCCGCTATGAATAATTCCTTCATTTCCTACTTCATCAATGAAACGACTAGAAATTTTAGGCGAATCTGTCACAAAACTAAATCCTTCACTATCCGTTAAGAAAAGTTGTTTTCTCGCTCTTGTAAAGGCTACATATGCGAGTCTTCTTTCTTCTTCAAGGCCATCATCTCCATCTTCAGCTAAACTTCTAAAGCTTGGGAAAATTCCTTCAGATAAGCCTAAAACAAAGACATAATCAAATTCTAGACCTTTAGCCATATGAATAGACATTAAAGAAACATATTGACCTTGATCAATTGCATCATTATCTGTATATAAAGAAATATCTTGTAAATAATTTTCTAATGTTGGGGCATCTTCATGAGACGCTTGGAAATCATAAATTGAACGTTGTAATTCATGAATATTATCAATACGATTATCTTCTAAATCATTTTTGAGCATTTCAATGTAACCAACATCAATCATTAAATTTTCAAACATTTCATGTAATGGTAAAGTTGAACGTCTTGCTTTTTCAATTGCTTCAACTAAAATTCGCACTTCTTTTTTTGATTTATTAGAAAGTCTAATTTCATCACTATGAAGCGTTAAAGCATCATAAAGTGAAATTTGATGATTAAGTGCTACTAATTGAATATTTTCTAATGTTTTTTTACCAATACCTCTGGCTGGTGTATTAATAATTCTTTCAAACGCTAAATCTTCTTGATTACAAACAAGTCTTAAATAACTTAAAGCATCTTTAACTTCTTTACGATTAAAGAATTTTAAACCACCAAAAATACGATAATCAATTCCTTTACGAATCAATACTTGTTCAATCGTACGTGATAAATAGTTTGCACGATATAAAATTGCAATATCACGATAATTAACCCCATCTTGATTATTTACAATATCTTCGATTTTATTAGCAATCCAATTAGCTTCCTCTTCTTCACTTTTAGCAACATGGTGAATCACATCTTCTCCACCTGTTTGCTTTGTAAAAAGATTCTTTTCTAAACGTTGACTATTTTTACGAATTAAATTATTTGATACTTTTAATATATTTCCAGTTGAACGATAGTTTTGATCAAGAATAATTGTTTTATTTGGTTTAAAGTCTTTATCAAAATCTAAAATAAAATGAACATCTGCTCCTCTAAAACTATAGATTGTTTGATCAGGATCTCCAACAACACAAACAATAGCATATTTTGATAATAATTGAACTAAATGATATTCAATTTCACCTACATCTTGGAATTCATCTACATGAATATATTGGAACTTTCTTTGCCATTTTTCTAATATATCTGGATAATTATCTAAAATATAAACTGCTTTTAATAATAAATCATCAAAATCTAATAAGAAATGATCTTCTTTATAGTTTTCATAGGCTTCATAGACTTTTGCTTTTTTGAGTTCTCCTGAAAATTGTCCAGCTAATTCAATAGCTCTTTGTGGAGAAACTCTTGCTGTTTTATATGAAGAAATTGTATTGATCATGCTTTTAATAGAAATAACTTTTGCATCTATTTCTAATTGTGTATAAAGCTTTTTAATAAGTGCTTTTTGATCTTCTTCATCCATAATTGTAAAATTACTTGGATAATTTAAAACATTAATATGTTGTCTTAAAAATCTCACACATAAAGAATGAATCGTACAAATAAGCGTTCCACTTCCATGAATACCTACAACTTCATTCACTCTTTCTTTCATCTCGTTAGCAGCTTTATTGGTAAAAGTGATTGCCAAAATAGAACGAGGATCAATTCCTACATCCTGTATTAAATGTGCAATACGATAAGTCACGACTCTTGTTTTTCCAGAACCTGCCCCCGCAATAATTCTTAAGTGACTATCTAAATACGTTGCTGCTTCTTTTTGATTTTTATTTAACAATGTATCTAAATCCATTTATTTCACCCCTATTTATCTTATTATATTACATGGATAATGATAGAAAAAGAGAAATCTTTCATTTCTCTTTTTAATATTGATGTGATAATCCAACGATATCATTAATATCTTCAACACCAAGTTTTTCAAGTTCTTTTGGTAAATCTTGAATAATTTTATAACAAGCATATGGATCAACAAGGTTTTGACAACCAATCGCCACAGCGCTTGCGCCTGCAACCATCATTTCAATAACATCATGGGCACTTGAAATACCACCCATACCAATTACTGGAATCTTAACAGCTTTACTTACTTGATGAACCATACGTAAAGCTACTGGGAAAATAGCTGGTCCTGAATAACCACCAGTTCCATTAGCGATAATTGGTTTTCCAGTTTTGATATTAAAACGCATACCTACTAAAGTATTGATCATTGTAATTCCATCAGCTCCAGCTTCTTCTACGGCCTTTGCCATTTCAACGATATCTGTTACATTAGGAGAAAGTTTAACATAAACCGGTTTTTGAGAAACTGCTTTTACTTTACGTGTAACATCCGCAGCCATTTGTGGATTTGTTCCAAATTGAATACCTCCACTATGAACATTTGGACAAGAAATATTAAGTTCTAATGCTCCTACCATATCATGTGTTGAAATACGTTTAGCTGTTTCAACATAGTCATCAATACAGCTTCCACCAATATTAGCGATGACTTTATCATTATAACATTTACGAAGTTCTTCTAGCTCATGTGACATAACCGCATCAACACCAGGATTTTGGAGTCCAATCGCATTAAGCATTCCACTTGGCCCTTCCGCAATACGTGGTAAAGGATTTCCATAACGTGGTTCAAGCGTTGTTCCTTTAATCATGATACTTCCTAAAACATTAATATCATAAAATCTTGTAAATTCATATCCAAATCCAAAAGTTCCTGACGCTGGAATAACTGGATTTTTCATTTCTAAACCTGGAAGTTTAACTTTTAAATTAACCATTTACAATAACCTCCTCACTTAGTAAAATTGGTCCTTCTACACAAATACGTTTATAAGGTTTTGTTTTCACTTTACATGAACATCCCATACAGGCTCCAAAACCACAGCCCATACGTGCTTCAAAAGATAAATAACCATTTTCTGGATAAGCCATCACACAGGCATCTAGCATTTTTTCTGGACCACAGGCATAATATTTATCAAATACCAGTTGATGAGCCTGAATAGCATCAAGAACTGTACCCTGAACACCAGCACTTCCATCCATTGTTGCTAAAAAGGTAGGACAAATATCCATAAATTCTTGTTGATAGAACACATCATTTTTACTGTTAAAACCTAAAACAGCTTGAACTTCAACACCTTGCTCTTTTAAAGTCTTCGCTAATTTATACATTGGAGGTACACCTAATCCCCCACCAATAACAACAGCTTTTTTCGCCTGATAATCTAGAAAACCATTTCCTAAACCTGTTAAACAATCTAACTGATGACCTATTTCTTTCTGTGATAAAATCTTTGTTCCT
>OCHA01002647.1_pt1 | contig 10117 bp, 7 predicted proteins | sample 1538591 | NCBI WGS metagenome assembly OCHA01 (sample SAMN04571710, study PRJEB22368) | human gut metagenome | biome: human gut; material: stool | host: Homo sapiens | place: Luxembourg | collected 2012-09-06 | reverse complement strand
AGCCGGTGTCTGTTTTTTCTTATTAAAGCAAGCAAAAAGGACAATTATCAACTTGGAAATAAAGAATTTACTACCAAATTTGATTTAAATAGGCTATAAATAATAATATGGAAAAAGTGAAAATCGGAGAAAACTCCAGAAAAGTATGACGAATACTTATACATGCAAGAAAAGTCTCTGTGAAAGAACTTTGCAGCTTGACCTGCCTGAATATAGACGATGTAATGCTTGCTGTCGGATGGTTGGCAAAAGAGAACAGTTCTTTTTATCGAAAAGAAAGCAGATTCTTTTTATGTCAGCGACGGTTCTGAGTATTACTTCTGCTTCGGATAGGACATGCAGATGAAAGAACGAGGGTGTGTCGAAACTCGTATTCACCACAGATTACTCTGTGGTGAGTCATGACACACTCTCGTCGTTCTTTATTCTCCTTTTGCCTTCATCAGTTTCCCGGCTTTGAGGTCAATGTAGTAAAGCATTCCCCGGGCTATCTCCATGCGCCCGATCTCCTTACCCGGAAACTCGGCCAGCACTCCGAGCAGGTCTCCTGTCTCCGGATCATAACGCTGTATTTTCCCACTCTTCTGTACCGACATCAGTAATTCGCCTCCGTAGGCAAGCAGTCCGAGCGGTTGAATATCATCGTACTTAAACACGGCATCGGAAGTGATATGTGTCTCTTCACCGAACACGATCTCCATTTTCGACGGAGTGAACACTTGCACACTCTTGTTGTACCAGTCGGTCAGATACATACGCCCGTCATACTCTGCCATACCATGGATACGGGCCTGATAGTCATATCCGACTCCTTCGGGCACTTTCACCTTTCCGATCCAGGGAACCCGGAACGCAGGTTCGGTAACGGCTTCATAAATCCAATAGCCGCGAATGGTATTTTTATCACGCACCATCAGTCTCTCGCCACACTCACGAAGTCCGTAGCAATGGGTCATGCTATAAATATCGTCTCCCCACTTTCCGTCTGAACGCCCGATGGCATTGACAAACTGAAGGGTGCGACGGTCAAAAATATTAATACGGGAGTTGTACATACCCACAAAGATATAACGGTCAGAAACAGCCATGTCGCCTATCTCGGCATTAAAGGTCTCTTTGACACCTTTCCGTACCCATGAATCGATACGTCCGATCAGTTCGCCTGTCGTCAGGTTCAGCAATAGCACGGAACGGTCGGCGGCATTGGTATTGGCAACAAACAAAGTGTCCCCCTTGACCCGTACGGACCGGGGAGTGAAATTGGCCGGAAGCACTCCGGGAACAACCACTTCGCCGGCATCTGTAAAGGTGGTGTAAACCGGCTCTTGGGGAGAAGTACTGCCCTTATCCGAAGGTTCTTCGTCCTTGGAACAGGATATACACAGGGCAGATATCAATAATAACAGATATAAAAATTTCAAATTCATGCTTGATTGTTTTCTCACCACAGACGACACAGAAAGTTTTCTTCTCTTAAACCGTCATCCGGATATAGAGGAGTGTACAAACCTGCATAATCTGCAGCGAATCGTAATTATTCATTTTTTTAGTCCAGCTCGGATATTTCAACAAACATAACTTTCCCCTGTATCAGCCGGGGAGCATTGGCATTGCGCCCTGCAAGATAGAATGTATCATTATGGAAAAAGAGGCGTCCGGGAGTTCCCAGCCCCACTCCTCCGGCAAAGGATGAATAAGAGCCGAGCTCTTTCCCGGTACGGAGGTCTACTCTCACGATGCGGTTATTTGCGCAGACAACATACATTTCGTTCTGAAAGAATCCCATACTGAGCGGTTTGTTCGGCATGCGGTAAGAGCGCAAAAAGCGTACCGGCTCTCCCTTGACCGCCACGGTGGCGGGATCGATCACCAGGATGCGTGAGGTTTCGTAGTCGGACACATAGATCAAGCCTTCATGCCGCGCAACGGACTCAAGATTAAAACCGTTATTAGAAGACGTACTGTCCGTATTCTGAGCAAAGACAGGAACCTTAAAACGATTTTCAGGCGTACAATCTGAAATCTGCACCACTTTAATCTTCTGTTTGTCACGGATGAACAATTTATCACCGGCCACTTCGGCCGCTTCGCATTGCAACAGAGAACTCGACTGCCATCCGGTACGCCCGATGGTGGTCACATACGAATAATCGTTCCGTCGGAACAGGTCGATCCGGGATGAACGGTTCACCACAAAGATGTAATCGCTGCTGACCGCCACATCCATCACCTGATTGTCGAACTTCTCGTTTTTCCCGTTGTAGGTCCAGCCGGTCAGCGAATAAAGCAACTCCCCGGTCGAAGCGCGTACCACCCACACACCGTCAGAACCTTCGGCACGGTTGGCAATGAAAAGAGTATCGCCCGAACGCCGCATTCCCACCGGATTGTAATTTTGGGTCCCCACTCCGACAAAGGCGGCATCCAGCTCTTTATCGAAAGTCAATGTAAGGATGGAGTCAGTCGTGAAACTGAATCCGGGGGCACTATTTTTATCGCATGCGGCAAAGGTGAGCAGCAGGACTGCCAGTACCGTCAGTATGTTATGTCTCTTCATCATAGCTCTATGTCGGGATTGTCGGCATCATTGATGCCGGGATTATAATCATTGTAACTCTTAAAGGGATTGATGATATAAGGCAACATGCGGTGCTTCATCATGTAGCGATACACTTTCGGTACTATTTCATCGGGCACCGCCCCGTAACACAGGCTGCTGGAATGACCATAGCCCAGACAGTGCCCTAGCTCGTGAATCCAGACATGAAGCACCCAGTTGCAATCGATTGCCACCCGGTTCTGGTAGAAGAATCCGGCCAGATATTCTTCACGCAATCCCAAAGCATTTCCTCCACCGAGCCCGGCGATACCGGAACCGGTAACCACTCCGAACACAAGACTTTGTTTATTGAGAATCGAATTCAGTAGCCCTTCACGGTCGATCTCCTTTCCTGCATCATTGTGAATGCTACCTTTGTAGTTCATCAATGAATCACGAAAAATTTCGGAACTGAACATGACAGCCATATTCACCGCCGATGTGGCATAGTAGCGGGCTGCATTTGCTGTCATGACTCCCCAGTTTCCACTGCCGTACTTTCCCATCTGGATACGGGTTTTCATCTTGATGGTCTTCAGCATATCGAATACGGAGTCGTTGCACGAAAGCAGCAATTCATACTGGTCGGGCGACAGTAGTGCCAGATTATTCACACGGACAGGCTTTCCACTCTTCGAAGCATAGACGACCTCTCCCATTTTCAATGGAGAATCAAGTTTGATGTTATAAAAACCGGGGACTTCCTCAAATTGCATCAATTGGATGGTGTCACGCAAATGGGGCATCGTCAGCCAAAGGGAGACTTCCTTGAAATCGTGCGCCATGCCGTTGAACAGCCGGAGCTTTCCATCGGCCATCGAAACATTAAAGGGGTTATTCACATAGAAGGCACGATCGGCGGAAACAATCTCGTCCACGCTTTCGCCATCTTCAAACATCTGTTCTCCCTGATCGAGAAACTCTTGTGCCGTCATCTTCGTCAAAGCAGGCGGAGTGCCAAAAGCATCGAGAATATCGGCTGTATCATCATCCTGACAGGCACACAGCGAGAATGCCAGAAGCGAGATACACAGAATTTGCTTTCTGTTCATAGTGTAGGGTTTATTCATTTTGAGGGCGCAAAGATAATATAAAAAATATTTTTCCCGCAAAAAGATTCTTCCGGATAATCGGAGCGAAACATCGCTAATCGCATACCCGATTACCACACAGGCTTTTGGGCAGAAACGGTTTATAATAAAAAAACGGCCGATCTGCCAAATCCATAAATGATTCTTTGTAAATTTGCACATAGTTATTAGATAAACATTATGAAGAAACTCTTTTTATGGGCACTGTCAGCTTTGTTAACCCTTCCGGCAGCGGCTCAAGACTTCGTCCCCGAAGCCTCGTTTTACGGCGAAAACTACTGGACACCCGACACACTGGGTAACCATCGCGCCATTGTTTCCGTGAACACTCCCGCCTCCGTAGCGGAAGCTTATATCCCCTGGCGCAGACGTGACGCCAATCCCGAACAAAAAGGGATTATTGTGATCAATGTATCTACCGGCAAAGCGGTAGACAATGTACTTCCGGTGGAAATCAACCGTGAATACGGACGCATCCGATTTGACGCAAGCGGAAATGCCGGAGATTATTATGTGTACTACCTCCCCTACCACACCTCGGGAGGGCCCTATCCGAAAGTAAACTATCCTCAGCAACCGGATAAGGCGGATCCGCAATGGAAAGCAACCTGTAAAGCCACTCCGGCCGGAAAGGCGGTACAAGCCAAGCTGGTACGTTTCGAATCGCTGGGCAGTTTCAACAGCTTCTATCCGATGGAAATCATCGCCACAGCACAGGAGAAGCAGGTATTGATCGATGCTAACAGCAACAAGCCTTTCCTGCTGTTGCCCGAAGACCGTAAATATCCCATCCGCATGTTCGATGATCTGTCATACCGCCAGGTGACGCAAGGAGCCATAGGTGAGTTTTTCGGTGAAGCGGATCTGAACGAATACTATGTGCTGCAACTGGGACTGTGGGCATTCAAGAATCCGGTGAACGGAGTCAAAGTAACCTTTACCGACCTGAAAGGAAGGAACGAAAGTATACCTGCATCGGCTCTTACGTGTTTCAACACGGAAGGAACCGACTGGCTGGGACGCCCGATACATCCGGAGGTAAACGTCGGTAAAGGCCGTGTACAACCTTTATGGATCGGCATCCAGATGCCGGAACATGCCGGCAGAGGGATCTACCGGGGCACGGTCACCGTGAGCGACCTGAGCGGTGCTTCACAGGAAGTGAACATAGCCATTAACCTGTCGGACAACGTACTGGTGGACAAAGGAGACGGAGACTTGTGGCGTTTGTCACGTTTGCGCTGGCTGAATTCACAGTATGCAGTCAATAACCGGCCGGTGAAGCCATTCATTCCGATAAAGGTGGCAGACCGTACAATCAGCGTGCTGGGACGCAGCGTCACTGCCGACGAACTGGGACTGCCGGCTTCCATCCGGAGTTACTTCACCGAAGAGATGACTTCCATAGGCAAAGAACCCAAAGACATTCTGTCACAACCGATGGAATTTGTCATTCTCCAGAATGGAAAACCACTGCCCGTCGCCATCACTTCACCGCTAAAGTTCGGCAAGAAGGAAGACGGAACGGTAAGCTGGACCGCTACCGGAAAAGCAGGGGCACTGGACATAACAGTACTTGCAAGTATGGAATTCGATGGTTTCATGAATTATCAGATCAAAGTAAAGGCTGCCGAAAATACATCGGTAGACGATATAGCCCTGTTAACTTCCATGCCGGCAACAACGGCCAAATATCGTTTGGGAATGGGTTATGAAGGCTCATTGCGCCCGAAAAGCGACCAATGGAAATGGAATGTGGAACGGAATCAGGAAGGTTTCTGGTTTGGCGATGTAAACGCCGGCATGCAATGCCTGTTCCGTGCAGAGAACTATCGCCGTCCGCTAAACACAAACTTCTACAAAATGCAACCGCTGAACATGCCTCCATCCTGGTTTAACAACGGTAAAGGCGGCATCAGCTATAAAGAGAAAGGAAACCAGGTAGACATCAAGACATACAGTGGCAGCCGCACCCTCCAAAAGGGCGAAGAGCTGAACTTCGACTTCCTGGTACTGGTAACTCCCTTCAAGCCCATCGACACGATGAAGCAATGGACCGACCGCTACTACCACGGATACCAGCCTGCCGAGAAACTGAAAGAGGGCGACGCACACGCCTACCAGGCTGTAGACGTTGTGGGAGAAACAGGAGCAAACGTTATCAACCTGCATCACGGCAATGCGGTGAATCCGCATATCAACTATCCTTTCTTCCGCCCTGCCTTCATGAAGCAGTACGTAGACGAATCGCATGCCAAAGGATATAAAGTGAAAATATACTATACGGTACGCGAACTGACGAACCATGCACCGGAGCTGTTTGCCCTGAAGAGCCTTGGACACGAAATCTTCTCACCGGGCAAGGGAGGAGGCTATGCCTGGCTACAGGAACATCTGGACGGCGACTACATCGGAGCCTGGTTTGTAGATGCTTACAAGGATGCGGCAATCGTGAACACCGGCATTTCGCGCTGGCACAACTTCTATGTGGAAGGACTGAACTGGCTGACAAAAAATGTCGGCATCGACGGAGTCTATATCGACGACCTGGCTTTCGATCGTAACACGATGAAACGCATCCGCCGGGTACTGGAAAGTAACCGTCCCGATCCGCGCATCGATGTCCATTCAGCCAATCAGTTCAATCCGGCCGACGGTTACATCAACAGCATATTCCTTTACATGGAACACATGCCTTACCTAGACCGCCTTTGGTTTGGAGAATACTTTAAATACGAAAAGTCACCGGAATACTGGCTGACAGATGTATCGGGTATCCCCTTCGGCATGATGAGCGAAATGTTGCAGGATGGCGGCAATCCTTACCGGGGCATGCTGTACGGGATGACCGCACGCGAACCGATGGAATCCGTCCCCTCACAACTCTGGAAGGTGTGGGATGCATTCGGCATAAAAGACAGCCGCATGATGGGCTATTGGGTATCCTACAATCCAGTGAAGACAGGACGCAATGACGTTCTGGCAACCTCGTTTGTGAAAGATGGCAAAGTAATGATTGCCATTGCCAGTTGGGCAAAAAAAGACAGTGATATAAAACTGCAGATAGATTGGGAGAAACTGGGCATTGACGCTGATAAAGCCAGGCTGACGGCTCCTGACATCAAAGGTTTCCAGGAAGGATTCAGCCTGTCGCCAAAAGATAAAATAAAAGTTCCCAAAGACAAAGGATTCATCTTTATTCTGGAATAAAAGTAGATACATGGATGGGGGCGTGCCGAAAATGCTGACCAGGCGGGAAAGTATATCCCGGCACACCTCCATTTTTAAACTGACTCAGTCTAATTTTCGAAGCTAATATATAAAAAAACAGACATATTAGAAGAATCCACAAGATTGACAAAATTCACTTGCAGCCAATGCTACGGCCTCAGGTTCAATTGTAAAAAACAAAATTTTCCGGTATCGGATTTTCTTTCTTTTCCTCGTCATCCTCACGCTGAGAAGCAGTTAACAGTAATACTCCATAGTCCGTGTCATTATCAGTCTATTGTTGTTGATATTATATAAAAAATGTTTTTGATTCTGAGCATAAGTCCACACTGCAAGTCCTGCTCTTTATCATACTTAGATAGATGCCTTAGTAATTCTCAATAATAACATTCCCGAATATATCTTTTTTAATAATTTGCTTTTTCCCATGATTATCTTCGATTATTTTATTACCGAATATATCTGTCTTAATGGTCTTTTTATAACCTTTATTATTTTCAATGACAGTATTTCCAAAGATATCTTTTTTGATGCTTTTCCTATTACCGCGATTGTCCTCAATGACAGTATCTCCAAAGATGTCTTTCTTAATGGTTTTCCTATTACCGCAATTGTTCTCAATGACAGTATCTCCAAAGATGTCTTTCTTGATAGTTTTCCTATTACCATGATTGTCCTCAATGACAGTATCTCCAAAGATATCTTTCTTAATGGTTTTCCTATTACCGTGATTGTCCTCAATGACAGTATCTCCAAAGATGTCTTTCTTGATGGTTTTCTTTCCTTGATTAGTTACCGAATGTCCATGATTATTTCCGATAGAATTTGCACCATAACTCCCTGTTATCCGAGGGATCAGAATAAACTGAACTGTAAATAGAATAAATAAAATCTTTTTCATGATGTTTTTTTTAGGTTTGCAACAAAAGTAAAGCAGGAAAATCATACCTGATCTGTGAATTCTATAATTACTTATAGGGAAAAACCTAAATTTATATGGATTTAAACGGTAAGAACTTATAAAGTACCCCAATTCGCACATCAAAAATCAAGCATCTATACCACTAAAATCAGTACATATCGGGACATCCACTCCAGAGTGAATACTAAAATAATCTGCAAGTAACGTTTGGCAATAAGAAAACAATCAGCACATGCAAATAGCATAAGCATAAATAGAGTTTTTTTTCTTGGAAAAGCTGAAATAAGAACTGGTACCTATATAGATAAAGTGGATGGTAAAAAGATATTATTTTTTCAGCTCTGCATAAACGATATAACGTGCAGAATCTTCTTCATCAAGTAACAAGACCGCATTGGTATTATCCGTCACCCATTATAGCACACGGATAAGCATTCGGATATTCTTTTTGCTCAGAAAACAAATCGTTATACAGTCGAAATATCTTTTGTTTATCCTTCTTATCTTCATAAGTAGGTTGTGAATAGAGTAAGCAGAGGTAATTGTAAAGTGAATTGTAGCTATGACTCATGCATAATAAAATAATCCCTCAAAATTTAGGGACGATCCCGAATTCAGATATGATCCTTTACTCCCTTTTCTTTAAGAGGTTCCTGGCGTTTTTTTTAAAATTTCCCTAATATCATTGATTATCAAGGAAATTAGCAAATACAGTTCTTACATTCGACTAAATTAGTCTTGATTTAAATTATATATCTATTTCTTTAATGCGTTCCAACTGCCTATTTAGAAAGTAGTCAGAATACTTAGTGTAATCCCCCGTTTCATAAAATCGAATCAACCCTTTCCTGTAATTCAAAATATCAGCATCTTTTGCTGAATATACAGGAATAATATCAGCATTCATCATGACAACACTTTCTATCATGCGAGAAGTTCTTTTATTCCCATCTATAAAAGGTTGCAGCCGTGCAATATTACAATGTAAGAAAACTGCCTTTTCCAATGGATTAGTATAAACGTCTTGCTCATATAATATCTCTCCCAATTTACTTTTTATTTCTTGCAAATCTTTTGGAGGAGCATAATCAGTACCGCTGATCCTAACTGCACGTGTCCTTAAAAAGCCTGATTCCTCATTAGAAACCAAACCTGTGGAAATAGATTGATGAAGTCTGAAAAGAGTACGTTCATCTATAATCTCCTTATTTTTCTCTTGATGAATATATTCCAGTTCGGAAATGAATGTATTATATAGATTTTTCAGCATTTTAGCATCTTCATATTTTTTTTCGGAAGTGATGCCGTCCTTAAGCAATGCTTCTGTTTCAACATAGGTATAGGTATTACCCTCTATTCTCCCCGAATAATAGCACCATACAACAGCCAAGTCTTTTATCTCGCCTGAGTAAAGTTCCGACAGTTTAGCCAAAGGGCTTTCAAGAATGAATGTTGCTTTTTGGCATTGTTCCTTATTGAAGATATGTTTCATATATCCTATCTATTGCTTAAAAGAGAGATTTTATTTCTCGATTTCATTATTATGCAAAACTACTAAAAAGTACTTAGATACAGCACACTTCCATTATAAAAGTTCTATTCTTAACACCCACCTCTAAGTTTTTGGCACACGCCACATCCTTGTCTATATAATCAGTAAAAATCTTTCCCCATCTTAACGCATAATAACACACGGCCTTTATATCCGGGAATTGCTTGAACAGAATTCCAGCCCTCCGTTTTTGGCTGTCCGTCCACTTACCCGGTGCCTTGAACAGCAGATACCGGCTTCTAGCCAACAATTGCCTAAGAGTATCCCCGTTGCTAAAGACCTCCGGCTCATAGCTTTCTCTCTTTGCCCTGGCCTCTTTTCCAATCGTGACTATAGGTCTGACCTGTTTCAGGATCTTCCCAACGACGACGTTTGATACGAAGGTATACTGTCTTGCCGCGAATGGGGAAGTCTTGTACTTCTATTTCCGGAAAGAAGCCTTTGGAATGAAGATGTAAATGGGAGTATTTTTCAGGAATCGAAGACTTTTCCTCAAGGAAGAGGATGAAGCAAGTTGCTCAGGAGACATGATTGACTAAATCAAAGTAAGCGAGTATGCCTGAAGGGAGGAACATAGTCAAGATTTTTACGGTGAGCCCCTTCTAATCCTAAAAAGAAAAAACTCTTGTAACATATACTGAAATTCAGTTAGTTACAAGAGTTTTTTAAGAGGTTCCTGGCGGATTCGAACCGCCGTACACGGTTTTGCAGACCGCTGACTA
>OCHA01002645.1_pt1 | contig 10121 bp, 21 predicted proteins | sample 1538591 | NCBI WGS metagenome assembly OCHA01 (sample SAMN04571710, study PRJEB22368) | human gut metagenome | biome: human gut; material: stool | host: Homo sapiens | place: Luxembourg | collected 2012-09-06 | reverse complement strand
GGGGGGGGGGTAATAATAAAATTTAATTTTTTCATATACAAGAACTCCTTTTTTATAAAAAATAATATCATAATACATGATTATTTTAAACTACAATAAATTGAGTGTTACTTTTGAAAAAACTCAGAAAAAGTAAAAAAGGGTATTGACAGACTATCTACACGTGTTATATTAAACTCAATAAAACGAGTTACAAAACACAATAAAACGAGTCGAGGAAAGGGAGATAAGAATGACAAGAGAAGAAAAAATCAGAAATATCATGGATGCAACCGCAGAGGTTATCAAAAAGGAAACAGAGGCCGGGACAATGACCGCAGAGAAATTTGCTCATATCATGGAAAGCCAGAATAGTGCAATTTTAGCAATCGCATAAAGGAGGGTGTAAGAGAGTGAAACGGTTTGTAAAAGTTTATTAATCACATCCCGCTCCGGTCCGGGTGATGATCGGGAGAAAGGATACGTATGAATATCAATGAAATCACAATGGGAATGACTCCGCAGGAGAAGGAAATATATTTCAGGCATATGGAAAAGAGGCACGCCGAAGAGGCGGAGAAAGTGGAAGATGAAAAGAACAGATTAAAAAGCTACAAGGAAAGCTTGATTGAAGACATTCTGAAAATCCAGCCGGATTACTCATTAGATTATCTTAAAAAGCTCACAACTCGAAGTCTTGAGAGAATTTATGATTATATCTAAAACAGACGCGTAATAGAAACGCATAGTCCCGCCCCGGCCGGGTAAAGCCGGGAGAAAGGAAGAATATGTATACAGTATTTGAAGTCGATTATTATGGAAGGTGCCATAAGATCGGGCAAACACAAGACATGAAACAAGCTGAAAGGGTAGCAAGAAAAGGATTCAAAAAGAGAAAAAACGAATATCCCGTATTTATTGAAAATGGGAAACAGGTAGTTTTTAATTTAAAATGATGTCGGATACGTTTCGGCGCTGTAATGCACTGTATAGCGGTTCCAAGTCCGCAGGAAGAAGTCAGAGGACAGCGATTGGTATTGGTCAACAGGTTTTGCCGGTTTTTAATGAGAAAGCCGGAGGCGGTAAATATAGAGCAGAGAACGCCTGAAAATGCTCAATGATGGATAACAGGTTTGCTGGTTTTAAGGAGAAATCAGATAGGGAAAGGCAGGGCCAGAAAGAAACCCTCCGGCGGAGCGTGCGAGGCCGCTTGAACAGTACGCACCCAATCGCATATTCATCCACGGCAGGAAACGAAATCCTTCACGGAACTACAATCCGTGTCCCTGGAGGTACGGGAGTCTGCCAGAAGATAAGAAAACAGAGGAGGAATCAGGAAAATGCCAGTTGATGATATGAGAAAAGATGGCTGGCCGTTGAAGATTATAGGGAACGGCGGTTACCCGGCAACGCTGGTGGGGTGTCAGCCATTATTTGACGGGGATTATATGGGGATTTACAGATACCCAGGCGGAGATTGCTGCCATGATCTGGAAGAGATAAAAAAGTGCTTTGTGATTGTTGAGCAGTAGAGAGGAGAAAAGCCTATGAATAAAGAGTACAGAAAAAGATTGTTTGATATTCTGGAGCAGATTGACGAGTTGACGGAACCGGCGCAATTAAGTGCAGGAGAAGAAAGGCAGGAAGCAGGAGAAGAGGAAAAGAAAGAGATGTGGCCGGCTGGACACTGTGTAGAACCGAATCACGACCATAAGAAGAGATATAGTCCAGAATTCAAGAAAATGGTGGTCAAATTGAAAATGGAAGAAGGTTGGACTACTCCGCAGATTATTGCGCGTTACGGCGTATCAAAGGCGACCATCACAAAATGGTGCAGCGATGCGAGATATGAGAATCGGACAAAATTACAGGAAAAATCCAAGAAGCTTGAAAAGATTCAGCAGAAATATGAGCAAATAAAAGCAGAAAATGTATTCCTGAAACGAATCGTGATAATGATGCTCGGAAACGAAATGGAGGTAAGGCAGTGAAATTTTATCATGCAACGACTGAGGAAAATATGGAGAAAATCCTGGAAGACGGATGCATAAAGCATTCTGTCGGAAACGTGGTTTATCTTTGCAAAAAACCTTTGGACGCATGTAAGTTTTTGGTGATAAGAGGAATAAGGGAAATGTGCGTGATAGAGGTTAACATTAAAGAAAATCAAGTGGAGGAGTCCCTCGACCACAGTGAAGCGTTCTTCCGGTGTAAAGCATATACGCATAATGGAGACATTAAATTGTCCGGGGCGGAAGATGTGAGAACATACAGGTTTGACCTGTAAATATGCGAAAGGAGTCAGAAATGAACGCTTTAGAAAAAATCTTTCAGGGGTATTATGAGGAGCGGCTGGACGGCGGTAAGCCAGACTCGGCTGGGATGCAGGAGGTACATACAGGGCTGATTAAAGAATTGGAGCTTCAGAAGGTAAAGTATTCCGGTACTATTATGGAGATGGTCAGTGAATACGGTATGGAGGCGGAAAAAACCGGGTTTATGGCAGGCTTCCGGATGGCATGGGAATTATTGAAGAACATGCAGGAAGGTGAATAAACCAATGAAATGTGAGGACACTCAAAAAAATGAGCTGTCCTCTATTTTTTACTCAATTTTTGTAAAAAAGGGTATTGACACTATCTATCTACGTGGTATTATAAACTCAATAAAACGAGTTAAGGAAAGACAAAAACACATTAACATGAGCCAAAGGAGAATAAAGATGAAGAGATTTGAAAGTTACGAAGAATGCATGGAGGAGATTGAGAGAAGAAGAAATTCAGGATGGTATCAGAGCTGGGAGGGGTATGTGCTTGAACTCGATGGAGAGTATTATCCAGCGAAGGATGCTGAAGAGAGGCAGCATGCGATGGATTGTGGATGGAACTGGATTAAGAAGTAGACAGGAGGACTATTGAAGGAACGGTACGAACTTGAGAATGGCAAGGTATTTGAGATCATACGGTGGCCAGATGGTTGCACAGTAGTGAAAGATGGAACAGTTGTTTATTCCGGTACATATTCCGGATGTCGTAGATATATAGAGAGCATGAAATAAAAGGAGGAGGGCATGACGATGGCAAAAATAATTCAATTTCCGGTTAAAAAGCAGGAGGTCAGTAATGGATATGATAACTTAGCGAGGTTGATTGCGGCCGCCACTACGCTTGACACGCTCAATTTTTATATTGAGAGTATCGGGGAACTGGAGGAACAGGGACGTCTCCTTGACGGGGAGGGAAAGAGGTTGACCGAACAGGGATGGGCAAAGCGGCTGGAAATTTCAGCTCCGGAGCCGAACGAGCCTGAGAAGGTGGAAGGAACCGGCGTGTATTCCTATACACCAGAGATGGGAGACCAGAAACCGGATTGTCAGATGGAAGCGCAGCTTTCTTACGGCAAGTACTATTTTGTGGACACACCGCTCAAACTGAAAGGCAGGGGAATCACCCTGATAAAGCAGTATGAGGAAAAGGATTTCTGTACTCCGGGAAATTATAGGGTAGGGTGGTACGAATACAGAGTAACGAAAAATGCTTTTGCAAAACTGAAAGAACAGTACAGTATCAGCATGGAAAGACTGCTGGATTAAACAAAAGGAGCCGGGCCGGAGCGGTTGTTCTCCGGCAGAAAGCGAGGGAAAGAATGAAAGGAGTAAAGCGAGAGACTGGATTATATCAGTACCATTGGCATACACGGTATGATTATATACCTTCCTCCAGAGAACAGGAGGAATTGTGATGCGGGAGATTCCAAACGAGGATACATACTGGGAGAGACGCCGGGAAGAATGGGAAAATCGAAATATATTCGGAAAATATCCTTGGGATGAGGTTGAGCCGGGATATGAGTCCGGCACTGTATATCTGGATGAGGAAATCGAGGAGATTGAAGCTCAAAAGGGGTATTTAATGGATGAGCTGACAGAAGGGGATCTGCTTGAAGTATTGGAAGATACAAAAGGAATTATAGCTGAAACGGCTGTCTGGAGGCCAGAGTTTGATGCTATTGACTATACCGTGATTGTGAAACAGGAGGAAAAAGAAAGTGCAGAATATTGTGGAATTCATAAAAAATGAGATGGCGGCAAGAGGAATGACCTATGACATTCTGTCAGAAAAATGCGGAATGAGCAGGCAGAACTTATGGGACAAACTGAACAAGAGAGTATATCCTAATTTTGGGAATGTAAGAAAAATACTGGCCGGTCTGGGATACGAATTATCTATCGAAAAGAAGATGGACGGCAGGGAGCCGGTGCAGGCAGATACGGAACAGTTTTTTGAGGTCGCAGAGTTGGAGCAGGTGAGCTATGACTGCATTGAGGAGCTGCTGGCGGCAATGGGATATGAATTAAAAATGAAAACTCAACAAAATGAGGAAAAAGTAAAAAAGGGTATTGACAGACTACCTACACGTGTTAAATTATAACCATAAACTCAATATAATGAGTTTTGGAAAGGCGAGTGAGAAAATGGAGGTTATAAAAGAAAACATGAACACCAAAGAAATGAGTTTAGCAGCAGAGTGGTTAAAGGTACACGGACATACCGATGCAGAGGTAATTGAATTCTTGGATTTTATAGCACAGAAGCCAGTAAAGGCAGAGAGACCACAAGAAAAAGAATAAGGCTCCGGGGCCTACCTGAGAAATAGAACCGGAGCCATAAATCCATAAGCCGGGGCGGTATCCACCTGCCGCCGCCTCGGCTTGATAGTATCACAGAGGCAGGAGAAAATCAAGAGGAAGGTGAAAACCGAAACGAAAGAAATCACAATGGAAGATATCAGAAGAGCAGATAGATATTGGGAAGACAGAGAACAGGATGTGTGGAGAGCAGCGCATGAAAACGGACTGAGTCACAAGTTAGAAGCTCTGATAAAAAGAACAGACTTCGATATGGGTAGTTTCCTGTTTGAATTATTCGATAATGGGGATGCAGACCTCAAGACAGTGGATATTTCGGCCGGATTAGTAGAGCTTTTTAATCATTGAAAACAATGTAAAAAGGAGGTTATGCAATGTCTGAAAAGATAGTTATTTGCAAATCCTGTGGAAAGCCTGAATACTGGGGCGAGATGATATGGCTTTCCGGAAAATGTATGTGCAGGGACTGTTACAAAACAGAGCTGGAATTAAGGATGGGAAGCGATTACATATGGGATGACCTGAACGGGAAAAGGCCAACCAGAGAAGAATACGAAGCACAGGAGGGCGTGGAAAATGCGTAAATATGAACTGAGTATAAGCGCGGATTATGTTCCGTCATGGGGAATCGTGGAAGGGGTGAGAGAGTTCTTCCAGAATGCGATTGACGAGGAAACAAGAGATAGCAGCAATAAAATGATGCTTTCGTATGATGCTGACAGGGAAGTCCTTCAGATTGGAAATAAGCACAGCGAGCTGGATATCAAATCCTTACTGTTCGGGAATACGACCAAGGATAAAGATGCGGAGATGATCGGAAACCACGGCGAGGGATATAAAATCGCCACAGTGGTTTTGCTGAGGAATAACAAGCAGGTGACATTTTATAATTACTGCCGCCGCGAGATATGGAGACCGAGACTGGTGAAATCGAAGAAATATGGCGGCGTTTTAGTTCCGACATTTTTCGTAGAAACATCAGCCATATGGGAAAAAGTGCCGGAGCACAGCCTGATTATTGAAATCGGAGGGATTACGTCAGAAGAATATGACCAGATAAAAGGGGCAAATCTCCATTTGCAAGAAGATTACGAAAGAGTACACACGATGTATGGAGACATCCTGAAGGATGAAAGATTCATTGGAAAAGTATTTGTCGGTGGATTGTATATCTGCGATGAACCGAGGCTCGAAATAGGGATTGATTTTAAACCTTGCTACGTCCGCCTGGAAAGAGACAGGAGTATGGTAAATTCCTTTGATGTTCAGTGGTATGCGTCAAGAATGATGGAGCAAGTAAAAGATGCGGAAATGCTGAAAAAATCCTTGTCCTCTTACAGTGGATATTACATTACACAGGAATGTGTACCAATGGATTTGAAAAACGAGATTGCTGAGGATTTTATTAATGAGTTTGGAGCAAAGGCGGTTCCTGTATCAAGCCAGTCTGATATGGAAGGAATGAAAAAACGGGGATATAAGCCAGTGATCGTGAGCGAATCAAAGAAAAAGGTTATTCTGGGTTCCGAATATTTCCAGGATGTAGAGGAGGAGAACAGAAAAATAAGAGAAATGCAGAGACCACTTACCGATAGATTGTGCGAGTTTATCGAGGAAATTGAGAGAAAGCTTGATGAAGATGAGGTCGTAGAGCTGTATGGATTTTTGGATGAGATTGCAGCATACGAGGCAAAAGAGGAGGGCTGATTATGGCGGAGAGAATTTATTATCCAATCAACGAAGAGCTGGCAAAACAGGCGCACGACATGATGTCATTCCGGGAATACAAAACCGGATCTCTGAAAGCGGAATACAAGGGATATGTAGACAGTGCATATAAAATTGCAGATAAGGCCGTAGAAGAAAGACCGGATGCGGAAGAGAGGATTTACGGTCTTGCGGCGAGGTATTCCAAGAAGATGGCCGATAATTTGAATGAACGGAGTAGGATTGGTTGCATGTGCCCGTCTGTAATGATTTCCGGAGCCGGGAACTTCTCTGTGAAGAAAAAGGAGCGGCAGAACGCCGCATCCGACAGAAATTATAAAGAATTTCAGGAAATCCAGAAAATTATTGATAAAATCCAGAGCATTGCCAACGGAAAAGATATTATTAAATCCGGGGACAAGGATGCCGTGGAGAAACTGGAGAAGAAGCTGGCTGGATTAAAAGAAAACCAGGAGAAAATGAAAGCGGCGAACAAGGCAATCCGCATGAAGGACACAGAGAAGGGGGATGCGGCATTGCGGGAATTGGGGTATACGGACAGGCAGATTGCTGAATTGCGAAAACCTGATTTTTGCGGAAGAGTAGGATATCCGTCTTACGCCCTGGCAAATAATAACCAGAATATCCACAGAGTGGAAGGACGCTTGAAAGCTCTGAAAGCGGCAAAAGAACGGGAAAACTCTGAAAGCGATAATAAGTATTTCCGCTCAGTAGAAAATACGGAAATCATGCGGTTACAGCTTTTCTTTGATGAAAAGCCAGATTCTGATATCAGGGATATTCTGAAAAAGAATGGTTTCCGCTGGTCGCCCCGCAACAAATGTTGGCAGAGACAGCTCACCAATAATGCCAGATATGCTATGAAACAGGTACTGAAATCTTTAGAGGAGGACGAAAAGTGAAGAAATATGTCACCACAAGAAAAGTGTATAAAGCAGTGAAAAAATACGACCATCAGCAGTTTGATGATTTCTGCACAAGGGTTTATATGAACGGGTACGAAGACGGGAAAAAAGCAGTCCCAGGAGTGGATGTAGAGGAAATTTTGAAAGCCGTATCCGATGTGAGAGGTGTAGGCCCGGCGCTGGCGGGGAAAATAAAAGCCGCAGTTAATGATCTGTTTCAAAAAAGTGAGGTGAAAGAGAATGAAAAATAAGCTTTCAGATTTGAACAATCATTTGTTTGCACAGTTGGAGAGGTTATCTGATGAGGATATAAAGGGAGAAGACTTGGACGAGGAAATCAGACGGGCGGAGGCAGTGTGCAATGTGGCAACACAGATTATTGACAATGGAAGCCTGGCTCTCAGAGCAGAGAAAATGAAACAGGAATATGGCCTTGGAACAGCCGCAGCTTTTGGATTTTTGGAGGATAAGAGTTGAAAATTCATTATTATTCCGACGAGGAACTGGATTTTCTCAGAAACTTTGCTTACGGGCATAGCTATAAAGAAGTCACGGATGCGATAAATGCAGAGTTTGGTCTTTCCTTGGGAGTGAACCAGATACGGTCATGCCTTAAAAACCATAAAATCACAACCGGGAGGACTGGGAAATTTGAAAAAGGCCATGTTCCGGCCAATAAGGGGAAACATCCTCCGACGAAGGGGAAAATGGCAGAGACACAATTTAAAAAAGGACATATCCCGAAAAACCGCAAGCCTATTGGAACAGTGAGTATCCGGCATAATTATAGGCGTGGCCAGAAATATGTGTATGAAAAAGTAGCCGAGCCGAATGTGTGGAGAATGAAGCATATTCTGGAATGGGAGAAGCATCACGGTCCGGTTCCGAAAGGGAAGGCAATCATATTTGTTGATGGGGATACGACTAACACTGATATAAGTAATCTGATTATGGTAGATCGTTCTCAACTTGTGGTGATGAACAGATGGAATTTAAAGGGAAGTAACAGAGAACTGATGGAGGCAGCCGCAAATACAGCGGCATTGAAAATCTCCATATCCAAAGCAAAGAAAAGTAGAAAAGAGAGGAGAAAAAGCAGAGATGATACAGGAGATTGAACTTAGCAAATTAAAAGTCCATCCGAGAAATGTGAGGAAAACCTATAAAGGGATTGATGAACTGGCGGAGAGCATCAAGGCTCAGGGGATCAGACAGAATTTAACCGTGGTGAAAAATCCAGAAGAAGACGATACATACTTGGTGGTGATCGGAAACAGGAGATTAAAGGCTGCAATTAAGGCCGGGATAGAGACAGCCCCATGCGAAGTGGCAGAGATGGATGAAAAAGAACAGTTGGAGACCATGCTGCTTGAGAATATGCAGAGGGATGATCTGACAATTTATGAGCAGGCACAAGGATTTCAAATGGTTCTTGATTTGGGAGAAACAGAGGAAGGGATTGCCAAGAAAACTGGGTTCAGTAAAACTACTGTGCGCCGCAGATTGAATATCGCAAAGCTTGACCAGAAGTTATTACAGGAGAAACAGGAGGAGGACGGATTTCAGATTTCCCTTACTGACTTATATGAGCTGGAAAAGATTAAAAGCTTGAAGAAACGGAATCAGATATTGAAAGACGCAAGAAATTCCAGGGAAATTACGAGCAGTGTTCAGAGAATTATCCAGGAAGAAAAGCAGAAGGCAAACGAAAAGAAAATCGTTGCCATGCTGAAAAAGAACGGTATTGAGGAGGCACCGGATAAAGCCAGGCAGGAAATCTATACAAGTAAGTGGGAGACAGTAAAGAGCTATTCTTTGAGGGAAGAACCGCCAAAGAAATTTGATGTAAAACCAGACGGAAAGGAAAAATTGTATTACCTAAAATACTGGAGTGAAGTCAGAATAATCCGTAAAGCAAAAAAGCAAAAACGGGAGCTGACGCCGGAGGAAAAACGCAGGTCTGAGAGGGACAGCCGGAGGAAAAAGATTAAGGCTATGGCAAAAGAGATGGCGACATGCCGGAGAGATTTCATCATGGATATTATCGCAGGGAAAATAAAGCCGTTGGAGAATACGGAGGGTGCAATGCTTTCTCTCTGGAAAGTGATAAGAAAAAGCGGCGCATATCTTACCGATGGAGATTTTATCGGATTTATTCTCGGGAAAAAATATTATAACGCTGAGGAGAACGAGATACAGGAAGCCAAGGAAACAGTGGAACGCCTTAATGCGATGGAGCAGACGCTGATTGCGGCATATATAGGTACAGCAGATATGGAACTGACAGAATGGCCTGTGAAGCACAATGAGAAAAACGGGAAGATTTTACAGGAATTTTACAATGTTTTGGCTCTTTATGGACATACATACAGTTCTGACAATGAGTTCAAACTGTTAAACGGAACACATGAACTTTACACGGAGGTAGAGATTGATTAAAGAGAGGGGCGATGGATATGGCAAAAGTAATCATGACAAAGAGGGATAACTGCGGAGATTATCAGGAAGAGATTATCTACAAAGCAGAAGGGGAGGAAGCCTTTGCACAGAAAATGTGTGAGAAATTCCTGAATGAATACGGGAACAAATCGGGCATCGCAATCCATGGAGCCACTGCGAAGGTAGCTGACATGCCGGAACCAGCACCGGGGTTAAAAGAGGACGTTGTTGCTATTTATGACGATGTGGGAATCCCGTCTTTTATGTATCGGATCACGAAAAAGAGAAATTGCGAACTTTTCCCTGGAGGAAGTGATAAAGTTCACCCAGCATTTATCATCGGAAATAAAGAATATGATGAAATATATATTTCTGTTTACGATGATAAATGCTGGGTGAACTTTATCACTTCCTCCAGGGAA
>OCHA01002641.1_pt1 | contig 10134 bp, 4 predicted proteins | sample 1538591 | NCBI WGS metagenome assembly OCHA01 (sample SAMN04571710, study PRJEB22368) | human gut metagenome | biome: human gut; material: stool | host: Homo sapiens | place: Luxembourg | collected 2012-09-06 | reverse complement strand
TCCCGCGCCGCTGGCGGATGTGTATAAGGATTTTTCCAAGCTGGAAACCGATTATATGAGCATTGTGGCTCAGTGCGTGGAAGACCGTGCAGATGACTTGCTGAAAAAGGAGCAGCAGCAGAACCCACCCAAAGTATATCGACAGTCCGTCACTTATGCCCGTGAGCATGGTGAATTGCCACAGTACCATGCGTCTTGCCACTTGAATGAAAGGTGTCGGGACGAGATTGACGCAGCGCTTGCACAGCGCTTTGATGGTATGCGGCTGGGCGCTGGCGCTGTTGAACAGGTAGTGGCGGAATATGGTTTGGAGCGCACAAAATATGTGTTGGCAGCGGCCATTCAAACCCGTGATGGAGATGGTCGAATTTCTCGCACAAATAGAGAATGGGCAGATTCCATTCGCACGATCAAAGATATGGATCGCCGTGGATTTGACCGTTCCTGTTACTACGCTGACCTACAAGCGCATACCTGCCTATTGGACGGTTTTGTAAACCAAGTGCGAAAATTTGAAAAAGCAAAAGCTCAGCCCGCCCAAGATACCCCCGAAAGATAACCGCAGCGTCTGCATTTTGCAGGCGCTTTTTTTCGTGAAAAAATCTCTGTTTTGAAAGGATTTCACAATGAAAGAAACACATTATAAATTGAAGCACCGCGTTACCGCTCTGTTTGCGGCGGCGGTAATGCTCTGCTCCATGCTGCCCGGTGCAGCGTTTGCGGAGGAACCCACACCGCAGCCCACCGAGGAAACCGTGCAGATGGAGCAGCAGACCGAGCCGTCTGAAACAGACAACGGCCAGACCGACGAGAGCAGCCCCGACCCCGGCGAGGATGTAACCGAAGCCACCTCGGAAACAGCAGAAGAGCAGCCCGCTGAAGAAGAAATCTCTGCTGCCGTTGTCGGCGCGGAACTGTACACCGACTTGCCCGATGCACCCATTGGTTCCTATATCGGCAGCGAGGGTCTGCCGGTTGCCACCGGTGAAACCAAAATCGGCATTTCCGAGTGGCCCGAAAGCCAGCTGGAAGAAGGCGGCAGCTATCTGACTGCCGTTGCACTGGACAATGACGGCCTTACCATGGCCGCGCCCCTGCTGGATGGCGCAGACTATGCCATTGTTCCCATTATGGCGCAGGTGGAGTACCCCGCCAACGGCAGCACGCTCGATCTGGTTCTGCCGGACGGTGTGACCCTGCTGGACTACTACGGCGCACCCGCCGAGGATGCTGAAAGCCTGCTGCACAATGAATACAGCGAAACTTCCGCTGCTGTGCTGGGCGTGTATGTGCAGGCGGATGCGGATTTTACCGTACAGCTGGTTTACACCGCGCCGGACGGCAGCACCCTGACCAAAACCTTGCAGGTGACCATCGACCGCAATGCGACTGCCGAGTATCCTTTTCCTGACAGCGAAATTGCCGTCTGTGCCGAGCGCCCCATCCCTGCGGTGACCAGCGGCAAGATCACCAAGGTTGCCAAGGTCAACGGCACTTGGCTGATTTGGTTCAACGGCGAACCCGCCTACTGCTGCACCCACGGTGCCAACGGTCAGCCTGCAGGATGCCCGACATACACCTATGTGAACACTTCCACGGTCAACGCAGACCAGTGCATCCCCGGCGACCACTACGGCAACCAGATTCGCATCTGGGGCGGCTTGAACCAGCTCGCTTTGAGCGATGCAGAGGATCTGCCCGCAGTTTTTTCCGCGGACGAGGGTGAAGAAACCTCTCTTTTGGATTTCTGTGCGTCAATTTATGACGATGTACAGATGTATATTATCGAAAACTTCCCTGAAAGCACTGCCGCGGAAATCTATCTTGCCTCTGCCGACGAGCTGCTGAACGGCGTCGAAACCTATGCCTCCGCCCGCGGATATTACACCTACATCTATAATCCCGGTCGCGCAGGGTGGCAGACCGTTGCCTTGATTGGTCCTGAGATCGGTGAGGAAGAACCTGAGCCGGAACCTGTTGTGCAGGAATACTACGCCAGCTGGGAGGCACCGGCTCAGACCGCCAGCGGAAGTTTTGATTTTTCCTATGGAATCCGCGCGGATAAGATCCAGCTGAAAACGCAGGAAAAGGTGGACGGCGCGACCATCGAGATCGAGCCCATCACCAAATCCGGCAGCATCGACGGCGGCAGCTGGTCTATCAGCCCTGCCGGAAAGCAAACTGTGACCACCAGCGGTCATACCGCCGATGACAACTACCAGAAGAACGGCGGCGACGCAGCCGCAAGCTGGAGTCTGCACTATGCCGTTACCAAAACATCGGGCACTCGCAATGGACAGGTTGGTCCTTTCACCACGCAGGAGGCTGCTGATGCGGCCGCCAACAGTGCCCGCGACGCCGCCATTGCGGAATTGCAGGGTGAGGCACAGAACGCTGTCAACAACGCTATTGCGGCTGCCAAAGCGCAGCTGGGAAGCATCCAGTTCCGCTATGAGGAAATCACAGTACCGTATGGATTCAGCAAGTACTGGGGCACGAACGGCAGCAGCCAGACCATCTCGGTACCCGCAAACACCAACAACGACTATGTTATGAAAAATGATGAGTGGAGTTTGCAGGTCAACCTCAAGAAAACCGACAGCGAAACCGGCAGCCAGATCGCAGCCGATGCCCAGTATGAGATCTATCAGTGGGATGTGGTGACCGGTAAATACCAGCCCACCGGTGGCTACAACACCTACAGCGTGCAGCGTCAGGGAGATGGCAGCTATGCAGTCATCAACAGCGCCGCCTATGCCGTCAATGACGCGATGCGCCACACGCTGTATTACACCCAGCGCAATCAGGGCAAGTTCATCCTTGTGGAAACCAAAGCTCCAGCCGGGTATTTTGGTGACTGGACGGACATCGACCACCCCGGCACGGCAGGAACGCCCTTGGGCAAGCGTGCCTATTATATCGAGATTACGCAGGACAATGACAGTTCCGTGCTATGGCTGGACGATGCCGACTACAATGCCGACATCCTGACAGCCGACAAGGGCGGCACCAAGCTGGTTACCAGTGGCGGCGTGGAAACCACTGTCACGATTTCCAATGTGTACAAGAACCCTAACCGCAACTACAACACCGACAACAGCGGCAAAGCGGCCAACGAGGACAGCTACACCACCACCGCCACGGACGGCGTTATGAAAAACGACCGTACCTTGGGCGAAATCAGCATTTCCAAGGTTGACTTGGACGCTGCAAAGTACGTTGAAAATCACGGCAACGCCACGCTGGACGGCGCTGTGTACGACCTCTACGCTGCTGAGGACATCACCCATCCGGACGGTGTGACCGGCGTGGTGGACTACTCCAAAATCGTGGATGCAGACGGCAACCCCTTCTGGCACACGACCATCCGCGACAACGGCGGGCAGTGGGTCAATGACTATCTCCCGATTTTCAAAAAAGATCATCTGGTAGCCAGTGCCAAAATCGAGGACGGCTGGCTGACCTTCGCAAACCTGTACCTCGGCAAATATTATGTGGTAGAGCGCTCCACCGGCGTGGTTATCCCGCTGCGTGACGGCGCTCTTGCTGTTTCCGGCACCTATCCCACCGTGGACAGCCGCACCAAGGCAGTCACCGGGCAGACCGCCGCGCTTGCCAAGAACGGCAGCGGCCAGTACACGGATTGGGTTTACAAGAACCAGTTTTCTACAGTCTCTAAAGGTAAAGCGTTGGATGGCTCTTGGACTTACGATGCCTATTACCTGTCCTTTGCAGACGGCTACCTCTGCGATGAACATAACTACTACATCACGCCAGCCTATTCTGATGAGGGTTGGTATGTAGAAAAGACCACCTTTGCCGACAATCGACAGGCAGCCGGTGAACAGATCGACAAGACCAGCTACAGCGCCAATTACCACATCCATGCGGATAACGCTTTGGCCGAGAGCCAAGACCAAGTGGCAAAAGGCAATGTAGAAATCAGCAAAATCGTATCCTCCAGCGGCCAAAGCAATGGACTGGAACTGGAGGGCGCGGGCTTTACATTCTTCCTTGTGTCCGACCTGTCCAAACTGAAGCAGTTTGAGCAGACCCGCAGCGGCAGCTACACCCTGCAAAGCATTTTGGATGCCTACATTGATAAGACCTACGATAACGAGCATCCGAAGTGGGATTTTTCTGCGGAAACGCAGGCCATCGCAAAGACCTATGAGGTCAACGCTGACGAAATTGCCGCGTACAACAAAACGCTGACTGCCGCAGGAGAAAACAAAAACGGCAAGGGCAACGGCTGGCAACCCACCGGCAGCGCCAACGAATACCAGCTTGCCGAGATCTTCAGCAATGACACCGGGAATATTCGTGTGCAGGGCTTGCCCTATGGCACTTATCTGGTCGTGGAAACCACCGTACCGCACGACCTGTTCCAAGCTGAACCTTTTATTGTCACCGTTGACCCCGAACAGGATAACAACCCGTGGGGCGCTATGGCTACCCCCAAGGGCAGCGTAATGACAGGCTCTGACAGCTATCAGAAATTTACGGTACTGGACGAGGAAATCGAAGTTTATCTCCGCATCACCAAAGTTGACGAGGAAACCGGCAAACCGGTACTGCTGCCCGACACCGCTTTCCAAATCTACTGGCTGGACGAGCAGGGGCATTACCGTTATGACAGCAACGGCAACCCAAAACTCGTCACGATGACCGATACTGTCAACAGCCATCTGACAAAAGATGTAGACACTTTCTACACCAACAGCGAGGGCATCTTGACGCTGCCTGAAAAATTGCCGCTGGGTAAATATCGCATTGTGGAAGTCACCGGCCCGAACGGATTCTACAACGAATGGCTGGATTCTGCCGGATATGAAAACGGCATTTTGGCCGACGATGCAGATGGCATCTACTATGTGGATTTTGAAATCACCACAGACCGCATTTATGCAGCCACCGGCGACAAAAACGAGAACGGCATGGATACCCTTGTGATTGGTGAAAACTACTCTAACCATGAGACGCTGGGCAAATTGACGATCCGCAAAACAGGCGAGGTCTTAACTGGCTGGAAAACAGAAGTTGGCGCACTTGACCCGTGGATGACCGGCGAGGCCGAGGACGGCAATTTCGTGTATGAAACCCGCCCGCTGGCCAGTGCGGAGTATACCATCACCGCCGCCGAGGATATTTATACGCAGGATCGGCAGACCGACAATTATGGCAACCGCACGCTCTGGTATGCCAAGGGTGATGTGGTCGCCGTAGTCACCACCGGCGACGGCAGCGCAGACATTGCCGCCTTTGCCCCTGCCCGCACCAAGGCCACCTACGATTTCCTGTCCGTAATCCATGACGGCACGATTGGCGAAGTCAGCGTGACCCTGCCGCTGGGCAGCTACCATATCGAGGAAACCAAACCGCCTTACGGCTATATCGGCACCACTGAAAGCTATGATGTCACCTTTGCATGGGATAACGAACTGAACGATGTGGTTATGGCCACGAGCATTGCCAAGGTTGACGGCGCTGCATCTTCCCAGAGTTTTGAGATCGTGCGCAGCAAGGATGCCAACGCAGATTTCACCGAGCAGCAGACCTTAAAATTTCACAATGACCGTGAAAAGGCCAAAGTAGGTGTTTACAAAGTTGACCGCGAAACCGGCAAATACCTTGCGGGTGCGGTATTCAACCTGTACGCTGCCGACGATATTTACAGCGTGGACGGAAAGCTGCTGTTTGCAGCGGGCGAACTGGTCGCCACCAGCCCCGAAACTGGCGCAGACGGCTACACCTATTTTGACTGCGATATTCCTATTCGCGGCGAGTATTACGGCAGCAGCATCCGCAAGGACGCCACCACCAACAGCGGTAATTACATCGTCAAGGAACTCCGCGCCCCTCTCGGCTATTACGTCAACGAGGAGCCGATGAAAGTCACTTTCACCTATGATGGACAAGCTATTATGGTGCTGGATAACACCTGTGCCAACAAGCCTACGGAAATGTGGGTAAGCAAACGTGACCTTACCAACGATGAGGAACTGCCCGGCGCTACCCTTGCAATCAAGGATACGGACGGCAATACCGTAACCACATGGGTGTCCACCGATGAGCCGCATCGCGTGACCGGGCTGCATTTCGGTGAATCTTACACACTGACGGAGATCCGCGCCGCTGATGGGTACGCACTGGCCAATGATATTACTTTCCGCCTGATTCAGAAATCCGATGAGGACGGCAATCATCTGGAGGAGTGCGAAGTTTACTATCTGACCACCAAGAACATTTTGTTCTGGAAGTGGGATGATTGGAAACTGCTGGACGATGTGACCGTTATTATGCAGGATGATATTACCAAGGTGCAGATTTCCAAGAAAGACCTTACCACCAATGAAGAACTTCCCGGCGCGGAACTTATCATTACCGATGAAAAAGGCAGCGAAATTGACCGCTGGATTTCTACCGATGCACCGCACTACATGGAGAAGCTGCCCGCTGGCAAGTATACCTTGACCGAGGTGACTGCCCCGGACGGTTATGCCATTGCGGAGCGCATGGAGTTTGAGGTGCTGCCCAACGGTGAGGTGCAGACCTTTGAAATGTTTGATGATACCATCAAGGTAAAAATTTCCAAGGTAGACATCACCACCAACGAAGAACTTCCCGGCGCAGAACTGGTTATCAAGGACAAGGACGGCACCGAGATTGACCGTTGGATTTCCACAAACGAACCGCATTATGTGGAAAAGATGCCCGCAGGAGATTATACACTGACGGAAATCACCGCACCCAACGGCTACAAGGTTGCAGAAAGTATCGACTTTACCGTTCTGCCCACCGGCGAGATTCAGACCGTGGTAATGAAAGATGCCCGCGAGGACACACCGACACCTACCCCCGACAACACGCCGACCCCGGACCATACTCCGCAGCCCACGCCGAACACGACCCCAGCGCCGACACCCGTGCCCGCTGCACCCACTGCAACACCCACGCCGCTGCTGACGATTCCTAAGACCGGCGACAATTCTTCGTTGGGACTGCTGCTGGCGATTGCGGGAATCTCTCTTGCAGGGCTGGCCGTTCTGGTCCACAAGAGCGCCCGCCGCAAAGATATTGCGCCCCGTGACGATGATGACGAGGACACCGAGGACTAAGGAATAATCGGAAAATGAAATATACTTTTTTACAGGGAGGACCGCGTGGCCCTCCCTATTTTTATAGGAGAGAAGATGGCAAAACACATTTTAAGTTGCAGTTTCGGAAAAGACAGTATCGCCACCGCGTTGCTGGCCTTGCAGCATGGTGAACCGCTGGACGAACTTGTGTATTGCGAGGTCATGTTCAGCGAGGAAATATCCGGCGAGCTGCCCGAACACAACCGATTTATCCACGAAACGGCAATCCCGTATTTTGAACAGCGCGGCATCCCGACACGGGTTTTGCGCTCCGAAAAGACCTATCTATCCTGCTTTTACCATGTTGTCACACGAGGAAAAACCAAGGGGATGCTTTCGGGATTCCCTCTGAGTGGGCGCTGTACAATTCAGCGGGATTGCAAGCTGCCGCCGATCAAGGCATATCAGAAGGCATTGCCCCCGGACACGGTGCAGTACATCGGCATCGCCGCAGATGAACCCAAGCGACTGGCACGATTAAAGCCCGGTCAGATTTCTTTGCTGGACAAGTACCATGTGGCCGAACCCGAAGCGAGGTCTATGTGCGCAGCTGAGGAGCTGCTGTCCCCGCTGTATGACTTCACTAAACGCGGGGGTTGTTGGTTTTGCCCGAACGCATCAATCAGCGAACTGCGGCATCTCTACAGATACCACCCCGAACTCTGGCAGCTTTTGCTTGAATTACAGGACGTGCCGAATAAACCCACCGAACGTTTTAGTTGGCGACGCACTTTTCGTGAGATAGACGAACGCTTTCTGCAGGAGGGCGAACAACTAAGTTTTTATGAGGAACGGTGAACAATGGACGAACAGAAAAGACCCCGCGCGTGGGTGTACGCGCGAATTCCCGGCGACTACGATGGCACAATGAACAGCTATAAAGTTTGCTCAATGCAGGCTCTGCATGACGGCTGTGATATTGTCGGTGGAAGCATTGACGAGCGCGGCGGCTGGCTGCTGCGCCCTGGCTACCGTGATATGATGCAGCAGATTAAGGGTGGAAAAGTTGACCGCGTTTATATCTGCCGTATGCGGCAGATCAGCGGCAAGGAGCGCCACTTGTACTCCTTTTTCAAGCGGCTCATGCAGCGCGGTGTACAGGTCACGGCTACCGAGTACAGCCTGCGTGACCGTGTGAATATGTTTCGGCTGGCTCGGCGTATCGAGCGTTATGCGACCCGAAAGGGGTTGCAGCTGCCGTGGTGATTTTCAGCAGGCGGCGTACTGTGCCTATGGCACAGTACGAGCAAGCACGGCAATGTGATATCACATCGCCCACTTGTTAGGGGAATACCCCTAAAACCCCTGCATCGGATGGTGAATTATGAAAGCAAGAACCTATAAAAAACTCCTACGGCTCAATCAAGACGAGCAGGAACGACTGCGGTATTTAAGTAAAAGCACAGGGCTAAATCAAGAGCAAGTGCTGCGCAAAGTGTTGATGGACGCTCCACTTCTGGAGCGTCCGACAGCCGACTACATAAAAATGTCACGCCAAATTGCAGCCCTTGGCAACAATCTAAACCAGCTTGCCCACATTGCCAACGCCAGCGGAAAAGTAAGTAATACCGACTTGCTGACTGCAAAACAAATCATGGAGCAAATATGGAGGTACATTAAGGGAGGTGGGGTCCAATAGCTTATACAAAAATCAAAGCAGTAAAGCATCATCTGCAACGATGTCTGGATTATACCAGCAATCCAAACAAAACTGAAAAATTTGCTGATGATGATTTAAGGCGGCTCTTATCCTATACGCAGGACCAAGATAAGACAGAGCATCAACTGTATGTGACAGGCTTTCATTGTGACCCGGAGACAGCCTGTATGAGCATGGAATTAACCAAACGATTGTGGGAGCAACCCACGGATAAGGGAGTTTTGGCCTACCACATCATCCAAAGTTTCAGCCCCGGTGAAGCCACGCCCGACCAAGTACACGAGATTGGCTGTGAATTTGCACGGCGGTTTCTTGCGGATCGGTTTGAGTGTACGGTCAGCACCCATTTGGACAAAGGCCACCTGCACAATCATATAGTCGTCAATTCGGTATCCTATGCGGACGGAAAAATGTTCCGCAACAACTTTGACACCTACTACCACGGAATCCGACAGGTATCGGATGAACTTTGCCGAGAAAATCGGCTGTCCGTCATCGAAACGGACGGCAAGGGAAAATCTTATGACGAGTGGCTAAGCGGTCAGACCGGCAAGCCTACCATTCGTGGTATGGTACGCAAAGATGTGGAACAGGCTATTGCTGCCGCCGACAGCTTTGATGGCTTTATCACGGAATTGCAGAACATGGGCTACACGGTCAAATATGGCCCGCGTGTGGAACACATGGCTGTGCGCCATAAAGACGCTCAACGAAATATACGCATTGACCGGCTCGACCCGCGCTTTTCCGAGACAGCGCTGCGGGAGTATTACCGCCAACTGCACCGTATGCCCACCGAAATGCAGCAGGAATACCGGCAGGAAAACGCCCCGGCAAAACCGAAATGGCAGCCCACAGAATTACAGCCCACTGTGCGGCGAGCGCGGTATCTCGGCAAGCTGCCGCGCCGGTATCCCAAGGTGTCCGGCTTTATGGCTTGCTACTATCACTACTGCGCCCTACTGCGCAAAGCCTACCACGGCAAGAGCACAAAGCGCTGCTACTTTTTGCTGCGTGAGGATTTTCTGCTGTTCAGCCGATACCAGCAGCAGACAAAATTCCTATGGGAAAACCATATTGAAACTATGGATGAACTGCTGGCCTACAAGGAAAATGCAGAAGTCCAAATCCAACAGCTTGCCCGCCAGCGCAAAGTTCTGTATCGCCAAAAACGTGAGCCGGAACGTGCCGCGCGGGAAGAAAAAATCAAATCACTGACCCAGCAAATGAAAGCCCTGCGCCATGAGGTTTACATCTGTTCCGACATCGAAACAGATGCTGCCGAGGTGCAGGAAAAACTACGGCAAGCAGAACTTGCCGCACAGGAAGAACGAA
>OCHA01002640.1_pt1 | contig 10139 bp, 6 predicted proteins | sample 1538591 | NCBI WGS metagenome assembly OCHA01 (sample SAMN04571710, study PRJEB22368) | human gut metagenome | biome: human gut; material: stool | host: Homo sapiens | place: Luxembourg | collected 2012-09-06 | reverse complement strand
AAATGAGGAGTTTAATGAGTTGGTTTCAAAAGTTTGAAAGGAAGTATTCAAGGTATGCCATTAAAAATCTTATGACTTATATAATTATATTATATGCAGTCGGATTTGTTTTTGAGGTGTTCGCACCGGGTGTATATAGCAGCTTTCTTTCGCTGGATTTTTCCAAAATATTTGCAGGACAGGTGTGGAGACTGGTTACATTTATAATACAGCCACCATCAACAAGTATCATATTTGTATTCTTTTCATTGTATTTCTATTATCTGATAGGTACAGTACTTGAAAATATATGGGGTTCATTTAAGTTTAACGTGTATTTCTTTTCAGGAGTATTGTTAAATATTGTTGCAGCGCTTATAATATACTTAATATTTGGTATAAGCTTTAATATGAGTACACATTATATTAATCTTGCTTTATTTATGGCATTTGCTATGGAACAGCCAGATATGGAAGTACTGCTGTTCTTTATCATACCTATAAAGATAAAGTGGATGGCATTGCTGGATGGAATAGTATTTGCAATAGCAATAATATGCGGTTTTATAGTTCCTACAATGGCGGGAAATGGTTCAACTATCGGTTATACTATGTGGAATGGATTATACAGAGCCGGACTTTTATCAGGAAGCGGAATGGGATGTTATGCCAATGCTATTGCGGCTCTTGTGTCTATGCTTAACTTTATAGTATTTATGATAGTTGCAAAGAAGGGACCTTATAAGTCTTCTACACAGAGGAATTACAACAAGGCTATGTATACAGCTAGGAAAGCAGAAAATAACAGAAGAGATGGAAAGAAGCCATCATTTAATGAAAGGGTATACAACGCCAATAGTGAAAAGACAACTTGGGATAATGCCAATCAGCCATATAAGCCGGTTCGTAACGGACAGCCTAAGCACAGATGTGCAGTGTGTGGAAGAACAGAGCTTGATGATGAAAATCTTGTATTCAGATTTTGCTCTAAGTGCGTTGGAAATTATGAGTATTGCAGCGACCACCTGTATACACATATTCATATTACAGGCAATAACGGCAGTGCTGAATGATATTCCTATATATTAAAGTATTTTGTATGATGTAGGTTTAATACACTTCTGCATGCAGAAAAAGTAACTTAACTTATTAAATCTACATCATCATATAACAATGTTGATTAAGATACTGCCGACTTATTTTAATAATTTGTAAGTAATTACTATTGCTATTTTATGGGTTATTAAGTATAATTGGCTAGATTGTTTTGTTTTTTATTAATTAATTTATTTACTTTGGAGGTTAGAATGAAAAAGACTAAGATTATATGTACTATGGGTCCTAACACTAATGACAGAGAGCTTATTAAGCAGCTCGCATTAAATGGTATGGATATTGCAAGATTTAACTTCTCTCATGGTGACCATGAAGAGCAGGCTGGACGTTTTGCATTAGTTAAGAGTGTTAGAGAAGAAATCAAGCCTATAGCTACACTTCTTGATACAAAGGGACCAGAAATCAGAACTGGCGTACTTAAGGATGATAAAAAGGTTACTCTTAAGGAAGGACAGAAGTTCACTCTTACAACAAGAGAAATTGTTGGTGATGAAACTATCGATATGATTACTTATGCAGGTCTTCCAGCAGATGTAGACAATGGTAACACAATTCTTATCGATGACGGTCTTATTGAGCTCAGAGTAGAAGAGGTAGTTGATGGTACAGATATCGTATGTACAGTAATCAATGGTGGTGAACTTGGTTCTAAGAAGGGTGTTAATGTTCCTAACGTAAGCATTAAGCTTCCTGGAATTACAGATAAGGATAAGGATGATATTATATTTGGTATAGAGCAGGGATTTGACTTCATCGCAGCTTCATTTGTAAGAAATGCAGCTTGTATTCAGGAGATTAAGCAGCTCTTATGGGAGCATGGCTCAGATATCCCAGTTATCGCTAAGATTGAGAATGCTGAAGGTATTGAAAATCTTGACGAAATCATCAAGGTTGCTGATGGTATCATGGTTGCCAGAGGTGATATGGGTGTTGAAATCCCAGCAGAAGATGTTCCACATTATCAGAAGGAAATCATCAAGAAGTGTAATGCAACTTACAAGCCAGTTATAACAGCTACACAGATGCTTGATTCTATGATTAGAAATCCACGTCCTACAAGAGCTGAGGTTACTGACGTTGCTAACGCTATCTATGATGGTACAGACGTCGTTATGCTTTCTGGTGAAACAGCTAATGGTAAGTACCCACTTGAAGCATTAAAGATGATGGCTAAGATTGCTGAAAGAACAGAGAAGGATATCAAGGACAGAGCTTCTGATATATCTAAGGTTCACAGCAAGAGAAGTATCTCAAGTGCTGTATGCAACGCAACAGTTCAGACTGCTGATAACCTTAACGCTAAGGCTATTGTATGCCCAACTATATCAGGTTTCACAGCAAGACTTACATCTAAGCTTAAGCCAAATGCTGAGATTATCGGATGCTCACCATATGATAATGTTCTTAGAAAGATGCAGATATACTGGGGTGTAAGACCTTTAAAGACTGCAACAGAAACATCTACAGATAAGATTATCGAGCATGCATTAGTAGTATCTGAGCAGGCTGGTTTCGTAGAAGAAGGAGATACAGTTATCGTATCTGCTGGTATCGCTACATCATCAGACCCATCTGCTAAGAGAGGTCTTACTAATACTATGAGAGTTGTTACTATCTAATAGCTTGTAGAAGATATTTCAGATAGTTATATAAGCCCACAAAACCTTTGAAACTGGTTTTGTGGGCTGTTTTGATAATTAGTTGCATTTATTTGAAGCTTAGTTTATAGTATTGAAGAAATTAGAAGTATAAACTTGATAAGATGTAAAAGGAATTACAGAGTATGAATGTAAAAAAGATATTAATATGGCTTCCGGCTATTGTTATGGCGATGGTTATATTCGGCTTTTCAAAGCAGGATGGAGAGGAGTCGTCAGGGCTTAGTTATAAGGCAGCAGATATTATACTTACAGTGTGTGATAAGGCTGGAATTGTTGATTATAATGAGAATAACAGGGAAAGTATGATAGAGGCTGTGCAGTTTCCTATAAGAAAGGCTGCACATATGACAGAGTATGCTGTTCTTGCAATACTTGTTATGATTGCGCTTATAGTTGATGGAATAAAAGGTATAAAACTTCCTATAATATCGGCAGTTATTGCAACGGCATTTGCGGCTACAGATGAGTTTCATCAGGTGTTCGTACCGGGAAGATATGGCTGTGTAAGAGATGTGCTTATAGATGCAGCAGGGAGTGTAATAGGTCTTGCGATTGCATATGTTATATATATAAATGTATGTAAACGTAAATATAATAAGTGATTTTAACTTGATAAATACATTATAAGTATTTGTTTATGTTTGTGTCTGAGATGCATTATTAAAAATATATCTTTCTAGCACATATATAATTATACAATATTTTAAATTTATTCATTTATGATTTGTAAAATAAGGGTATGCCAGTAGTTAGAATTGCATATAGTTAGAGAAATTTATTAAGATAATTCATAACTGCCAGAAGTTAGATTTATAATAAAAATTATAGTATAAATTGGTATATATCGCTATATATCAGGCTGATATGTGTGTAATATATAAATTAACACTTGCAAAATTACCAAGTATATGGTATAAGCTTTAATAAGCATATGATAATCGGGTGCTGGTTATAATATTTTTATGTTGGCATTAAGGGATTATCAATAACATAATTATATATAATGCGATGATGGAAACAAGTAGGTATAGCAGTAAGCAACAGAAAGCAGCCGGTGGATGAGAGGAGCAGTGGATGGTTATTCTGAATACATTCCGTAGCAGCAAACTGAATGGCATATAAGGCTTAGTAGGGGCGACGTAGTGATACACGTTACAGTATCAAGGATCATCAGACCCGTTAAGGTGAGCAGCGTGAGCTGTTTATGAATAAAGGTGGTAACACGGAGCGTATGCTTTCGTCCTTTAATAAGGATGAAAGGTATGCTCTTTTTTATTATTAACAGGGGTTGATGATTAGTGGAAGTGTCGGAGAAAATATCGTTAATAACTCTGACAAAATATAATGTAATAGGAACAGGAGAACAAAAATGACAGTTTATGACGAGTTAGTTGCAAGAGGACTGATTGCACAGGTAACAGATGAAGAATTAATTAAGGATTTGATTAACAATGGAAAGGCTACATTTTATATTGGTTTTGACCCAACAGCAGACAGCCTTCATGTAGGTCACTTTATGGCACTCTGCTTTATGAAAAGACTTCAGATGGCAGGAAATAAGCCTATCGCATTAGTTGGTGGCGGAACAGGTATGATTGGTGACCCATCAGGTAAGACAGATATGAGAAAAATGCTTACACCAGAGCAGATTGAGCATAACTGCGAGTGTTTCAAAAAGCAGATGAGCAAGTTTATCGACTTTTCAGATGATAAGGCATTATTTGTAAATAACGCAGACTGGCTTTTAAAGCTTAACTATGTTGACCTTTTAAGAGAAGTTGGTGCATGCTTCTCAGTTAATAATATGTTAAGAGCTGAGTGCTATAAGCAGAGAATGGAAAGAGGACTTACATTCCTTGAATTCAACTACATGATTATGCAGAGCTACGATTTCTATATGTTATATCAGAAATATGGCTGCAATCTTCAGTTCGGTGGAGATGACCAGTGGAGTAATATGCTTGGTGGTACAGAACTTATCAGAAGAAAGCTCGGCAAGGACGCTTCAGCTATGACTATCACACTTCTTCTTAACTCAGAAGGCAAGAAGATGGGTAAGACAGTAAGTGGTGCTGTATGGCTTGATCCAAACAAGACTTCCCCATTTGAGTTTTACCAGTATTGGAGAAATGTAGCTGATGCCGATGTATTAAAGTGTATCCGTATGCTTACATTTTTACCACTTGAGCAGATTGATGAAATGGATAAGTGGGAAGGCGCACAGCTTAATAAGGCTAAGGAAATACTTGCATTTGAACTTACTAAGATGGTTCACGGTGAGGAAGAAGCAAAGAAGGCAGAGGAAACAGCTAAGGCTATATTTACATCAGGCGATGCTGCAAATATGGCAACAGTTAAGCTTGAAGATGACGCATTTACAGACGGAAGTATTGATATCGTGTCATTAATCCATGCAGCAGGTCTTGCAGCTACTAAGTCAGAAGCAAGAAGAGTTGTTACACAGGGTGGTGCTTCTGTTGCAGGTGAAAAGGTATCTGATATCGCTGCAAAGTTTGATAAGGAATTCTTCGCTGGTGACGGTGTAGTTGTCAAGAAGGGTAAGAAGTCATTTATAAAGGTACAGGCATAATAATTATGAAAAAGAGTGAAATTACCTTTATAAGGCTTATGAGTCTTATTGGTATTATGAGTCTTAATCTTATATTGCTGCTTGTATTTTCAGGAGAACATGTATTTCAGAATATACTTAACAGAATGAATAGTAATGTGTATGCAGGGGCATCGCTTGATACTTCGATATATAATTACTATTATTATGCAGGACTTGGCAGTATATACAAGATAATATTCCCAGTTACAATACTTCTGCTTGCAGTTGCGGTTGTGGCTGTATACAAGAAGGTGAGTATGGCGGGCAGGGTTTCACTGGCTGCTAATATATGTTCACTTGTAACAGGAGTGTATCTTTTGTTTGCAAGAATTGGCGAAGGTATTGAAGGCGTTATAAGATGGGTAAACAGCTTCTATATGGATAAGTCGGAGATAGGGCAGGTTGAAAAGGTTCAGCTTATGAGCAAGGTGCCTGTGGTATACGTGCTTATTATAATTCTTTCGCTGCTTGGTCTTGCGATGGTAAAGAGCAGTACAATAAACCGTATTAAAGTGTATAACGACAAGAGTGCTGTAAATAATGCGGTTGTGTATGTATTTCCGGCGCTTGGCGGCTTTCTTGTGCTTGAGATAGTAAGAAATCTTGTAATATCAAGACTTGTGACGATATCGGCAGATGAAACACTTGGAACAGTTGCAGCATATGTTAATGATTATTATATCGGAAGTAAGATGTTTTTTAACTGGTCGTGGCTTATAATATTTACAATAGTGACTTGTGCAGCCATACTTTTAAGACCGGTTAATAAGATTAATGTGAAAAGCAAGATAGTACTTGAGGTGGCAGTTTTCTCAGTCGTTGTTTCAGTTGTGTCATTGATATACTGGATGAACCCACCGGCACTGTTTGGTTATCTTACAACAGATAATACGATATGTGATATGACAGAGGAAGCATTTGCATGGTACCTTATACGATATGTAGTTACACTTGTGCTTGTATTTGTGCTTATTGCACTTACAGTCAATGATAAGCTGGATATAAGGATAACTGGCATAGTTATGGCAGCAGCTTTTATTGCTGGACTCATATTTATTATTATTGCTTATAATGTAAAAGGTACACTTTCATTTATGTATGCAGCCTGCGTGCTTGCGGATGTTATTGGTGCTGTGGTTCTGGTGGCTTTACTTGTAGCAGGGACATTTAAGGTTAAGGAAGATAAATAGTATACATAGTCAAAAAGGTGTTTAAGTAATAAGGGTGATTATAATTATGAGATTATAAAAGCATCAGTTTTAAAATGGTATGACAAAGAGTTATCAGAGTTAAAAATCAAAAATATAAGGCAGTAAACCATTGTTTTGGAAATTAGTAAATTTTTCAAAAACAATGATTTACTGCCTTTTATACTGATGTGGGTAATGCGCCAAAGCAACAAAACAATAAGAAGCTTATATAACGTGTTTTTTGTTTATTATTCAGAAACCAGCTTAATTCCTGATATATCTGCAATAGCTATAAGTGAGTAGTTCGTATAATAAACAACAAACCCTGGCTTGGCACCAGCAGGTTTCTTGACTTCCTTTTTTAATACATAGTCGACTTCAACTTTTTCAAGGTCACGGCCTTTAGAGTAGTAGGCTGCAAGTGCTGCTGCCTCTTCGTATGTCTTATCAGGAAGTTCCCTTCCGTCAGATTTTACAATAACGTGTGAACCCGGCATTTGTTTGGCGTGAAACCACCAGTCGCCGCCTGTCGCAAACTTAAAGGTAAGTTCGTCATTCTGTATATTATTCTTTCCAACATACATATCAAATCCGTCAGAAGAAATGTAATGCATAGGTTTATTGTGAGAATTACCTTTGTTTTTAGACTTGCCGCTCTTTTTGATGTAACCAGTTACAGCAAGTTCTTCTTTGATATTGTTAAGGTCGTTTTCTGTTGTTGCGATATCAAGAGCATTTATAATAGACTCAAGGTACATAATTTCGTCCTTAATCTCTGCAATAAGTCTTGTGCCAGCCTCGTAAGTCCTCTTGAGCTTATTATATCTTGCAAAGTACTTGTTGGCGTTCTCTATAGGTGTAAGAGTATTATCAAGAGGGATTGTTATCTCCTCATTAGTATAGTAGTTGAGCGCATTAAACTGCTTGGCACCGGCTTCAATTCCATAGCCATAAGTATTAATAAGCTCGCCATATACGCGGTACTTGTCACGTTTTTCAGTATCCTTAAGCTGCTTCTCCTGAATATCAAGCTTCTTATAAGAACGCTCAAGATGAGTTGTAACGATACGTCTTATATCAGTTGACTTCTGGTGTATACGTGTGCGGACTTCCTTTTCGTGATAGTAAGCGATAAGACACCTGCTTATAGAGTCGTAAGGTGTGCTGTTATCATACATAGTGAGCTGTACGGCGGCAAAGTCTGATGGATTACCATTGTCATAGACTATATTAGGAGAATACGTTTTATTCTTAACATCGCTAATAATGCCGTCAAATGCGTTATAAATGAGTCGGCTTTCTTCATCCGAAAGGCAGTTAGCAGGCTTATTGCTGTCTATACCTGAGCGGAAACATACTTCTTCTGCTATACATGTGCTTATTCCTGTGTAAGTCTGGCACAGAGCCTTTGAGAGAGGCTTAGGGCATACAAGAACCGATGAGCTGAAACGTTCATAATCGGTATCAAGTGGATTATGCTTATTGGCAGTGTTTGGTATAAAGTACTTTCTTCCGGGAAGAACTTCACGTACAGAGCTTATCTGTGCAGATACATGCTTTATGCTGTCAAGGATGTTATTGTCATCATCGCATAATATGATATTGCTGTGCTTACCCATAAATTCAGTGATAAGATGCCTTTTGCATAAGTCGCCTAATTCGTCAAGATGTTCAATCTCAATATCTATTATTCGCTCAAGCGAAGGCTGTGTTACAGAAATGATACGTCCGTTATTGATATGTTTTCTCAAAAGCATAACAAAGTTAGGTGCTGTCGCAGGACTTGGCTTATTGTCGTCAGTTATATATGCAAGCGGAAGAGAGGCATTGGCAGAAAGCACGACACGGTACTGTCCAGAGCTTGTCTTTACAGTAAGAAGCAGTTCGTCACTTTCGGGCTGTGCTATTTTATAAAGCCTTCCACCAAGTATTGTATTGTTAAGGTCATTTACTATATTTGATATTGTTATTCCATCAAATGCCATAATTAAATACTCCATTCTGTCTGTATTGTGATTATATAAAGATACCAGGGTCAAAAGACCTAAAACCACATGAGTCTGCTCATAGGTGGGTGAAAGACCTTGGGGGATTGTGGGAGTGCGCAGCACGGAACAATCCGTAGGTATCATAGTCGGGGGCTTTTGACCACCAACATAATATAAATACTAAAATATAAAACATTTTTATTTAAAACATTTACATCATATCATAACACGATTACATAATACTGTCGAGTGAGGCAGGAGGTGAATAGCTGCAAAATAGTCCTGAAGGTCTTCTGCAGGAATATTAATCCGAAGAAAGTGGGATGTGAATAGTTGAAAATAGTTAATCTACTGACTTGTTTAGCATATGTAAAATTGGTATAATAATTAAGTATAATAAATGATAATGAGGGACTTAAGATGATTAAAAGTATGACAGGTTTCGGACGAAGCGAAATCGCCAGTGGAAACCGCAAGATAATGGTTGAGATGAAGTCGGTAAACCACAGATTTTTAGAAACAGGCATAAAGATGCCAAAGAAGCTTAACGTGTTTGAGGCAAGAATAAGAGATGTTGTTAAGAAGTACGCTTCAAGAGGAAAGATAGATATATTTATAACTTATGAAGACAATTCAGAGAATAACGTCAATATTAGGTATAATCCGGCGGTTGCAGAGGAATATATGGATATATTTTCACAGATGGAGGAAATGTTTTCAATAAGAAATGATATAACAGTCAGTGCGCTTTCAAGATATCCGGAGGTTATCACTATGGAGGAGGCAGCAGAGGATGAAGAGGAGCTGTGGAACTTCATACAGGAGGCTGTGAAGGAGGCTTGTGAAGGTTTTGTCAAGACAAGAATAACTGAGGGAGAGAACTTAAAGAAAGACCTTCTTCATAAGTTAGACCATATGGAAGAGCTTGTAGGCTTTATAGAGGAAAGAAGTCCAAAGATAGTAAGTGAGTACAGAAAGAAGCTTGAGGATAAGATGGCGGAAGTGCTTGCTGATACAAGCATAGATGAGAGCAGGATAGCAGCGGAGGTCATCTTATATGCTGACAAGATATGTGTCGATGAAGAAACAGTACGCTTAAGAAGCCATATAACACATGCCAGACAGTGCCTGTCAGAGGATGGCGGTATAGGAAGAAAGCTTGACTTTATCGCACAGGAGATGAACAGGGAAGCTAACACGACACTTTCTAAGGCTAATGATATAGAGATATCAAATGCGGCGATAGACTTAAAGACTGAGATTGAGAAGGTCAGGGAGCAGATACAGAATATAGAGTAGTTATCGCTGATATATGGAGTCGGTGCAGAATTTTATTTAAAAATATTTTAAAAGGCTTGCACGAAGTGAAAGATTTCTGTATAATAACTTGTACACTTTTACGTAAGTGCATACATTTATATTGGTTCCAGTAACATTTGTACAGAAACAATATATTTAAGGGCTTATGATGTGAGTCACAGATAGGAGATTAGAGATGAAAGATAAAGGATTGTTACTTGTAATATCAGGATTCTCAGGTGCTGGTAAAGGAACAGTCGTTAAAAGACTTTTAGAACAGCATAACGACTATGCA
>OCHA01002639.1_pt1 | contig 10140 bp, 10 predicted proteins | sample 1538591 | NCBI WGS metagenome assembly OCHA01 (sample SAMN04571710, study PRJEB22368) | human gut metagenome | biome: human gut; material: stool | host: Homo sapiens | place: Luxembourg | collected 2012-09-06 | reverse complement strand
CATTGCGCAGGATGGCCTGCGCCATCTGGGCAATCGTGCGCAGCGCGTCGCCGTTTCCGGTGTTCAGCTGCTGCGCCAGCAGCACCAGCGTCTGGCTCTGGGCCAGAATCGCGTCGCTGCTCGTGGGGTTTGCATCGTTCACAACGCCCACGTCCGTCACCGTCAGGCCGGTGGCCGCGGCAAACTGGGTCGCCGTCATCCGCATCTTCTCGGTGTGCGGGCTCAAGCTGCCCTGCGCCAGCTGCCCGAACACCGGGTTTTCGCCGGTCTCGGGGTTGCTCGTCGCCGCCAGCAGACTGCCCACGTAGGATTTGAACTTGTCGGAGATCAGCACATCGTACTGTTCATCCGTGACGCCCAGAATATACTTCTGCGGTGTCGTGTCAAACTCAAGCGCAATCGTGGCATTCGCCACGGTGCGGATGTAATCGTCTATCAGCGTGCGGATGGAGCGCTTCAGGCGGCTGCGGCCAAACGGCTTGCCGCTCGTGGCATTCCAGATCAGCGGCTCCATCAGCGGGCGGCCCATGCGGTGGGGCAGTCGCTGGACATTCCAGCCGTCCGGCCTCCGGCGCAGCACCGTCACGGCATTGTCCATGTACAAATTCACTACGCGCGGCTGCCACACGCCGGTCAGATGCTCATCCGGCACGGTGTCAATGATCGCCAGCCCGCAGGCAATGCGCCCCTTCTCACCGCTCCACAGCGCTGCCGCCGTGGCAGGGGAGTGGAATCGTATCTTGCAGCCGATGGCCGCATCCGCAGACAGCGTCGCGAACGCACAGCCGTACTTCAGCTCATCCCGGCAGGCCTTGCCGTACTCGGCGATCAGCCGGTTGTCCGCGATCAGCCGGTTCAGCACAGCATTGTCGCCGCCGCTGCTCACAAAGCCGTCAAACATGCTGCGGGCGGCCAGCACGTCCACGGCCTTCTGTCCCCAGCTGCACCCGACCTCAAGGTTGCGGATGCCCTGCGGCAGTGCGATTCCGAGGTTCACGTCCTTCAGCGCAACGTGGCCCTCGTAGTATTTTTCCTTCTCGGCGTTGCCGGCCTGATGCAGGCTGTAGACCCGGACAAGCTCGTCCAGGGCCTTTTGCTCCGGCCCCGTCAGTCCGGCCACCGTGCCGAAATTCAGTGCGATCATCACGTTCTCCTCTTAGCCGATCCGCATCTTCTGGGTCGGGTCGCGTCTGCTGGTCTTTGCGCCCCATAACGCCAAGGCGCATGCCTCCACCGGCAGACTGTTGTCCGCCAAAGCCGTACCCGCCGCCGATGGGCCGCTTGATGCTGGTCACGGCACTCTCACGCAACGCCTGCTGCGGGCGGTACCATGTCAGCTGTCCCTCGTTCACGGCATCGGTCAGGGCACTGACCGATGCGATCACATCCTTGGCCGACGGACGGATCACGGAGTTCCTGGCCCGCCAGCTTCCCCTGATACGGTCCACAAGCACATCCACGCCGTTGCGCCCGTCAATGACAACGCAGCTCGCGCGGTCATAGCGGACATTCAGCCAGTCGGCCAGCCAGCCGAAGCCGCGCCCCGTGGGCTGCATCTCGATCAGCGATACCCTCGCCGGGCCGTCCTTCGGGATGACCGCACCGCACAGGCACACCGCCGAGCCGTCCGCCGCGAACTTCACGCCGTAGGCTGTCTTTCCCTCTGGCTTCTCGTCATCACTGGCGCAGCGGTCCCAGGCATTCTTGTCCAGCGCGTAGTCCAGCTTTTCCGTTACCACGGGGCTCCACCAGCCCAGCCGCTCCCGGGCGAACGTATCCGGGGCCATGTTCTCCGCCTCGCCCTCGATGGTGGATTGCTGGATGCGCCGCCCCAGCGCCGGGTTGGCGGCAGCCCAGCGCGCCGGGTCGTGGATGTCTCCGATCTCCTTGACGGAGTATTCAAACCATGCCGTGCGCTTGGCGCTGCCGTCCAGCGCACCGGTGCGGATGCGGCGGAAAACCGTGCCGTCGGCGTTCTCATCCGGCGGCGTGCCCAGATACAGCGTCTGCGGGTTCAGGCTTGCCGAGATTGCGGGCAGGAACGATGCCTGCTGCGTCTCGTCCAGCTCCTGCGCCTCGTCAAAGATCAGCAGGTCGCCGTGCTGGCCGCGTCCGCCGTTGCGGGTTCGCGCCAGAAATTTGATGCGCGCGCCGGACTTCAGGATGATCTGCTCGCGCCCGATGGCCGTCTTGATCTCGGCCACATGGCGGCGCAGCTTCGGCCCCTCAAAGAAGTCGCGCATCTCCTCAAATGTCTCGGTGGCGGTTTTCTGCAGGTGCGCCGTGTAGACGACCTGCTCGTTGTACAAAAGCATTCCCGCCTCGCTGCGCGCCTGGATCAGCAGGCTTTTTCCGTTCTGGCGCGGCACGCTGCCGCCTGCGGAGGGCGCGGCCCACTTGCCGGAGGGCGTGCGCCCTAGCCAGTCGTCCAAAATATCGCTCTGCCATGGGTCCAGCACCGTCCCGCCGATGCGCACCAGCTTGGCCGCATCCAGCCCGTCGCTGGCGGTATAGTCAGGTGCGACTCTTTCGGACGGCTCCTGACTTCCCATCAGCGGCGCGCTCTCCAAGGATTTCACAGATCTCGTCCTCACTGTTCGCCGCTCCCTCTATCTCCTCGATCTCCCGTACCGTTTCCCGGTACTGCTTTGCCAGCTGCGGCAGCGCCTTGGGGTCACTGTACCCGTCGATTGCCGCCGCCAGCACCAGCTTCAGGTTTTTCAGCTCCTCAAGCCTTCCGCCCTTCACATTTCTCAGCTTCATAACTCCCCCGTGTGTAAATCGGCGCTGGACAGCAGCAGGGTCGCCGCGGGCGGGGGAGGGGGACCCTCCCCACCTACCAGCTGCCGTCCGTAACCTTGGGAATTTTCGTCATTTTTGCACCGAAATCAAGCGAAAAACTCGCTGTTTTGTCTCGTTTTTGCGCATTGCAAAAGTAATGCGCAGCTTGCAGATTGTCCCAATCCTCTGCCGCCGCGCGTGCCGAACTATATCCAAATTGCCGCCACTTGGAAACAGGGCGTATCTCATCTACCACAAAGCTCAACGGATGTGCCGCGTCGCTGGGTTCGTCGTAGTGGATCGGCCCGAACCGCCCATGGCAGATACCGCACTCGCACCCCATAGCCCGCAGCCTTGCCCGGTGCTTGCGCCGCAGACTGCCGTTGGCATAGCGGGGGTTGTTTTTGGGTGGGTTGTTTTTCATGTGTACCCCCCCCTCCCGGTTGTTACAATAAAACACACCCCGGCAACGCGCAGACAGAGACAAGAATAAAGGATGTGTGATTCTCTCCGGCACAGCTGGGATGGGTCAGTGCCGCGCCCACCCTCATGCAGATGGGTGGCGGCATAAAAATAGCCCGGGTTCTCACCGGGCAGTGGGTGCTTCTCGCGGCCCGCACTGATGCAGCAGTGCAGCACCCGTGCCGCTGTTTTGAGAAGGAAATACTATGCGCAACACAAAAGCCGCAAGGAGTTTTACGTTCCTTACGGCTTTTGACAGTATCATTATACCACTTTTACAGGGGGCTTTCGAGGGTCAAAAAAAGAGGCAACCACGGATGGTTGCCTCTTCCACCTGGTCGGCGTACTTACAGTACGCTTAATACAGAGTATCAACTTACAGGTGTATACAGTACAGCATTGTCTGTACTTATAGTATATGCCACTTTCACGGAAATGTCAAGAACATATGATTGTTAATTTTTCGTAAATCCGGGTTTCCAACTCGATAGGATGTCCAAATTCTGTTGGCAAGAATATCAGCTGCTTGAATTAAGTAATATTTGGAAGAATCACAATAATGGATATGGACAGAAACATCTTGACTAAAGACATTCTGATGAACCATCCCATAGTCCCAGTTTGCGATGCCATGTTTAAGCTCTTCCCAAATGGAATCTTCTAAACTGTAGTATCCGTTTGTGGCAGTTAATTGTTCATCAATACAAATTTCAATGATAATATCTTCATCACTTTTGATAATTCCCCTGGAAATAAGCTCTTGTAATTTTCTCTTAACGCAAAGTTTAAGGATATAATCCTTGTAACGACAACGCGACTTCTTTTTCTCTAGGATATGGTCATAAATTCTGCTAAGATTAACAGCAGCCGACACGCTTTCATATGATCTTGTACTGTTGAAAAGAGCCCTCTTGTACTTTGCCTCTAAAACAGATGCTTTTAGCTCACCTGTTTTGCCTGTCGCTTGGCGAATCTTTTTATTGGCGTTAATATATTTGCGTTTTGCAATGTCTCTATCATTGACATTGCAAAACACATAGCCCGCATATAAAAAATACCCACTCGGTTCATTTTTATGAAAAGTTCCAGAGTCATCAAAATAGAAATAGACTGTCTGCATTTTTGCCTCACAAGAAATTTATGTTTATAACATAATACCATATATTTCATCATAAATCAACTTATTTCTGGTAAGACTGCGACGAATACATTTGCGATGCAACAATTTACAATATCGACAAGGAAGCGACAGTTTTCTTATGCAGCCGCCTTACCCAGCGATACTCCAGGTTCATTTCTACGGCAATCTCCTCAAACCGCTGCCCCAGCACATACCTCCGGTACAAAATCGTATGATCCCGCTCGTCCTGCACCTGGTCGATTGCCGCCACGACCTCACGCCGCACGGCCCCGCAGACATTGATCTGCGCCTGCAGCTTCTGCTGGGCTTCCACAATGCTCTCGACTGCCCGGGCCAGTGTCTGGCCGTCACCGCCTCCGCCCGGCATCCCGGTCAACGCTGCGGTCGTCTTGACGGCTCGGGATTCCTGCTCCTGCAGATCAGCACGCAGCGCCTTTTCTTTTTCCAGGCTCCCCCGGTACCGCCACAGCCAGCGCTTCTTCTCATCGTCGGTCATGGGCTTCCTCCTCTTGCAGTGAAGACAAAATTTTAACAGCTCGTTTTATTGCCTCAACCCCTTCCACATCCCACGATATATTTGGTATAATAGATAGTAATTCGTCACACAAATTCTCGTACATAAAATTCTCCTTGAGGTTGTGTTTAAAATGGAAAATCCGCGCGAAATAATTGATGATAAATATCAAGCGTTTATTGACAATGATTCAATCCATATGAACTACACAAAGCTCGAATATGTTTATAAAAGCTATATTGGGCTTTTAGACAAAGTTGACGCCGTTTCAATGCTGATGAAAGAGCGGCAATTTCTGACCGAGTTACATTTAATGGGGCCGCTTTTTCCGTTGACCGCGCATGAAAAATATCACGATGTCAGCGACAAGCTTCAAATTGAAGCCTCCGATTTTTTCAAGAACTCCAAAATATTTCTAAACGATTTTACAAGATTTTATATTGGAGAGATTGGAAAAGATGACAAGCGTGGTATTACGCCCAAAAGTTTTGGAAGCTGCTTGCATTCGGTCATAAAGAACATTTCCTCCTTACCAGAGCATGCCACATTTTTATATAAGCCTTTTATCCGATACGGCAGGCAAATTGACGCCAGTGTTTGTGATTACCGTGATAAGTTTATAGAACACAGTGATTCTTTATCTACGCCTATGCTTAACACAGGGCCGTGTTCATTAAGGCTTGTACACATGGAAAGTAACGCATTTGGCAGACCCCGATCAACTGAGGAACAGCTAAAGGCCAACAACCTATTTCTGACCTCGCAGGATATGTTCCTGCTGCGAACAGAACATGGGACACATTGTTATGTTCATGTATCCCCCTACTATACAACTGGGGCAGATGTTTTTTCTGGTGACGAAATTGGCGGAATCTATGACGGGACAAAGTTGCATTTCAAAAAATACGGTGCCCACACGCATTACTTTCCGCCACTAAATGATGACCTTGAAAATGAATTTTCGATGCCTGTACACATTCATCAAATAGGTGAATCGCCGGATATTCTACATTCAATCGACCTAATTACGATTTTCACGTTCACAGCCCTTGATTCTTTCATGACATACAAAACCAATCAGTAAAACTCAGTTCCTCCCCACAATCGTTTTATCCCCGGTGGCGGCCTGCACGATCTGGCAGGCAAGCGCCAGCATCTCCTTGGCAACCCGCAGCGCCAGCGTCCGCACATCGGACGGCAGGCCGCGCTTGCTCTGGTTGTACATGCACTTCACTTCTTCTCACTCCTCTCGATGTCCTCGGCAATGTAGCCCTCAATACCCGCGCCGGTGCTGTACCAGCGCTTGTACCATTCCAGCGCATTGATGTCTCCGTCCCGGCCTGCGCGCTCGCCGTTCGGCCCGAGGCGCACCGCGAAGCACTCGCGGTATTGAAAGCCGTCCACATGGCCGGAAAAGCGCGTCAGATCATCCACGGCAATGATAAGCCGCCCGCCGTCTGCCATCTTCCGCTCACGGATCGTCAGACCCAGGTCCTTCAGCCGCGTCACAAGCGGCCAGCTGTCAAACGCCTCCAGCTCCTGCCGGGCCAGCGCCTGCCACTTTCCAGCCTCCTCCTGCCGGGCACGCTCCTGATCACGCTTGCCCTTCACCTCGGCCTTGTACGCCGCCAGATCGTCCTTGTTGATGTACAGGCGCTTGGCGGCATCGAACAAATCTCGTGTAGTGAGTGAGCTTTCGGCAATAACCTCGTTTGTATCCGCCGGATCCAGCATCCTCACGCGAAAGCTGTAATAACCAGCAGGCTCAATGCGCAGCAGCGCATCCGTCTCACTCTCAGTCAGATCCAGCGTCACCGGCTCCAGCTTTCCGGCATCCAGCCCGCGGTCAGCGTAGTTCCATTCGCTCTTGCGAACATAGTCGAGCTTCTTAAACTGGTCGGCCAGGCCGCACTCGACCAGATACTTGATGGCCGCCCGCCGGGCCATATCGGTGATGGGCGGCATACTGGCGTACTTGATTTTTGCGTATTCGACCTGCTGCACCTTGTACAGCTTGCTGCACTCATAGGCCCGCGTCATGGTGATCTCGCCGCGCTCCACCATCGCCAGAACCTCCGGCACGCAGTTGTTGGCGATGGCATTCAGCCTCCCCAGTGTGCCGGTGCCATCGCCGGTGATGCGGCTCATCTCATCACGGATGCGGCCATCGAGCGCGCCCGCTGCCTTTTTGCGTTCCAGCGCCTGCTTGAGTGCCCGGTACTGGCGCAGCCGCTCACCATCGGTCAGCTCGCGCGCCGTGGCGTTGGAGGTGATCAGCGCGATGAGGTCGTCATCCTCGCCCTGGCTCTGGCGGATAACACAGGGCAGGACCTCAAACCCGGCCACGCCCTCGGCAGTCAGTGCCCGGCAGGCCGTCCAGCGGCGGTGCCCGGCCAGCAGCATATATTTGCCGTTCTGGGCGGGCAGGACCTCCAGCGGGCTGCGCAATCCTCGCTCGGCAATGTCGGCTTTCAGCATGGAGACATCGCCGATCTCGTAGATGCTGTTTTCCGGGTTCGGTTCAATATCGGCTTCCGGCAGCATGACGACTTGCATTTTCTGACCCGCCGGGGCGTTAGCTTTTGTGTTGCCGAGAATGTCGTTGATAGAAAATCCCTTGCTCATCGCTTAGCCCTCCTTTGTGTCCACATTGGACACGATCCGCTCAACTTCTTCCGTCAGCTCCCTGTAATCCACCGCTGCCGTGCAGTCCGGGCAGTATTCCAACAGCGGCATGCCTGCATGCGCGGCCTCGCTGACCTTGACGGTGTAGCGTATGACAGTCTCCAGCACGCTGATTCCCGACGCGCACAGTTGAACGATGATGTCCTCCGCGTACCGGGTGCGGCGGTACTTCGTCATCAGCGCACCCATGATCTTCAGGCGCGGGTTGTAGTAGGCCTGCACCTGCTCGATCTGCTCTACTATCTCCTGCATCCCGTCGCAGGCCCACTTGTCACAATCCACCGGGATGATGACCCAGTCAGCCGCGCACAGGGCGTTGATACTGCCCATGTCCAAGTCCGGCGGGCAGTCCATGATGCAGTAGTCGTAGTCCCCGGCCACACATTTCAGCGCGTCCCGCAGATGGAACTGCCGCGGGCCGTTGTCCATCAGTATCGTGCGGTTGGCCTTTAGCATTCGCATATCGCAGGGCAGCAGATGTACGCCCCAAACATCGACGCCCTTCACAATGGCCGCCAGGATGTCGTCCTCGCCCAGCATAACCTCGGCCACGCTGGGGCTGTCGTAGTCTAGGACGCCGAAGAACTTGCTCGTGTTGCCCTGTTTGTCCAAATCCACCACCAGAACGCTCTTGCTCTTGGCGGCCAATTCGGCGGCAAGATTGCAGGCGGTGACGCTTTTCCCGACGCCGCCTTTCAAGTTGATAATTGCAATGCTTATCATAGTAATCCTCCTGTCCCGCCGGGGCGGCGGGTGTTATTGCGGCCAGTTCATCTGGTCGATTTCTTCAAAATCTTCTTTCGGGGTCGGCTGCCATTGATGGTATTGGGGCTGCCATCGCATGGACACAACGCCCGTCGGCCCCTCGCGGTTCTTGGCATACATCACGGCGGTATCCTGATAGGCGTCCTCGCCGCGCAGCTCCTTGCTGTCCTCGGTGCGCCTGTTCTCCACAAAGATCGCGCTGTTGGCGTCCTGCTCAATCGTGCCGGAGCCGCGCAGGTCCTCCAGATTGCAGAAGCGGCCCTCGTTGCCCTTCACGCCGGCGCGGTTGATCTGGCACAGCTCCACAACCACGATGCCCATCTTCATGGCGGCCACCTTCAGCCGCCGGGTAATTTCAGAAATGCGCTGGTACTCGGTCTGGCGCGGGTCGGTGGGACTTAGCAGACCGATGTGGTCGATGAACGCGATGTCCGGCTTGTACTGCATGATCTTGGCCTCCAACCCGTCAATCGTCAGGTTGCTGTCGGCATCCAGCATCATGTTGTGGTGGCGGCGCAGGATGCCCGCCGTGTTGTCGATGATCTCCCGCTCACGCGGTGTCAGGGTCTTGTTGGTCAGCTTGCCGCTGTCGATGCGGCTGACCTTGGAGAGGATGCGGTCCATCAGCGCCTCTGCCGTCTCCTCCAGCGTCAGGTAGTAGACGCGGTACTTTTTGCTTAGTCGGCTTGCCAGATTGATGCTGAAATCCGTCTTGCCGCAGCCGGGCCGCCCGGCCACCACGCAGGTGCGGCCGCGGTGGAATACACCGTACCGGTCAAGCTCAGGCCAACCCAGCTTCAGGCTGGTGTCCGGCTCATCCAGCCGGGCCAGCGCGGAATCCAGCACCGCGTCAAAGTCCCGGGCCGTGCTGTCGGTCTGGGTGCTGCGGATGGCATCCTGCACCGCCAGCGTGCGGCGCAGCTGGCGGCAGACGCCGTCGCTGTCCATGGCATCCTTGGCCATGCACTTCATCAGGTCGCTCTGCAAAAGCGAGTAGCGGTAGTCCTCCAGTATTTGCGCCGCATAGCTGCCGATGTTGGAGACGCTGGGGCAGGTCTCGGCCATTGCCACAACACCGGGCCTGATCTCATCCGCCGGGCGGCCCGCCGATGCCCGGTTGATGACCGTGATGACGTCCACCGGCTCCCCGGCCATGGTGAGCTGCTGCACCGCGCTGAACACCGCGCGGCTCACGCCCTCGTCGAACATCCCGGGCACCAGCTTGATGATGTACTCCCGTGCGCGGACCGGGTCCATGAGCGCCGCGCCCAGGAACGCCCGCTGCGTCTGCTGCTGTCGGCTTATAGTTGCACGTTCCATTCAAAAGCCTCACAAAAAATCAAGTATGTCGGTGTCCGGCCCGATCTCCCGCGGGCGGTCCTCCGTGCTGGCAGGGCGCTGGGTGGGGACGGCATCCACAAAATCGTCCTTCAGGGCGAACAGCCCCTCCCATCCGCGCAGGATGCTCTGCTCGAGCACGGCGGCCATGTAGCCGTAGCGGTCACGCACGCCCGCCTCGTCGGCCAGCTGGTTGAGCTTGTTGCAGGCCAGCGACGCGGCGTTGACGGTCAGCGGATGCTTGCCCGCGGCCCGGGACTCCTCAAATGCGAGCAGGGCCTCCGTCAGCCGTTCATTCCACGGGAAGGATTCCCGGAGAACATCCCGGACGCTCTCTCGCGCGCCCGCCCGCGTATTGTTCTCTCTTGTATTGTTATTCTTGTATTGTTCTGGGCGACATTTTTGTCGGGGGGTAGGCGACATTTTTGTCGGGGTGGGTGCGACATTTTTGTCG
>OCHA01002638.1_pt1 | contig 10143 bp, 10 predicted proteins | sample 1538591 | NCBI WGS metagenome assembly OCHA01 (sample SAMN04571710, study PRJEB22368) | human gut metagenome | biome: human gut; material: stool | host: Homo sapiens | place: Luxembourg | collected 2012-09-06 | reverse complement strand
CCTCTCTCATCTCTGTTATGTCCTTCCCGTTGTCTGTCTGCGCTTATTGCCATCCATCCGCGCCATACATTTCAACATTTTCTTTATTGATCATAAATACATCTACCGATGTCTCTGCTTCAAAATCTTTTCCATCCAGAACATTCAGCGCAATATCTACCGCCTTCTTTCCGATATTGATCGGAGACTGTGCTACCGTCCCTGCGATCAGGCTGTCCGATTTTTCTAATTCTTTTTTAATGTCAGGCGAACCATCCACACTGTATACAACCGTCTGGTCATTATTTGCGAGGTTCAGCGCTGTCTTGACAGCAACCGCCATCTGATCATTTCCACACATGATCGCAGTCACATCCGGCTGTTCCTCGAGAATCTTTTTCGCCGCCTCCAGTGCACTGTCAAATGTTCCATTTGTGTCTTCGCGTGCCACAACTTCAAATCCCTTTTCCGCCTTGGCAATTGCCTGCTCAAATCCCGCAATGCGGTCATTCACTGCGTTCTGTGTTGTTGCTTCCAGAATCGCAACCGTGCCGCCATCCGGATACTTTTCAATCAGAGCATTACCGCAGAGCTTTCCCGCTTCTGTATTGTTAGATCCGATGTATGCATCAATATAGTCTGTATCTTTTACCTGTGAATCAATATTGATGATCTTCACTCCTGCTTCCTGAAGTGCCTGCAGAGATGGTGTGATTTTTTCCCAGTCTACCGGGCAGAGAAAAATCGCATTGATTCCTTCATCGATCATCTCCTGTATCTGCTCTGCCTGTGTATCTGCATCGGACGCAGGGTCTTTTACCACCATCGTACACTCTTCTTTTTCCACGACCTGCTGTACCGCTGTCTCCAGTGTTATAAAATATGGATTCTGCATATCGATCACAGAAAAACCAAACTTATACTTTCCTGCATCTTCTGTCTGATCTGCATCCTCCGAATCGTCTGTTGTATCCTCACTGACTGCATTATCCACCGGTTTTCCTGCCTCTTTCTTACATGCAGATAATGCGAAAATGCATACGAGTAATACTGCGATCACTCCCAACATTCTCTTCTTCATCATGTTGTTATTCCTCCTTATTATTGCGTTACATACAGCTACATTCTACAACATTTTTATCCGTTTGACTACTATCATCTTGCTTTTTATCCGTTTCTTTGTTAAAGTTAAGATAAGTTTAATGTTAGTAAAGGAGACTATGATATGAGCGACACAAAGGAAACCGAAGAAAGCTACACAACCGTAGAGCTTACACTTGATAACGATGAAATTCTTGAATGTGCAATTCTCACAGTATATGAGGCTGCCGGCAGAGAATACATTGCCTTGCTTCCTCTGGATGAGAATCTTGAGCCAAATGAAGCCGGCGATGTATATCTCTATCAATACAATGAAACCGAGGACGGCGAACCAGACCTCGGTAACATTGAAGATGATGAAGAGTATGAGATTGCTGCAGATGCTTTTGATGAATGGATGGATTCACAGGAATTTGACGAATCAGACGTCGAGGAGTAATTCGGACACAAAACGGGAAGGAGTCATATCTTTCCCGTTTTTTTCTTTTACATAACTGATGATCAGTTTTCTCTTTGCCCTGGTCATCGCCACATAAAAAAGCCGTCTTTCTTCCTCGATCTCCTCATCTGCAGCTGCTTTCTTATACGGACTGCTGCCCTCATTCGCTTCAATCACGAATACCGTATCAAATTCCAGTCCTTTAGCCGCATGCATCGTCATCAGATTCACTCCTTCTGTCTCCCCCTGCCTGCGATTCTGTTCTTTCAGTATCTCGCCATACCGTTCCACATGTACAAACCAGTCTTTGATCGATCCATAACCCTTCGAATTCTGCCAGATTTCCTCCAGAACCGAAAACAGATCCTCCGCTGATATTTTTCTGTACGCTGCGTAATCTTTTAAAAACTCATCATATCCCATACGTTTCCGGATATACTGTATCGCCGCATACGGTGTTTTATCTTTTATCATCTTCATATCCCACTCCAGCTGATCAACTCTGTCCACCATCCAGCTTTTATCTTTGTAATATCTGCGCAGCGACTCATAAGTTACTTCCCTGTTCTTCATACTATCTCGTGTAAAAAAACGATTAGGACGATTCGCAATCTGCAGAAAATATTTTCTGTTATATTCTCCCTGCGACAAATGCAGATAACTTATGATATCCTGTGCGACAAAATGTTCATATATATTATTCAGATGTTCTTTCATCGTAAATGGGATCTGGTACTCCATCAGTAGTTCCGACATGGCTCTTGCGTCTACATTTGTCCGGTATAGCACTGCCATATCCGTGTACGCAGTGCCTTTTTCCTGATATTCTCTCATCCTTTCCAGTACATATTCTGCTTCCTGAACAGGATCTCTTACTTCCTGAACATGTACAGTCTCATCCGGTTTCTGGAAAGCTTCGATCTTTTTCTGGAAACGAATCTTATTATTTCCAATTACTCTTAATGCGCCTTTTACGATATATCCGCTGCTACGGTAATTGATATCCAGAAGTATCTGTTTTGCCTGTGGATAATCTTTCATAAACTCCATCATGATCCCCGGCTTTGCACCGCGAAATCCATATACGGACTGGTCATCATCTCCCACCACAAACAGATTATCCTGTGGTGCCGCCAGCATACGTACCACATCATACTGTGCCTGATTCACATCCTGAAATTCATCCACCAGAATGTACCGGAACTTATCCTGCCATTTTTTCAGGATGTCCGGCCGTTTCAGGAAAAGTTCCCTGCACTGGACCAGCATATCTTCAAAATCTATCTTCCGGCATTTCTTTTTGGCGTTTTCATACTCCCCGTATAATGCCCGGAATTTTTCTGTCGTATATTTTACCGGTTCATACGTTTCAATATCCACACAGTTATTTTTTACATTTCCAATCTCAACCACCAGTTCCTGCAGATAATCTTTTTCCTCATCCGGCTCCAGCTCCTGATCCCATTCTACTTTCGGAAGGATTTCCCTCAGCATTCTGTACTTTTCTTCATCCGCCAGAAGATTCGATGGATTCAGACGGTATGCCCACTTGAGGATTCCATAGTAAATTCCGTGAAATGTTCCGAATGTAACAGCATAAGAAGACGGACCACAGATTCGTCGGGTTCTTTCTTTCATCTCGTTTGCCGCATACTTAGTAAAGGTAATGACCAGAATTTCTTCTGGCCTTACCTTATACTTCATGATCAGATATTCTATTCTCTTTGCAATGGTTAGAGTTTTCCCCGAACCGGGACCGGCAAGGACCATACATGGTCCTTCGTTATGGGCGACTGCCTCTGTCTGAGCATGATTTAAACTCATAGAATCCCCTTACTTGCTTAATAATTCAATTCCCTCTTTGATTCGTTTTACAGACTCTTCTTTTCCAAGAATCTCCATGATCTCTGTTGCTCCACCCGGTGTACTCTGCTTTCCGGATACAGCGGTACGGATCGGCCACATTACATAACCGACTTTTACACCCTTCTCATCAACATATTTCTTAAGGAGCGCAAACAGTGCATCGTTACTGTAGTCTTCCTGTGCTTCCAGAAGCGGAAGAACTTCTTTTAATACTTCCAGTGAATTCTCTTCATTTGTCTTCATCTTCTTATGGCAGTACATTGCCGTATCATACTCCGGAACTGCTTCAAAGAAATCGATCTGGTCTGCAATATCCGGGAAAATCTCGATTCTTGATTTTACCAGTGCAGCAATCTTCTTCAAATCGTAGTCTTTTGTGATCACTTCACGGATGTATTTTTCAGCTCTTTCATAGAACTTATCAAAATCCATGGCTTTGATGTATTCACCATTCATCCATTCAGTTTACCAAGATCAAATACAGCCGGTGACTTGTTCATACGGTGGAAGTCAAATGCTTTTACCAGTTCTTCCAGTGAGAAGATCTCCTGATTGCCTTCCGGTGACCATCCAAGCAGTGCTACATAGTTTACAACCGCCTCTGTCACGAATCCCTGTTCGATCAGATCTTCGTAAGAAGAATGTCCGCATCGTTTGCTGAGTTTCTTATGATTCTCATCTGTAATCAGCGGGCAGTGTACATATACCGGCACATCCCATCCGAATGCTTCGTAGATCTTATTATATTTTGGTGCTGATGACAGATATTCATTACCACGTACAACATGTGTAATTCCCATCAGATGATCATCGATAACATTTGCAAAATTGTAAGTCGGATATCCGTCTGATTTAATCAGGATCAGATCGTCCAGTTCTTCATTCGGAACCGTGATATCTCCGTAGATCTCATCATGGAATGTCGTTGTTCCCTCTGTAGGCATATTAAAGCGGATTACATGTGGTTTGCCTGCTGCAAGGTTCGCTTCAATCTCTTCTTTGCTTAAATGCAGGCAATGCTTGTCATATACAACGATCTCTGTTCCGCCGTCTTCATCAGAGACCTTGCTCTTCAAAGACTCCAGACGTTCCTTGTCACAGAAGCAGTAATAAGCATCGCCCTGCTCGATCAGCTGCTCCGCATATTTCAGATAGATTCCCTGTGCATTACGTTCACTCTGTACATATGGTCCTACTCCGCCGTCTTTATCCGGTCCTTCGTCATGAACCAGTCCGGTCTCTTTTAACGTATGATAAATAATGTCCAGTGCGCCTTCTACAAAACGTTCCTGGTCTGTATCTTCAATTCGGAGGATAAAGTCTCCGCCTTCATGCTTTGCGATCAAATAAGTATACAACGCTGTTCTTAAGTTACCTACATGCATTCTTCCTGTAGGACTTGGTGCAAATCTTGTTCTTACCTTACTCATAACTATCATTATCTCCTGTTTCTTTATTGTTTTGAAATGTATAAAATCTATGTATCACTACATACATTAGAACACTGTCCGTCTTTACATTGTAGCACAACTCCAAGGCAGACAGCAACCTTTTCCGCCAGATCTTTCGTCCTGTCTTTCATCTTAAACATGATCCGATCCATCTCTCAATTTTTTCTGCTGTTTTACAATTCTTCTTTCAATCCAGTATTCTTTCTGGAACACTTCCCTTGGGATCGATACAATGCAGACAATTCCAAGTACAATTCCAAACGCTACTTTTACCGCCCCGATTCCTTTTACGGCAGCCATTGCAAACTGATTCGTCACCAGATAATACGCCGTAAAATAGATTCCGGCTCCCGGCACCAGTGTAATGATCCCCGAGATCATAAAAATGGTGATCGGACATTTCAGACGGACCGTCAGCATTCTCGCAACCAGCACTGCACATACCGTTCCGATAAACGAAGCAGCCGCAACCGAACAATAGACAGATGCAAGCTTGTACATCATCCAGCCCATCGATCCGGTGATCCCACATCCGATATAGAATCTTCTCGGTACCTGGAACATAACTGCATATGCAATCGTTCCGATAAACGAACATGCCAGATTCGCTATAATTTTTATGAGCATTATAAGATTCCTCCTAACACATGATGATACACCGACAATGCCGTTCCAACACCGATCGCAATATAAACAAATACCATAACTGCATCGATCATCTTTACTGTACCGGCAAGATAATCGCTGTCTGCCAGATCACGGATCGCATTCACAAAGTCCCGGCACCAGCGGCATGATCCCGCCGGTCACGATTCCTTCCATCCGCAATGTCCCAAGTGCCGGTATATGCATCGCTGCCAATGCCATGGATGCGATGATAATTCCTCCCACAATGTGAACAAGAATTTTGGAAACTCCATGTTTCCCGGCAAAAAGTGACCAGGCAAACACCGCACAGCCAACAAATAACGCCACAAATGCTTCCATCGGCGTTCCTCCAAGCAGATACCCCAATCCGCCTGCGCTCAGTCCCGCAGCCGCAATCTGATAAGGGATACGCTTGACCGGCATCTTATTGATCTCTTTCAGTTTCTTTATTGCTTCTTCAATTCCGACATGTCCTGCCGCAATTTCTCTGGAAAGATCGTTCACTTCTGCCACAATCCCAAGATGCGTAGAAGAAAGCGGTACCTGTTTCACTTTTGTATACAGTTTTTCTTTATCTGTTCCGGCACAGATAAACAAACCATGGCTCAGAGTAAACAGATCTACATATTTCACTCCGAATCTATGACAGATCCGCATCATCGTCTCTTCCACACGGAAAATCTCGCCCCCATTTTTCAACAGCATTCTTCCGGCTTCCATCGCAAGATTAATTACCCTCTTTGTATCGATCTCCGACATCAGTTCCTTTTTCAGATAAACTTCCTCTTCATCTGAAAATCCGCACTTATCACAAAACTCCCTGATATCCCGGCATCGTTCTTTTTTCATATATACCCAGTCATATTGTGAACAATAGTGTTCACAGATATAATGGATCATATACTGGCCATAGCCTTTCCCGCGGTCTTTTTCCATCGTTACAATGTTCTTAATCTCACATTTCTTTTCTTCCGAAAATATGACCACGCACAATGTCCGGAGTTTTCCATGTTCCTCCAGCAGAAAAAGTTCCCCTTTTTCCAGCACTTTACGGATTCTGGATTCATCTGGGTCCCCCATGTGAAGCAATTCTATATAGTCTTCTTTCCCCTCTGTCACCTGTCGAATATTCATTTCTTCTATTCTGCTCCTTATACCAATTATTTCGCTTTCTCGACTCTGCCTATTATAACACCTGCCCTGTCAAAATCCCAGATTATTTTTTAACAAACACAGAGAACTTGCCACCGGTATCTTCTTCCAAACGCCTGGCGATTTAACACTCTGTCTTTTTTATTTTCTGCCTGCCGGAACTGTTATTATCTCACTGTTTTTACCATAAAGTATTCCATCGCGGCTTTCATAGACCGGATTATCCGGTGCAACTTCTATATACATCAGACCTTCCAGCTTGTCCAGCACACCCGGTGCAATAGATGTAATATTGGCAGGAATATAAACTTCTTCTGCGGACGCAATCCCATTCAGAGCTTCACTTCCGATTCCGCTGCATCTTTCATCCGCCGGAAATATGATAATTCCATCTTCCAAAACAAACGCAGGGTTCTTACAGCTTTCGATCACACCATTTTCATTGACCACAAATCCGTTCAGCTCTAATAATTCCGTTCTTATCATTTCTTCATTCTTTGTTACTTCGTCTGCAGCTGTTCTGTCTGTCACCTCGTCACTTTCCGCATGTTTCATTGTATTGTCTACACTGTTTTCAGGTAATATATCCTCCTGTGTTGCCGGTTCTTTCACCAGCGTTACCGTTACCGTCGTCTCTGTGTCCGTACGTTCCATATTCACAGGCTGCTCTTCTGCAACACGCATCACTTCTCCTTCTGTCGGTTTTACCGTACTTTGCAGTCCCATTGTCTTCCATATATGCATATGCTCTGCTATCCTTCCGGCATGAACCTCCGACACATTTCTGTACAGTTTTCCATCTTCTGCATACGCATATCTGTGTTCCGCATTCCACACGACAGCATTGGACCAAAGTTCTACAAGAACCGCAAGTGTAACCAACATCGCAATATCTATGCATATCCATCTTACGGTTTCCTGTGTTCTGACACTTATCTTTTCTACTACTCGTTCCATATGCCCACCCTCTTTTCCTTTGTTCTATACAATTATTATAAAACGTCCTTACTCGAAAATAAAGTGGCGTCTCGGCACATACCGGACACCACTTTATTTCTTAGAGGTTTCTTTATACGGTTTTATACATTGATCTCAGCTGTCACACCAAGAATATCCTTATTTGCTTCCAGCATCGGATTTACAACATTCTTCAGATATGCATCAACCTGAATCGGCGCACGTCCTACGTATTTTGCAGGGTCCATCGTCTTCTGCAGTTCTTCCAGAGAAAGGTTGAATGCAGGATCTGCAGCGATCAGCTCCAGAAGGTTATTGTCTAATCCTTTTTCTTTGACATTGCGTCCGGCTTCCATTGACAGTTCACGGATTCTCTCGTGAAGTTCCTGTCTGTCTCCGCCTGCTTTTACAGCATCCATCATGATATTCTCTGTTGCCATGAACGGAAGTTCAGACATCAGTCTCTTTTCGATAACCTTCGGATATACCACCAGTCCGTCTACGACATTCAGGCACAGATCCAGGATACCATCGATTGCCAGAAATCCTTCCGGTACGCTGAGACGCTTGTTAGCGGAATCGTCCAGTGTTCTTTCGAACCACTGTGTTGCGGATGTGATTGCCGGGTTCATGGCATCTACCATTACGTATCTGGAAAGAGAAGCAATTCTTTCACTTCTCATCGGGTTTCTCTTATATGCCATCGCAGAAGATCCGATCTGTGTCTTCTCAAATGGCTCTTCAATCTCTTTCAGATGCTGAAGGAGACGGATGTCATTGGACATCTTATGCGCACTTGCCGCGATACCTGCAAGTACATTTACCACTCTGGTATCTACTTTACGGGAATATGTCTGTCCGGATACCGGATAACATGTCTCAAATCCCATCTTCTTAGCGATCATTGGATCGATCTTTTCAATCGTTTCCTGATCTCCGTCAAAGAGCTCCAGGAAGCTTGCCTGTGTTCCGGTCGTTCCCTTTGATCCCAGAAGCTTTAAGCTTCCTTTCACATATTCCAGATCTTCCAGATCCATCATGAATTCCTGCATCCAAAGCGTTGCTCTCTTACCTACTGTTGTAGGCTGTGCCGGCTGGAAATGTGTAAATGCAAGTGTCGGAAGATTCTTATGTTCATCTGCGAATTTTGCAAGTTCAGCGATCACATTGATCAGTTTCTTTCTGACGATTTCCAATGCTTCTGACATCAGGATAATATCTGTATTATCACCTACATAACAGGAAGTTGCTCCCAGGTGAATGATTCCTTTTGCCTTCGGGCACTGTCTTCCATATGCATATACATGAGACATTACATCATGGCGGACTACTTTTTCTCTTTCCTTTGCCACATCATAATTGATGTCATCTGCATGCGCTTTTAATTCTTCGATCTGTTCGTCTGTAATATCGAGTCCCAGTTCTTTTTCTGTCTCGGCAAGTGCGATCCAGAGCTTTCTCCATGTACGGAACTTCTTATCCGGCGAGAAAATATACTGCATCTCTCTGCTTGCATATCTTTCTGAAAGTGGACTTGTATATCTGTCGTTACTCATACTTATAATCTCCTTCGTCAATTCTTCTACCTGACTATTTTAACCTGTTTTTTATTCAAATGCCAGTGAAATATCTCTTCCCGGGACTTCCATCGGATAATTTCCTGTGAAGCAGGCATCACAATATCCCAGATCACCGACCATATCTTTCAGTTTTTCAACTTCCATATATCCCAGAGAATCCGCTCCGATCATCTCTCGGATCTGCTCTGTTGTATGAGAATGTGCGATCAGTTGTTCATTCGAAGGCACATCTGTTCCGAAATAGCATGGATGCAGGAACGGTGGCGAACTGATTCTTACATGCACTTCTTTCGCTCCGGCCTTTTTAAGCATCTTAATGATATTTGCACAGGTTGTTCCACGCACGATTGAATCATCTACCATGACAATACGTTTTCCTTTTACAACTTCTTCGATCACATTCAACTTGATCTTTACGCTGCTTTCACGCTGGCTTTGTTTTGGTTTGATGAATGTTCTTCCGACATAACTGTTCTTGTGGAATGCCATTCCATACGGAATTCCTGACTGCTCGGAATATCCTTTTGCCGCAACCAGTCCGGAATCCGGAACGCCGACAACCAGATCCGCATCTACCGGATAAGACTCTGCCAGGGCTTTTCCTGCAACAATTCTCGCATGATATACATTTACATTATCGATCACACTGTCCATTCTTGCGAAATATATATATTCAAAAATACATCTTGCCTGCTTTTTCGGATCGATCGCCATGGATTTATCTGATTTCATTCCATGTTTGGTAAAGCTTACAATCTCTCCAGGCTCTACATCTCTTACAAATTCCCCGCCGACAGCAGCAATTGCACAGCTTTCAGAAGCCAGGAAATATGTATTATCTCTTTTTCCGATGCAAAGCGGCTTCAGTCCAAACGGATCTCTGGCACCGATCATCTTTCTCGGCGAAGTAACAACCAGTGCATATGCACCTTTGATCTTCTTCATCGCATTTTTCACCGCATCTTCTGCC
>OCHA01002631.1_pt1 | contig 10164 bp, 11 predicted proteins | sample 1538591 | NCBI WGS metagenome assembly OCHA01 (sample SAMN04571710, study PRJEB22368) | human gut metagenome | biome: human gut; material: stool | host: Homo sapiens | place: Luxembourg | collected 2012-09-06 | reverse complement strand
TTCAGGAATCTCCGTTCAATGTAGGTGTGGACTGTGCGATCCTTATGAATCCACAGACATGGATCGCAAGTGGACATCTCGGAGGATTCAGTGATCCTCTGATGGATTGTAAACAGTGTCACGAACGTTTCCGTGCGGATAAAGTCATCGAAGATTATTGTGCAGAGAATAACATTGAACTGGATGGTGCGGTAGATGCATGGACACAGGAGCAGATGAAGAACTTTATCGATGAGAATCAGATTCCATGTCCGACATGTGGAAAGCATGACTTTACAGATATCCGTCAGTTCAACCTGATGTTCAAGACATTCCAGGGAGTAACAGAGGATGCGAAGAATACGGTATATCTCCGTCCGGAGACTGCACAGGGAATCTTCGTAAACTTCAAGAATGTACAGCGTACATCCAGAAAGAAACTGCCGTTTGGTATCGGACAGATCGGTAAATCATTCCGTAACGAGATCACACCTGGTAACTTTACATTCCGTACCAGAGAGTTCGAACAGATGGAACTGGAATTCTTCTGCAAACCGGACACAGACCTTGAATGGTTTGATTACTGGAAGAAGTTCTGTCTGAACTGGCTCTCTGCATTAGGACTGAAAGATGATGAAGTACGTTACCGTGACCACGATAAAGAAGAACTTTCTTTCTACAGTAAAGCAACAACAGACGTTGAGTTCTTATTCCCATTCGGATGGGGAGAACTGTGGGGAATCGCTGACCGTACAGATTACGACTTAACACAGCATCAGAATGTATCCGGACAGGATCTGACATACTTTGATGATGAGACAAAGGAAAAATACATCCCATACGTTATCGAGCCGTCACTCGGTGCAGACCGTATGGTACTTGCATTCCTTTGCAGTGCTTATGATGAAGAAGAGATCGGAACAGAGGAGAAGCCTGATACACGTACGGTTCTTCACTTCCATCCGGCGCTGGCACCGGTTAAGATCGGTGTGCTTCCGCTTTCTAAGAAGCTGAATGAAGGCGCAGAGAAAGTATTTGCACAGTTAAGCAAGAAATACAACTGCGAATATGATGACCGTGGAAATATCGGAAAACGTTACCGTCGTCAGGACGAGATCGGAACACCATTCTGTGTAACATACGATTTCGATTCCGAAGAAGACGGAGCAGTAACTGTTCGTGACAGAGATACCATGGAACAGGAAAGAATCAAGATTGAAGATCTGGATGCTTACTTTGAGAAGAAATTTGAGTGGTAAGATTCAGAAAAAGAATAATAAATAAAATATAAGAAAGATTGTGAATCCGCTATATATCCATTCGAAGAAGATATATAGCGTGGCTCACGGTCTTTTTTTGTACAAAAAAAATATAAAAAATGCACAAAAAAATAAAATATATTGCAAACTATTGATTGAAAATAGATAAAAGTGTATATTTATAGAAAACACCTAATTCATTATTCATAAAAACTATAAGTAAGGAGGTACGATTTTGGATAAACTGAATAACATTGTGTTACTGATTCAGCATTATCTGGCAGATTATATCTTGATTATTCTGCTTTTAGGAGGAGGTGTTATATTTACGATCCGGCTTGGATTTATCCAGATCCGTGGATTTAAGGCTGGATGGAAAAGAACGTTTGGCGGGTTGTTTTCGAAAAAGGGGACAGCCGGAAAAGACGGTATGTCATCATTTCAGGCACTGGCAACGGCTATTGCAGCACAGGTTGGAACGGGAAATATCGCAGGAGCGGCAACAGCACTGGCAATAGGCGGACCGGGGGCAATATTCTGGATGTGGATTGCAGCATTTTTAGGAATGGCTACGATCTTCGGGGAAGCTATTATGGCGCAGAAGTACAGGCATACAGGCAAAGATGGACAGGTGACCGGCGGACCGGTGTATTATATCAGAGCAGCATTTAGTGGAAGTTTCGGAAAAGCACTTGCGGCTATATTCTCTGTACTGATTATTTTGGCACTGGGATTTATGGGGAATGCAGTACAGTCTAATTCAATTGCTTCAGCATTTAATACAGCATTTGGGATACCACAGATCGTGATCGGAGCCATTGTTGCAGTAATCGCTTTATTTGTATTCGTAGGAGGCATTTCTCGAATTGCGAAGGTTACAGAGACGATTGTTCCGATTATGGCATGTTTTTATATTATTGGTTCTCTGATCGTGATATTTGCAAACTATAAAGAAATTCCGTATGCATTCTATTCGATTGTTGTAGGAGCGTTTAAACCGTCTGCGATCAGCGGCGGAGCTGTAGGAGCAACGATAAAACTTGCGCTTACCAAAGGTGTGGCAAGAGGATTGTTCTCGAATGAAGCTGGTATGGGATCGACACCGCATGCGCATGCAGTGGCAAAAGTAGAGCATCCGGTAGAACAGGGATTTGTAGCAATGATTGGTGTATTTATCGATACATTTGTAATTCTGAATCTGACGGCTCTGGTTATTATTACGACACAGTCTATTCCAACGGGGCTTACGGGAACGGCACTCAGCCAGTATGCATTTTCAACAGTGTTTGGAAAATTTGGAAATATATTCATCGCGATCTGCATGTTCTTTTTTGCATTTTCAACGATCATAGGATGGTATTTCTTTGGTCAGGCTAATGTGAAATACTTATTTGGAGCAAAGGCAGTAAAGCCATATTCTGTGCTGATTGCGGTCTGTGTATTAATGGGATCTCTTGCACAGGTGGATCTGGTATGGAATATGGCAGACTGTTTTAATTCGCTAATGGTAATTCCGAATATTATTGCGTTATTTGTATTAAGCGGACAGATGAAGGAACTGCATGATGATTACTATCATAATTTTTTGAAAAACAGGAAGATACAATAAATAAATGACTTTGTGAATAATGAATAAATGATGTGGAAAAAACGGAGGACAAATAGAAAAATAGACAAAAAACAATGTATGGAATTGTTTAAAATGACTAAAATAACATAAATAACAAGAAAGCATTGCAATATAACGCACAATAGGTTATTATAGACAAAGAAAATAAAGCATATAAATTTTATCTATAATTAAAACAAAGTGGGATGATATTTCTCAAGAGAGAGCTGGTCAGACAGCCGCCGAAGAGGCAAACCTGTATCATAATGGGGAAGGATACAGGGTGAATCTTTCAGGCAAAAGGACGGGGAAAGGTACTACATTCTGAATCTTGTACTGTACGAGGAAGTTATATAAGCAGGGCGAAAGACAGAAAAGGACGTTAGGACGCATAATACGAAATGCGTGGACGTCCTTTTTTTAATCACCATGTGTTTGAAAGAGGCTGCCTGGCGGCAGATTCTGCAGACTACGGTGTATTTATTAAGAGAGGTGGAAAGACAGATGAATTATATAGTGATGACAAATAATCCACTTGTGCTGTCAAAATTAAATGATACACATGACGTGATATATCAGGAACTTTCGTATGAAGGACTTCTGAAACTGGTCAGAGACAGAATTTTCGAGGGACACAGATTGCTGACACATCCATTATCGGGAAGTGTCAAGCCAAATGAAACACCGTACAAATCGGTGCTGTTATCCGGACAAAAGGAGAAGATAGATGAAGAATCAGTCAGACTGATTGAAAGTGCGATCTTGGCATGTCAGAAATTTCAGGATAAAAGTAAGAGTTACAAAGAAGAAGTTTATAAGGATTTTCAATTAGTGGACTGGACTTTATTGGAAAGCGGACTTGCGTCTGCGGATGCGTGGTAAAGGCATCAATGAAAAAATGAAGTAAAACATAAGGTTTTATGAAATAAGAGGTTTTTAAAAAGGAGGAAATAAACCGTGAGATTAGAAATGGGGAACATTTACATCAAAGACATTCAGTTTGCGGATACATCTGAGATCAAAGACGGAATTCTTTATGTAGATAAAGGAGCAGTGAAAGCCATTGCATTAGAAGATGAGCACATTCAGGAAGCGACATTTGATATTGCAAGACCGGGAGAATCTGTAAGAATCACACCGGTAAAAGATGTAATCGAGCCGAGAGTAAAGGTAGAAGGAAAAGGTGGTGTATTCCCGGGAATTATTTCAAAGGTGGATACCGTTGGATCAGGAAAGACATACGCATTAAAAGGTATGGCTGTCGTAACAGCGGGAAGAATCGTTGGATTCCAGGAAGGTATCATTGACATGACAGGACCTGGAGCAGATTACACACCATTTTCAAAGACGTTGAATCTGGTTATGGTATGTGAACCTGTAGAAGGTATCAAGCAGCATGAATATGAAAAAGCAGTCCGGTTTGCCGGATTCCGGGTAGCAGCTTACATTGGGGAATTAGCGCGTGAGCTTACACCGGATGAGATAAAAGTATATGAGACATGCGGTATCAAAGAAGGAATCACACAGTATCCGGATCTTCCGAGAGTTGCATATGTCCAGATGCTTCAAAGCCAGGGACTCTTACATGACACTTATGTATACGGAGTGGATGCAAAGAAGACACTTCCTACAATCTTAAGTCCTACAGAGATCATGGACGGAGCAATCGTCTCCGGTAACTGTGTATCTGCATGTGATAAGAATCCTACATATGTACATGAGAATAATCCGGTTGTTCATGATCTGTTTGAAGAACATGGAAAGACACTGAACTTCGTATGTCAGATCATTACAAATGAAAATGTATACCTTGCAGATAAAGAAAGATCTTCTGACTGGACAGCAAAACTGTGTAAGATGTTAGATCTGGATGGAGTGATTGTATCCCAGGAAGGATTTGGTAACCCGGATACAGATCTTATCATGAACTGTAAAAAGATTGAAGCTGAAGGCATCAAGACGGTTATCATTACAGATGAGTATGCTGGTCGTGACGGAAAATCTCAGTCGCTTGCAGATGCTCATGTATCAGCAGATGCTGTAGTAACAGGTGGTAATGCGAATGAAGTAATTATCCTGCCAAAACTCGATAAAGTAATTGGAACTTTAGATTATGTGACAAAGATCGCTGGAGCAAGTGAAGATACACTTCGCGAAGATGGATCTCTTGAAGTAGAACTTCAGGTTATCACAGGTGCAACAAATGAGACTGGTTTCAATAAACTGAGTGCAAGATAGAAGAGGGAGGATAAGAGTATGTCTAAGATAAAAGTAGTTCATTATATCAACCAGTTCTTTGCACAGATTGGTGGAGAGGAAAAAGCAGACTATCCTGCAGAAATCCGTGTTGGGGAAGTTGTAGGACCTGGTCTGGCACTGACACAGAACTTTAAAGATGAAGCAGAGATCATTGCAACGATTGTTTGCGGAGATTCTTACTTCAATGAGAACCTTGAAAAAGCAAAAGCAGACATTCTTGCAATGGTAAAAGAACAGGCGCCGGATGTATTTATTGCAGGACCAGCATTCAATGCAGGACGTTATGGTGTAGCTTGCGGTACAATTGCGGCTGCTGTTCAGGAAGAACTTGGAATTCCGGCAGTTACAGGTATGTATATAGAAAACCCTGGTGCAGATATGTTCAAAAATGATGTCTACATGATCTCAACAAAGAACAGTGCAGCAGGTATGAGAGATGCAGTGAAGAAACTTGCTCCATTAGCAGTGAAACTGGCAAAAGGAGAAAAGATCGGTTCATCTGCAGAAGAAGGATATATCCCAAATGGTGTACGTGTAAACTTCTTCGAAAAAGAAAGAGGATCCAAACGTGCCGTTAAGATGCTGCTTAAGAAACTGAATGATAAACCATATGTGACAGAGTATCCGATGCCTGATTTTGACAGAGTAGAGCCAAATCCGGCAGTAAAAGATCTCGCACATGCAAAGATTGCACTGGTTACATCCGGTGGTATCGTTCCAAAGGGAAATCCGGACCATATTGAAAGCTCAAGTGCTTCACATTATGGAGAATACGATATTGCAGGTGTTATGGATCTTACAGAGGAAACTTATGAGACTGCACACGGAGGATACGATCCGGTATATGCAAATGCAGATCCTGACCGTGTACTTCCTGTTGATGTACTTCGTGACATGGAAAAAGAGGGTGTGATCGGGGAATTACATCATCTGTTCTATACAACTGTAGGAAATGGAACATCTGTAGCATCTGCAAAAGCATTTGCAGCAGAGTATTCACAGAAATTAAAGGCTGACGGAGTAGATGCCGTTATCCTTACCTCCACCTGAGGTACCTGTACTCGTTGCGGTGCAACGATGGTAAAAGAAATCGAAAGAGCAGGAATTCCTGTTGTACATATCTGTACGGTTACTCCGATTTCTATGACGGTTGGTGCAAACAGAATCGTACCGGCGATCGCTATTCCACATCCACTCGGTAATCCGGCACTGGATCAGGAAGAAGAAAAGAAATTACGCCGTGGAATCGTAGAAAAAGCGCTGGAAGCTTTGACTACGGAAGTTGACGGACAGAAAGTTTTTGAATAATACATGCAAATATATGTAGATAAAAAGGAGATATAACGTAAAATGAGCGAGATTTATGACGTTATTATCCTGGGTGCAGGTCCTGCTGGTTTAGCAGCAGGGCTGTATGCAGGAAGAAGCCGTCTTAACGTTCTGATTATTGAAAAAGGTCAGGATGGAGGCCAGATCGCAATCACGGATGAAATTGAAAATTATCCGGGTCAGATCGTAGAAGGAGAATCCGGACCATCCCTGATCGCAAGAATGACAGAGCAGGCAGAAAAATTCGGGGCAAAAAGGGTATCCGATATGATCAAAGAAGTAGAACTTGAAGGAGAGGTCAAAGTTCTTAAGAGCGAAAAGAATGAATATCGCGGAAAAAATGTGATCATTGCAACGGGCGCACATGCAAGACCGATCGGATGCAAAGGAGAAGGACAGTTCAGGGGAAAAGGTGTTTCTTATTGTGCAACATGTGATGCGAACTTCTTTGAAGATTTTGAAGTATATGTAGTCGGCGGTGGGGATTCCGCGGTAGAAGAGGCTATGTATCTGACAAAATTCGCAAGAAAAGTTACGATCATTCACAGAAGAGATGAACTGCGGGCTGCAAAATCAATTCAGGAAAAAGCATTCAAAAATCCGAAGCTTTTCTTTATGTGGGACAGTGTCGTAGAAGAACTGGAAGGCGATGATATCCTTCAGGCAATGTATGTGAAGAATGTTAAGACCGGAGAAGTAACAAAGGTCGAAGCAGATCCGGAAGATGGAATGTTCGGGCTGTTCGGATTTATCGGAACGGTTCCGAATACAAAGATATTTGAAGGAATCATCGATATGGATGAAAGAGGATACATTAAGACAGATGCGGATATGCATACCAATATTCCGGGTGTATATGCAGCGGGAGATGTACGTGTAAAGAGCCTGCGTCAGGTGGTGACAGCGGCAGCAGATGGTGCGATCGCAGCTGTTCAGGTTGAACGCAGCATGTCAGATTATTTTTAGGAGAAACTCCGGAATTTAACCGGGATCATTATAATAAAAAGGAGGAGAAATAACATGATAGATGTAGATAAGACTACGTTTGAAGAAGAAGTATTAAAAGCAGAAGGTTATGTATTTGTTGACTTTTATGGAGATGGATGTGTTCCTTGCCAGGCACTGATGCCGAAGGTACATGAATTTGCAGATACTTATGGGGATAAGCTCAAATTCACATCATTAAATACAACAAAAGCACGCCGTCTTGCAATTGCCCAGAAAGTTCTCGGACTTCCTGTAATGGCAATCTATAAAGACGGGGAAAAAGTAGAAGAGCTGGTAAAAGATGACTGTACAGCTGAAGCAATTGAAGCAATGATTAAGAAATATATCTGATTCCCGAGAGGTAATTTCTAAATCATAGATGAATGACCTGAATAAGGTTCAAATAAAAAGAAAGGAGATAGTAATTATGGCTATTTTAGAAGGGAAAAAAGCAATAATTATCGGAGACCGTGATGGAATTCCGGGACCGGCTATCGCAGAATGTGTAAAAACTGCAGGTGCTGAGATCGTATTCTCATCTACGGAATGTTTCGTCTGAACGAGCGCAGGCGCAATGGATCTGGAAAACCAGAAGAGAGTAAAAGAATTCGCTGAAGAATATGGTGCAGAGAACTTGGTAGTAGTTCTTGGTGCAGCAGAAGGAGAGGCTGCAGGTCTTGCAGCTGAGACTGTAACTTTAGGCGATCCTACTTTCGCAGGTCCATTGACAGGGGTCCAGCTTGGACTCACGGTATATCACGTATGCGAACCAGAGATGAAAGAAGAGTTTGACGAAGCGGTTTATGATGAGCAGGTAAGCATGATGGAAATGGTATTAGATGTTGATGATATCATTTCTGAGATGCAGGCTATCAGAGATCAGTTATAGTCCGAAGTTTCTCATACGAATAAAAAGGACAGGTCCGTTGTGTTCCTACAGGGACTGTCCTTTTTCTAAATTTCAGGGTATTTATTTTGAGGTAAATGGAAAGGTGGATAACCAATGAACAGTGTAATTAAAGGGGCAAGTTATGTATTAGTACATACACCAGATATGGTTTTATACAACGGAACAACACAGACAACAGAAAGAGTTGTGAATCCGGATTCGGAATATTTAAAAGCAGTACCGGAGCATCTCCGTTCTTATGAAGAGGCAGTGTCTTACTGGCCGAACCAGACTTATATCGGTAATGCACATCCGGATGAACTTGCCGAAATAGAATTCCCTTATTATGACAAGAAAAAAGAAGGGGCAGAACGTTACGGAAAATATGGAGAGATCATGCCGGAAGAAGAATTCCTGCTTCTGGTACAGGCATGTGATATGTTCGAAGTAGTGAGACTGGACAAAGCATTTGTTGAAAAATATAAAGAAGCATTTGCCAAAGATCCGGTAATCTCTGATGACATAGTTGAAAAAATCCATGAAGGGGTGGAACTTTCTGAGATCGAAACGCTGATCAGCGAAGATCATGCGGAACCATTATATTTTGAGCATCAGTTAGTGGGCTGTGTAAAACCGGCACATGACATTGATGTGAACCTGTCTTCTCATGTTATGCATGAAAATCTTATGAGCAAGGCTTCCAGCGTACTTGCCCTTCTCTATGCTGTGAGGAATGCAGGAATTGAGAAATCAGATGTTGAATATGTAATTGACTGTGCGGAAGAAGCTTGTGGAGATATGAACCAAAGAGGCGGCGGTAACTTTGCGAAGGCGGCAGCAGAGGTGGCAGGTCTTGTCAATGCAACCGGATCAGATGCCAGAGGATTCTGTGCAGCACCGACACATGCACTGATCGAGGCAGCCGCACTGGTAAAAGCAGGCGCGTATAAGACGGTTGTCGTTACAGCAGGAGGTTGTACTGCAAAACTTGGTATGAACGGAAAAGATCATGTAAAGAAAGGCCTTCCGATCCTGGAAGACTGCCTTGGAGGATTCGCAGTCGTTGTATCGGAGAATGACGGAGTAAACCCGGAGATCGATCTGGGAATGCTTGGACGCCACAGTGTTGGAACCGGTTCTGCACCACAGAATGTAATCGGAAGTCTGGTAGCAGATCCGCTTGACCGTGCAGGAATGAAGATTACGGATATCGATAAATTCTCACCGGAGATGCAGAATCCGGATATCACAAAACCGGCAGGAGCAGGAGATGTACCGCTTGCTAACTACAAGATGATCGCAGCTCTCGCAGTTAAGAGAGGCGAACTTGACAGAAAAGAACTTGCAAGCTTCGCAGGAGAACACGGACTGACAGGATGGGCTCCGACTCAGGGACATATTCCTTCAGGTGTACCGTACATCGGATTTGCAAGAGAAGATATCCTTGCTGGAAAGATCAATAAAGTCATGATCATCGGAAAAGGAAGTCTGTTCCTTGGACGTATGACCAACCTCTTCGATGGTGTATCTTTCGTAATCCAGGCAAATACCGGTGCAGAAGATAACAGTGGTGTATCAGAAGAAGAAGTAAAAGGACTGATTGCAAAAGCAATGAAAGATTTTGCAGCATCACTCATGGCAACAGAAGAATAAGAAAGGTGGACAAACAAAATGGCAAATAGTATTGAAAGAATGATTGCCGACACCTTTATGGAGATGGCGCAGGGACTGGAGACAGGAAGCTTCGGAAAGCGCCCGAAAGTTGCACTGACCGGAATGGGAAGCGAACATGGAGAAGAAAACTCTATGGCAGCGGCAATTGAAGCGGCAAAAGACGGAATTGATGTATATTA
>OCHA01002625.1_pt1 | contig 10195 bp, 7 predicted proteins | sample 1538591 | NCBI WGS metagenome assembly OCHA01 (sample SAMN04571710, study PRJEB22368) | human gut metagenome | biome: human gut; material: stool | host: Homo sapiens | place: Luxembourg | collected 2012-09-06 | reverse complement strand
CTATTTGTAATGCAGTACTATGACTGCCATTACACAATATAACAGAACGGAGGTTAATGATAATTATCATTAACCTCCATTTTACTTACTTGATTGTTAAGTTTATCTGTCAAAAGCTTATACAATTTTTATTTAACGTTAATCTAATCGATAACATTATCTGATAATCCTAAACCATTATCCCAGAAATGATTGTAGTTTTCCTATGATTATTTAAATAATGATGTCAGAAACAAAAGTCCCCGGTTTTAATGTCTGCGGATTGTTCCGTGCTGCTATGACTGTATCTTTTTCATCTGATAGAACTCACCCTTAAGCTCCATAAGCTCATCATATGTGCCATATTCAACACAGTGTCCGTCTGCTATAACTGCTATCTTGTCAGCATCCTTAATAGTCGACAATCTGTGTGCAACTATAAATGTTGTTCTATCCTTTGTAAGATTATTGAGTGCTTCCTGTATGAGCTTCTCCGATATACTGTCAAGCGCTGATGTAGCTTCATCAAGCACTATAACCTTAGGGTTTCTTATAAGCGCCCTTGCTATGGATATACGCTGTCTTTGTCCTCCTGACAGCTTTCCGCCATGCTCACCAACCATCGTATCAAGTCCGTCTGGAAGTGAGTCAATCAGGTCTGTAAGATTAGCTGCCTTTACTACTTCATTCAGCGTAGCTTCATCTACATTTTCAACACCATAAGTTATATTATCCCTTATAGTTCCTGAGAAAAGTATAGAAGTCTGTGGAACTACCGCCAGATGCTTCCTGTATGACCTTAAGTCAATGTCCTTCATATTGTGACCATCTATAAGCACCTCACCCTGATTAACCTGATTAAAGCCAATAACAAGGTTAAGTATAGTTGACTTTCCTGCACCTGATTCACCTACAAGTGCTATGGTTTCACCCTTATCCACATGAAGGTTAAGCTCATGAAGAACTGGTCTGTCTATATCATTGTATCTGAACATAACATTGTTAAAGTCAAACTCACCATCCACGTGGTCTATGACTTCTTTACCTTCATTATGCTCTATATCTTCCTCTAACAGTACCTCTCCTATTGAGTTTACTGACTCTATACCTTTAGCTATAGTTGGTATAAGTGACATAAGCGATGATACCTGACTTACGATAGTTGCAAAGTAACTCTGATACAATGTTATGTCACCCGGCATAACTGTTCCACGCACTGCAAGAAATCCTGTGAAGCCAAGGCAGACAACCTGAAATATCTGGAATATTGCCCAGCCCACCGAGCCGAAAAGTGACTGTATGATATCAAGTCTGTAACCTTTTTCTGCCACTGCAAAAAGCTGTCCGCTCATTTTTGAAACTTCTTCCTCCTCAAGCGCATGTGCCCTTGTTACAGGAATAAGCTCAACCATCTCCATAACTCTTGCGGAGGTTTCTTCCATTTCCTTACGGAACTCTGTGTTTCTCCTTTTCATAACATTTCTGAAGAATACCATGGTTGCCGCTGCAATAGGTGTAGTCAGCAGGAAAAATATGAATACAACCATACTCCTGTTAATAGTTACAACAAGTGCAATTCCTATATTTAATGCTATGCTAAGTATACTAAGAAACATCTGTGTCGACAGTGTTTCCACCGCCTCCACATCTCTCATTATCTTAGACTGCAATCGTCCTGACTGCGTTTCCTTGTGATAAGATATTGAAAGCTGCTGCAGCTTACGCACAAGAGCTTTTCTTAAGCCTGTTTCAGCATATCTTGTTGCAAGCGACTTGTACCTTGTATACATATAGTTCATCGGGACATTAAGTATGACAAGAAATACCATGATAACCGCCTGAATCATCATATTCTGGTAGGTTTCCGGTGAGCCGCTTGTAATATCATTTATAATATTCGCTGTCACTATAGGGAGTACCCATACAGGTGCGTGCTTTATAAAGAAAAATATAACCGCAAGAAAGAACTTGTGATAATTTCCTTTATAAAGTCCAAGTAATATCTGCATTGGATGCCCTTTGTGCTTTCTGTAGCACTCTATAAACCAGCTTTCAACATCTATTCCTTTAGGTGCTTTAAGATTCAACTTTTTCACCTTCTTCTTTATCTGATATTTTTTCGCCCGCCATATACGATAAAATTATATTAAAGCATTCTTCACTTCGTGCAATACTTTGCTCTGCTTTCATCGCACACCGCTCACTGCTTAATTATCTCATCGACATTGTCGGCTACGATTTCTTCGCCGTCACAGCCTGTTACATTTACATTCTTTAAGACAAGGGTCTTTATGTTGCTTACAACCATGCCCTGTCTGCTTGCCTCATCACAGCCTAACATCATCGCTGCAACTCCTGACTTCGCATTATCAGCATATGTTATATTGATATTCTCAAATACAAGCTCTTCTATCTTGCTTTCTGGAAGACCGCATATATATGTTCCTGCTACGTGGCAGTTCTTTGCATTGATGTTCTTAAATACAAACTTCTTTATAGATGGTGTTCTGTCATCTACTGGAAGAGGCTTCTTAGAACCAACATACTCTGTCTTTCCATCCGGGTCACAGAAGTAGAAGCTGTTTACAACGAAAGGTGTCATAACATTATCCATATCTATATTCTCGAAAGATATATCATCAAGCACTGAACGCTTTCCTCTTCCTCTTCTAGTCTTAACACGAAGTCCTCTGTCCGTATTCATGAACAGGCAGTCCTTAATATGAACATCCATAACTCCGGCAGCTATCTCACTACCAACAGTTACTGCACCATGTCCATCTCTCATGCAGCACTGTCTTACTATCATATTAGTTGTTGGAATATTGTACTTTTCAGCCATATATATTTTTCCAGACTTAATAGCTATACAGTCATCACCAACTGAAATATATGTTCCAAGTACAAGTACATCATCGCAGCTTTCCGGATCAAGACCATCTGTATTATGTGAATCAGCAGGTGCCTTTATCTTGACATCAATAAACTTAAGGTGGTTGCTGAAGTATGGATGAAGTGTCCAACAAGGTGAATTCTGTACAGTTATGCCCTGTAATGTAATATGCTCACAGTGATTTATAAAGAATAAGTTAGGTCTCCATGCTATATTACGTACCTTGCAGTTCTTCCACCAGTTATCGTGTGTTGTGCCGCCATCAATAGTACCTTCACCTGTTATAACTACATTTTTAACATTAAGTCCGCATATAATAGCTGCAAATGAGTCTACAGGATTACCTTCCCATGAAGACAGATTATATTCTGATCTTTCATCATATGACTCAATCATTCCAGGGAGAATAGCGAACTTCTCTCTGTCTGTAAATGCTAATAAAGTTGCACCCTTTGCAAGTTCAAGTGTAAGATCATCCTTTAAGAATATGCTTGATATTCTGTAAGTTCCCTCTGGAACAAGTACTCTTGTATTTTTCTTTGATGCCATAATAGCACACTGTATCGCATTGGTATCATCATGTTCGCCATCGCCATATGCACCAAAGTCTTTTACGTTGAGTGTAACAAACTCATAATCTGTATGGAAGCACACTGGACCGTATTCTTTTCCATCATATACAGCAGTTACTTCATAGTCTGTATCAGGCTTGAAGCCGTATAATGATGTTACCTGCTTGTCTGTATGTGCAAAATGCTCTCCATTAACGTATATATCATATTCCTTTTCTGAATAATACTTTCCTGACTCTGTTAATTCTACTACAGCATTTCTTGCTGTATTAGTTACTAATACTAACTCCATAATGCTCCTCCCTTACCGCGGCCATAATCCTGATATTCTCTGTTTCTGACTGTTTCACTGTATACTAATGCTGCCATGCTGATAATTGTATCATTGGCTTCTGTATCCTCACCTGTGAATATTTCACCAGACATAACCTTATCACATACACCTAACACAATGCCCTCATACTTTTCTGTGTGAAGAGCCTTCATACGGCAGCCCTTTAATACTGCATAAGCAAAAATAAGCTCTGCCTCATCATCCATATCGTCCATTCCTTCTGCTGTGACACCAGATTCAAGCACAGCCTTTACAGAAGCCTTATAGTAGTCCTGCATTTTTCTGAATATCTCATATATCATCTGGTCCATAACTTCCATCGTATCAATAAGTGAAGCTGCGTAGACAGATAATGTCCTTAATGCCTTTGTTCTGTCCTGAGAATACTTTACAGTAGCAAAAAGCTCATCATTCATGGCATTATACTGACCTATAACATCATTGTACTGCTCTTTTCCACCATCCTTAGTTTCATATGCCATATAAAATGTTTCATACTGGTACGCCTTGCAAAGACACTTCTTATCATCTGCATCCTTAAAGTAACCATTATCATTTCTTTCAAAATCCTTGAAGCCTTTTGCAAGTTCTATTGCAGCATTTCTGTACTTTTCATCACCTGTAAAGTCAAATGCTGTATACATGGCTGTTCCTGACATAAATCTTTTAAGCTCATTCTTATTAACGCTGTCTAATACACTGCTTTCAAGCACTTTGTCAAGCGCTTCTGTAAGTGCATCTGCCGCCTCTTCACTTCTTAATGCCCTGTAAAGTGAAGAAAGTGCATTAAGTCTTAATCCAAGAGCATACACATCTTTATTGCTTATAAAATCATCAATCTGTGATAGCTTTGAAAACATAATTTTTTCCAATTCTGCATCTCTGTTAATTATCATATTAATCCTCTTTTCTGCGCACGTTTTATGCAGCCCTGCTGCAATGTTGTAATGCTTTGTGTCAGGTGCGCTAAGACACATCTTATTATCAGATATATCTGATTACTCTATATACTTGAAATAATCAAACATCGCATAGTACTCATCTGTTCCATGTCTGCCATCCGCATCCGTATACTCACTTCCGTATGTTCCAGCGAAAGCATACATACCTATCATGGCTCCTGTAAATCTCTTGCCCTTTTTGTAGCCCTCATCACACAGATAGTAAACATTATCAAGAACCGCTGCTTTTCTATAATCTTTCTCATCATAGCTGTATGAAAATGTACGTCTTAAGTAATTCGTATCACACTTTAAGTAAATATATGGATTACTGTTATCCACCTGTATACCCTCATGTGTTATCACTTCTTTGCCTATCTTTTCAACTATGTTCAACATAAGTCTAGGTTGTTCCTCTAGTGTTGCAAATATACCAAACTTAATATATGTATTCTCATCATAGTAACATGTCATACCACAATTCTGACCCGGATACAGCTCTGGCATATTCATCTTGCATATTGCACTGAACTTAAAATGCTTCTGTCGTCTTAACAGTATATTTCTTGCTTTCATAGAGTCAAGGTCATATAAACTTCCCTTAACATATACATGCGAATCTGCAAGATTAATTCCATCTGGCTCTGGAACTCTTGAGAACCACCATTCCTTGCTTAAGTCAATTCCATTAAAATCATCATCCGACTCTGACTCCCATATAGTTTCAGGAAGTTCCGGCTTTACCTGAAGTGCACTCGGACCATTAAGATTATTGACTATAGGCCATCCGTCAGCCGTCCATGTTATAGGGTCAAGAGCTGTTTCCCTTCCTAATATGCTGTAGCCATCGCCTATCTTTCTTCCGCACAAATATACCATATACCACTGGCCATTTTGTGTCTGCACTGGCTTGCCATGTCCACACCTTTGTATAATCTCATCAGGATTATTCTGTCGCATAATAGGATTATATGGACAAGGTTCATATATTCCCTTAAGTTCACGGCTTCTTGACACTGTTATTCTGTGTCCCGGACCAGTTCCTCCTTCTGCCTCAAACAAATAATAATATCCATCTTTCTTTAAAAGATGCGGTCCCTCAGGCGCTCTCTTGTTATCTCCATAATACAAAAGTTCTGCCTTTGATATCTGCTTGGTGGCATCCTCATTCAGCTCAAATATTCTTGCGCCTCTGTTAAGAAGCATATATCTTCTTCCATCATCATCGTTAAATATAGATGGATCTATTCCGTCCTCATCAATGATAGCAGGCTTGCTGTAAGGTCCTTCTGGGTGTTCTGAACTTACAACTATCTGCTTTCTGTATACAGTGCCCGTATCATTAAGCCTGTATGTTGCTGTTATATAGAACTTACCCTTATAGTATGATATATCCGGTGCCCAGTATCCTCTTCCACCTTCAAGCTCATTGATATTCGCCCAATCTGGGTTTGTTATCGCATATCCGATAATTCTCCAGTGGACAAGGTCTTTTGAATGTGAAACTGGTATACATGGATAGTATATAAATGATGAATTAACCATATAGTAGTCTTCACCAACTCTTACTATCGAAGGGTCTGGATACATTCCTGTCCTTATAGGATTGTGATACATATCCTTAAGCTTATGTCCTACTGCCTTTTCAAAATATTCTTCAAGCTCCAGAAAATGATTCTGATGTGCTATCTCATATGGTGTCAAAAGATTAACATCTCCTGACAAAGGGGACATTCCTACTCTTTCAACAAGATACCTACAAGTCTCCACGTTACCAGACATAGCAGCATAATGAAGCATATTTTTGTTATTATCATCATGTATATTCATACTTGCTCTTGAATACTCCACAATGTACTTAACAAGTTCAAGATTGCCTGTCTTTGCTGCAAGAAGAGCCATAAGAACACCATGTTCATCCTTTTCATCTATAAGATTAGGCTCATTCTCCAATATTGATTTAACTTCTTGAATATTCTCAAGATATATCGAATCTGCTAACTTTCTCATCCTACACCACCTTATCCATATCTTTATCTCTTTATAGACTGTATTGCCTATCAGCCATAACGCTGCAATTATACATACAACTTATTGTTATCCTGCTGATTATCTAATTTTATCATATAGACATAGCTATTTCTACATATAAAAACTCATATACACAAAAAAAGACGGAAATGGTATTGCCATTTCCGCCCTTTATAATTACTAAAAATTATATGCTTTTATTACTCCTTAACAGCACCTACGTTAACACCCTGTACAAAGTACTTCTGACAGAATGGATAGATAATCATGAATGGTAAAATAGCAACGATTGTAGATGCATTAGAAATTGTGTTTGGATCTACTGAATCATCGTTAGGAATGTTACTATCCATAACCATGTTACGAAGCTTAATCTGGAAGTTGTAGTACTTATCTGTTCTGATATAAATCTTGAAGTTTGTATAATCATTCCAGAATGTTACGGCAAACATAAGACCGATTGAAGCAAGGGCAGCCTTAGAAAGTGGTAACACAATCTTAAAGAATATACCCATAGGTGAGCATCCATCAATCTGAGCAGCTTCGAAAAGCGCTTCTGGAATACCTTCGAAGAAGTTTCTCATAAGTACTAAGTTATATACGTTGATAGACATAGGTAAAATTACTGCCCACAATGTATCAAGTAAGTGTAAATTCTGCATAACTAAGTACTTAGGAACCATACCACCATCGAATATCATTGTGAATAATAACATATATGCAAAGAAGTTTCTTCCTGGCATTTCCCACTGAATAAGAACGTAACCACCAAGAGTAGCAAGTAATAATCCCATAAATGTACCAACAATTGTTGTTATAAATGAGATAATTAACGGTCTAAATAAAGCTGTTCTCGAGAAGATAGCAGCATAACCACCTACTGAAAATGTACTTGGCCACCATCTGAAGCTTGTTGCTGAATGAGCATCAAATGAATCTACAATAACCTTCCACATAGGAAAAAGAATTAACAATGAAACCAATATAAAGAAGATTGCATTGACTATTGGGAAGATTTTGAATTTTTTCTTTTTCTTTTTATAAACTAACTGTTCTTCACTCATCGTCTAACCTCCTATACAATTCCACGTCCACGGACTTTTTTACTTGCGTAGTTACAACCAAGTACAAGAATCATACCTACAAATGACTTAAATAAACCTACGGCTGTTGTATAACCATAATCAGAGAATGAAGCCGAGAATGTCTTATTGTAAACGTATGTCTGTAATACCTGAGATACATCGTATGTACCAGCACTCTGTGTAACGAATACTGATTCAAAAAGGTTCATAACCTTAGCAAGGTTAAGAATAAATACTGTGATGATTGTATTAGCTAAAGCTGGAAGAGTGATATATATAAGTCTCTTGAATCTGTTAGCACCATCCATCTGGGCAGCTTCGTAAAGTTCTGGGCTGATACCTGATAATGTAGCAAGGAAAAGAATAGTTCCCCATCCTGTATCCTTCCATACGTTAATAACGAAGAATGTACCTGTCCAATACTTAGAACTACCAAAGAAATCTATAGGATTACTGATAAGTCCCATATTCATTAATGTACCATTAACAACACCTGAGCTGTTAACTGAAAGAATCATCTTAAATACAGCAGCAACTACAACCCATGACATAAAGTGAGGTAAGTAGATGATTGTCTGTACTGTTTTCTTGAATGCCATGTTAGTAATCTCGTTAAGAAGAAGTGAGATGATAACTGCGGCACCTGTATTAAGTATTAACTTAACGATTGATAATACGAGTGTATTTCTAAATGCCTGCCAGAAATATGTATCAAATTTTAACATAGTCTGGAACTGGAAAAGTCCTACGTAATATGGGTTAGCTAATACATATGATGTGAACGCATAACGACATCCTAACATTGGCCAGTAGAAGAATAACATAACCATGATGAATACTGGGAGGTACATAAGATAAAATCCTCTGTAGTAGAACATCTTCTGCGTAATGCTCTGATTTAATGAGTTCGATAAGTATTTGCTATCTACTCCAAGGTCTTTCTTGAATAACTTAACAATATCCCAGAATACACCAACGATAGCAATGATAAGTCCAAGTATAGTAATATATAAACCTGAACCAATTGAATAAGTATTACCACCATATCCATTTGATAATAAATCAGATATATTATGGTAAACATACTTTAAAGCACCAGTCTTAGTCTTACCATCTGTACTACTAAACTGAAATGCAAACATAGAAACTATAGAAACAACTGTAGCAAGTACTGAAGTTACTATAGATAACTTTTCTTTTTTAGCAACAACTAAAAGAATACCAACAACAATAAGTATCATATAAAGATACCACATAAATGGTACGTTGATATTCATAAATCCAAATGCATATGCCTTAGGTGTATAACCATCCATAAGCTGTTCATTTGACTTAACGAATGGAAGCAATCCGCCTAATAACATGATGACCATACCAATAATAGCTAAATATTTAGTATTACCAGTTGGCTTTCCATTAAGTGCTCCACACTTAGGGCAAACCTTTGCCTTCTTAGGAAGCTCTGTTCCACAAGACTTACACTGCATCTTTATACCCTTCTTTCCTAATATTATAGTAACAATGCCTATTAAGCAAAAATCGTGCCAGAAGACCAGGTCTCCTGGCACGACCATATGTGATAACAAGTATCACTAATATACATATTAAGTAGTATTAAATCACTAATTACTTACCAGCGAACTGTGCATTTAATGACTTAACAGCTGCTTCAACCTTAGAACCAACAGTGTTAGTATATTCTGTCATACCCTGATCAACTGTCCATTCTCCTCTGGCTACCTTATCAACTACTGTATATCTTTCTGTGTTGATATCACCAACAAGCTTACCGACTTCTTCTGTCATAGCAGGAGAATCAACTAATGTAGAGTTCTGGAAGAACATATCTGAGCTCTCTGTAACGTTAGCTGGCTGTTCTGCCTTTCCAGGATCCTTACCATTAGCGAAACCAGCAAGAACGAGGTTACAATCAAGATGAGCCTTAGCATACTTTGTCTTAGGATTAGACTTCTTACCAAGGAATTCGAATGAACCATCATCCTTTAAATTGTAGTAATATCCCTTAGGACCATATTCCCAAAGTGTCTGGATATCACCACCATCTAACATCTTATCAAGGAAGTACTTGAAGATTCCTTCTGCCTTACCTGTTTCAGCTGCATGAGATGTGATACACCATGATGGTGCAAGTCTTTCTGCATACTTACCAAGTTCCTTAACTGGAAGGAGAGGAATAAGAGAATCATCAAGACCAGCTGTTGCTAAGTAACCTCTTAAAGTATCAGCCCACTGACCAGCCCAGTATGTAAATACACCTGATTCTGTCTTAGGATCTGATGACTTGAAATCGTTACGTGCTGTAGCAGTTGTCTTTGTGCTTGATTCCTTATTGATAAGAC
>OCHA01002616.1_pt1 | contig 10249 bp, 7 predicted proteins | sample 1538591 | NCBI WGS metagenome assembly OCHA01 (sample SAMN04571710, study PRJEB22368) | human gut metagenome | biome: human gut; material: stool | host: Homo sapiens | place: Luxembourg | collected 2012-09-06 | reverse complement strand
GTGGGCTTAGACCTTTTGACCCTGGCATCATATACATTTATTTATGTTCTTTCTGATATTTCAGAGAAGCTTCGATAAATCCTCTGAACAGTGGATGTGGTCTGTTTGGTCTTGATTTTAATTCCGGATGAGCCTGTGTGGCAACAAACCAAGGGTGCTCAGGAATCTCGATCATTTCGACGATTCTTCCGTCCGGTGAAAGTCCGGAAAGTTTCATGCCGTGAGAAGTCAGGGCATCACGGTAGTCGTTATTTACTTCATAGCGATGACGGTGACGTTCACTGATCTGCTCTGTTCCGTACATTTCATAAGCTTTGGATGTCTTATCAAGAACACAAGGATAAGCACCAAGTCTTAATGTTCCGCCGATGTCTTCGATACCGATCTGTTCCGGCATAATGTGGATAACCGGATGAGTGGTGTTCGGATCAAGCTCAGCACTGTGTGCATCGTTGTAACCGATGACGTCTCTTGCAAATTCTACGATAGAAAGCTGCATTCCAAGGCACAGGCCTAAGAAAGGCACATTGTGTGTACGGGCATATTTGATCGCCTCGATCTTTCCTTCGATACCACGGTTGCCGAATCCGCCAGGAACCAGGATACCACTTACGTCACTAAATAATTCCTCAGCATTATCGGCAGTAACGGTTTCTGAATCGATCCATTTGATATTTACGGTAGCACGACTGAAGATTCCACCATGCTTTAAGGCTTCTACAACACTGATGTAAGCGTCATGAAGCTGAATATATTTACCAACCAGAGCAACTGTGACTTCTGTGTTTGGATTCTTGAGGTAGTCGACCATTTCTTTCCAGTCTTTTAAATCCGGTTCCGGACAGTCAAGGTGGAGACATTCACATACAACGCCTGCAAGATTCTCTTCTTCCATTGCAAGAGGAGCTTCATACAGATATTCTACATCCAGATTCTGCAGTACGTGGTTAGACGGTACATTGCAGAATAATGCGATCTTGTCTTTCAGTCCGACACCAAGCGGATACTCGGAACGGCATACCAGGATATCCGGCTGGATTCCCATTCCCTGAAGGTCTTTTACACTTGCCTGGGTAGGTTTTGTCTTCATCTCCTGAGAAGCTTTCAGGTATGGAATCAGTGTAACATGGATCAGGATCACATTTTCGCGTCCCTTTTCATGCTGGAACTGACGGATCGCTTCCAGGAAAGGCTGACTTTCGATGTCACCAACAGTTCCGCCGACTTCGATAATGGCAATTTCTGTATTCTCAGCGGCAGGATTGCGGTAGAAGCGGGATTTGATCTCATTTGTAATATGTGGGATAACCTGAACCGTTCCTCCGCCAAAATCCCCACGGCGTTCCTTCTGAAGAACAGACCAGTAGATCTTACCGGTTGTTACATTTGAATTCTTGCTCAGACTTTCGTCGATGAATCTTTCATAATGTCCAAGGTCAAGGTCGGTCTCAGCACCATCATCAGTTACAAATACTTCACCATGCTGTACAGGGTTCATAGTACCAGGGTCAATGTTGATGTATGGATCGAATTTCTGCATCGTGACGGTGTAACCACGGGCCTTCAGCAGACGTCCGAGAGACGCGGCCGTAATTCCCTTACCTAATCCAGATACTACACCGCCTGTAACGAATACGTATTTTACTGCCATAACTTCCTCCTTAAGTCAAAATTAGTTTCTCTGTTATAAAGTGTTCAAAAAAATACTTTAAGATTATACACCTTTGTTATTAAAAAATACAGAGTTTTTTTCATATTTTGCTTCAAAAGTTGCCTGAACAGACAGCAGTTTGAATTGTTTGATGTCTACAGACCCCGGCATAACGGATACATGAGCCTGACAGCCTTTTAATTTAGGAAGCTGTTCCATTGCAAGTCTTGCGTCTTCACTGGTAGCAGCACTTACGGAAAGGGCAATCAGAACTTCATCGGTATGAAGGCGTGGATTGCGGCTTCCCAGATATTTTGTTTTCAGACTCTGGATCGGTTCGATTGCCTGTGGAGAGATGATCTTGATCTCATGTCCGATACCGGCCAGTTCTTTTAATGCATTCAAAAGAAGAGCAGAGCATGCGCCAAGAAGATCGGATGTCTTGCCTGTTACGATCGAGCCGTCCGGGAGCTCCAGTGCTGCTGCAGGCCCGTCTGTACGCTCGGATTCGGTGAGAGCCGCATCGACTACCGGACGGTCATGAACGGTAATATCGGCCTGGTTCATTAACATTTCTAATTTATAGGTTTCTTCTTCAGAGCATGCGCCGAGAAGAAGTCTTCTCCTGGATGCATAGTATCTGCGGATAATCTCCTGACAGGAAGCTTCTCTGCATGCATCATCATCACAGATACAATTGCCGGCCATATTTACCCCCATATCTGTTGGGGATTTGTAAGGACTTTCTCCGTAAATGCGCTGGAACATGGCATTTAATACAGGGAAAATCTCTACATCACGGTTATAGTTGATCGTTGTCTCACCATAGGCTTCCAGATGAAACGGATCGATCATATTAATATCATTCAGGTCCGCAGTAGCTGCCTCGTAAGCCAGATTGACCGGATGCTTTAACGGGATATTCCAGATTGGGAATGTCTCAAATTTGGCGTAACCTGCTTTGATTCCATGTTTGTGTTCATGATATAACTGTGACAGGCAGACAGCCATCTTTCCGCTTCCAGGTCCCGGAGCAGTCACAACGACCAGAGGACGGCTTGTTTCTATATAATCATTTTTTCCGTAACCATCGTCACTTACGATAAAAGGTACATTTGTCGGATATCCGGGAATCAGGTAGTGACGGTACACTTTGATGCCAAGCTTTTCCAGACGGTTTTTGAATAATTCGGCACTTTCCTGTGCATTGTATTTGGTAATAACGACACTTCCGACATAGAGCCCAAGCTCCTGATAGATATGCATCAGGCGGAGTACATCGGAATCATACGTGATACCAAGGTCACCACGGATCTTATTCTTTTCAATATCTTCAGCGCTGATGACGATGACAATTTCGGCCTGATCCGACAGTTCGCATAACATACGGAGTTTGCTGTCAGGCTGGAATCCAGGAAGAACTCTGGAGGCATGGAAATCATCAAAAAGCTTGCCTCCGAATTCCAGATACAGTTTGTTGTCAAATTGTCCGATACGTTCACGGATATGTTCGGACTGCATCTTTAAGTATTTTTCATTATCGAATCCAATTTTCATAAGTACATTCCCTCATCTAAAATATATTTGATCTTTATATAGTGGAAAATCTGCCGGAACCGGCATAAGCATTTTCATTTCCAGTATACTACAATACATAGGAAGTTTACAATCTTTTCATAATGTTTTTATTGATTTCTAACATAGCGGTCTTTATAATATTTAGTTATACAGGAGGATTAAAATGGATAACCAGAATAACAAGAACAACAAGAATAATAAACAAGGTATTTCGTTTATTTTACTGGTCACAGTGATTACATCGATCCTTGTGGTCGCGCTGTTCCAGTTCCAGGGAATGACCTCTGCAAAAGAGATTACCTATAATAAATTTCTGAAGATGGTAGATGATGGCAAGGTCAAAAAAGTAGAGATCCAGAGTGACAAGATCATGATCGTCACGAAGAAGGATAAAGACAGCGGAGTTTCAGAGGAATATTACACAGGTGTTGTAAATGATGATGAACTGACCAGCCGTCTGGAAAAAGCAGGCGTGGAATTTAATCAGGAGATTCCGGATACGACATCCGCGATGGCGATGAATGTAATCTTAACATTCCTGCCGATTGCATTCTTTGTCGGAATGATCATCTGGATGACAAAGCGTATGTCAAAAGGCGGCGGCATGATGGGAATCGGCAAGAGCAATGCCAAGATGTATGTGGAAAAGCAGACCGGTGTGACATTCAAGGATGTAGCCGGACAGGATGAGGCAAAGGAGTCCTTACAGGAAGTGGTTGATTTCCTGCATAATCCGGGAAAATATACGAGCGTCGGAGCAAAGCTTCCGAAAGGAGCATTGTTAGTCGGCCCTCCAGGAACAGGTAAGACACTTCTGGCGAAAGCGGTAGCCGGGGAAGCAAAGGTACCGTTCTTCTCACTGAGTGGTTCCGCATTCGTGGAAATGTATGTCGGTGTCGGAGCATCCAGAGTACGTGACCTGTTCAAGCAGGCACAGCAGATGGCACCGTGTATCATTTTCATTGACGAGATCGATGCGATCGGTAAGAGCCGTGACAATCAGATGGGCGGTAACGACGAGCGTGAGCAGACACTGAACCAGCTTCTTGCGGAGATGGATGGATTTGAAAGCAATAAAGGACTGGTACTTCTTGCAGCAACTAACAGACCGGAGATCCTGGATCCTGCGTTATTGAGACCAGGACGTTTTGACAGACGTATCATCGTGGAAAAACCAGATCTGAAAGGACGTGTAGAGGTCCTGAAGGTACATTCCAAAGATGTAAAGATGGATGAGACTGTTAATCTGGAAGAGATTGCACTGGCAACTTCAGGAGCGGTTGGTTCCGATCTCGCCAATATGATCAATGAGGCAGCAATCAATGCAGTAAAACACGGAAGAAATGCAGTGTGTCAGTCAGACTTATTTGAAGCAGTAGAAGTAGTACTTGTAGGAAAAGAGAAGAAAGACCGGATTATGAGCCAGGAAGAACGGAAAATCGTTTCCTACCATGAGGTCGGACATGCACTGGTAAGCGCATTGCAGAAAGATGCGGAACCGGTACAGAAGATTACGATTGTTCCGCGTACAATGGGAGCACTGGGTTATGTTATGCAGACACCGGAGGAAGAGAAATTCCTGAACACGAAGAAGGAACTACAGGCGATGTTAGTCGGATTGCTTGCAGGACGTGCTGCGGAAGAAGTGGTATTTGATACGGTTACAACGGGAGCTTCCAATGATATCGAGAAAGCAACAAGCGTTGCAAGAGCCATGATCACACAGTATGGTATGAGTGAGAAGTTCGGATTGATCGGTCTGGAATCCATTCAGAACCGTTATCTGGACGGACGTCCGGTCAGCAATTGCGGACAGCAGACAGCATCCGAGATTGATGAAGAAGTCATGAAGATGTTGAAAGATGCTTATGAAGAAGCAAAACAGCTGCTGAGAGATCACAGACAGTCACTGGATAGGATTGCAGCATTCCTGATCGAAAAAGAGACGATCACCGGAAAAGAATTTATGGAGATTTTCCATGAAGTAGAAGGAATTGATCCGGATGCACCGAAGAAGGAAGAAGCAAGAATCGGTATGAATCCGGTAGAAGGTGAAGGTTTTGTTATGAAACCTGCAGATGAGACAACTGCGGTACATGATACAGCTATGCAGGAGAAAGCAGAAGAGACAGCCGAAGAATCTGTTGAAGCAATAAAAGAAGCCGTTCACGAAGAAGAATAAGTAAAAAAGGAACAGATATGAGAAGAAAGATACAGGGCATAGCGAAAGCAAGCCTTGTATCTTTTTTCTTTTCAATTATATCTGCCTGGTATATAATAGGCAGGATGAGAGTATTCTGGAGGAAAGAGTATGAAGGGAAGATTATTCGGAGTAGGAGTCGGGCCTGGAGATCCGGAACTTATGACATATAAGGCAGTGCGTATCATAAAAGAATGTCCGGTGCTTGCAGTGCCTGCGAGAGGCAGGAAATATGCGGTCAGTTACAGGATTGCAGCGGGAATGATAGAGAACATGGAAGAAAAGGAATTCCTGAATCTGGATACGCCGATGACAAAGGACAGACAGATCCTGGATCAGAATTATGAAAATGTAGCAGGGAGAATTATAGAAGAACTGGAAAAAGGGAAGGATGTAGCCTATCTGACGCTGGGTGATCCGACAATCTATTCGACTTATATGTACATTCACCGCATAGTAAAAGCAAAAGGATATGAGACAGCGATCATCAGTGGAATTCCGTCCTTTTGTGCAGCAGCGGCGAGACTGGATGACAGTCTGGTTGACAGGAAAGAGGAACTTCATGTAATCCCGTCCAGTTATGGGATAGAGGCGGCACTAAACTTTTCCGGTACAAAGATCCTGATGAAGTCTGCATCCAGAATAGGTGAAGTAAAAAAGGTGTTGGAAGAAAAAGCCGGAAATGTGAATGTAAAGATGATAGAAAACTGTGGGATGCCAGAGGAGCGAATTTATGAAAAAATAGAAGATGTTCCGGAGCAGGCAGGCTATTATTCTTTACTGATTGTAAAAGAGTCGGAAAAAGACCGGTAACAGGAGTTAAAAAATCAGAGAAAATGTCTGGAAACGGAAAATAGAAAATATGCAGGAGACGTATATGGAGAATTTTAACATACAGGAAGAATTGAAGAAACTGCCCGGAAAGCCGGGAGTCTATCTGATGCACGATGAAAAAGATACGATCATCTATGTCGGAAAGGCGATCAGTCTTAAGAACCGTGTCCGTCAGTATTTTCAGAGCAGCAGGAACAAGGGTGCCAAGATTGAACAGATGGTGACACATATTTCCAGATTTGAATACATTGTGACGGACTCAGAACTGGAAGCACTGGTGTTAGAGTGTAATCTGATCAAAGAACACAGACCGAAGTATAATACCATGCTGATGGATGACAAGACCTATCCATTTATAAAAGTTACGGTAAACGAGCCGTTTCCAAGGGTAATGATGGCAAGACGGATGAAGAAGGATAAGGCAAAGTATTTTGGACCGTATACCAGTGCAGGTGCAGTAAAAGATACGATCGAACTGATCCGTAAGCTTTATCATATCCGTAGCTGTAACCGTTCGCTGCCAAAGGATATCGGGAAGGAGAGACCTTGTCTGAATTACCATATCCATCAGTGTCAGGCACCGTGCCAGGGATATGTTTCTCAGGAAGAATACCGGAAAGCAATTGATGAAGTGGTACATTTCCTGAACGGAAATTATGATCCGATTTTAAAAGAACTGGAAGAAAAGATGATGGAGGCATCGGATAATCTGGAATTTGAAAAGGCGATCGAATACCGGGAATTACTTACAAGTGTACAGAAGATTGCCCAGAAGCAGAAGATTACAGATACGGCAGGAAATGACAGAGATATTATCGCGATGGCTTCGGAAGGGGAAGATGCAGTTGTACAGGTCTTCTTTATCCGAAGCGGAAGACTGATCGGACGGGATCATTTCTATCTGAAGATTGCAGAAAACGATACAGAAAGCGAGATACTGTCAAGCTTTATCAAACAGTTCTATGCAGGCACCCCATATATTCCGGCTGAATTGATGCTTCCGGAGGAAATTGAAGATCAGGAGATCATCGAAGAATGGCTGACAGCAAGGAGAGAACGGAAAGCACATCTTTGCATTCCGAAGAAAGGAACGAAGGAAAAGCTGGTAGAACTGGCGCAGAAGAATGCACAGATGGTATTAAAGAATGACAGAGAACGTCTGAAACGCGAAGAAGGAAGAACGATCGGTGCGGTCAAAGAACTGGAAAAGATACTGGGATTAAAAGGGATCGTGCGCATGGAGGCGTATGATATTTCTAATACGAATGGATTTGACTCGGTTGGTTCGATGGTGGTCTACGAGCATGGAAAACCAAAGCGCAATGATTATCGCAAATTCAAGATCAAAAGTGTACAGGGACCGGACGATTATGCCAGTATGAATGAAGTACTGACCAGAAGATTTGAACATGGCTTACGGGAACAGCAGGAAGAGAGTGAAAACGGAGGATTTCAGGCATTTCCGGATCTGATCATGATGGATGGAGGTCGCGGACAGGTGAATATAGCACTGGAGGTTCTGGAAAAGCTGGATCTGCATATTCCGGTATGTGGAATGGTAAAGGATGATAATCACAGAACGAGGGGACTGTATTTTAATAATGTGGAACTTCCGATTGACCGCAATTCGGAATGTTTCCGTCTGATCACCAGGGTACAGGATGAAGCGCACCGTTTTGCGATTACATTCCACAGACAGCTGCGCAGCAAAGGGCAGGTACATTCCGTGCTGGATGATATTCCTGGAGTAGGACCTGCAAGAAGGAAAGATCTGATGAGAAGCTTCGAAAATATTGATGCAATTCGTAATGCAACCGTAGAAGAATTGAAAAAACTGCCAAGTATGAATGAAAAATCTGCACAGGAAGTATATAAATTTTTCCACCAGAATCCTTAAGTATGGTATAATAGTGCTATCAGATTTTTAATACGTGTGAGGTAGAAGAATATGGCGAATAAAGTAGAATTAAAAACACTCGTTGAAAAAATGAATCTCAAAAATCTTACACCGGATGTAGACTTGTCCGACAAGGATGTTGAGATACCGGACATTAACAGACCGGCATTGCAGCTTACAGGCTTTTTTGAACATTTTGATTCAGAACGTGTACAGATCATCGGCTATGTAGAGTATACATTTCTGGAGAAGATGACAGATGAAGTTAAGAAGAAACAGATTTATGAGACACTGCTTTCTTACAAGATTCCGTGTCTGATCTTCTGCAGAAATCTTCCGCCGGAGAAGATGCTTCTTGAGATGGCAGAAAAGGCAAATGTTCCGGTATTCCAGACAGAGAAGAAGACATCAGAATTCACGGCAGAGATCATCCGCTGGCTGAATGTGGAACTTGCACCATGCATTTCTATTCATGGTGTGCTGGTTGATGTATATGGTGTTGGCGTGTTGATCATGGGAGAGAGCGGAATCGGCAAGAGTGAAGCGGCTCTGGAGCTTATCAAGCGTGGACACCGTCTTGTCAGTGATGATGTTGTAGAGATCCGCAGAGTCAGTGATGAGACACTGGTTGGATCGGCACCGGATATCACGAGACATTTCATCGAACTTCGCGGTATTGGTATCGTAGATGTAAAAGCACTGTTCGGTGTACTGAGTGTCAGAGAAACACAGAATATTGATCTGGTGATCACACTGGAAGAGTGGAATAAGAACAAAGAATATGACCGTCTCGGTCTGGAAGAAGAATATACAGAATTCCTTGGAAATAAGGTGGTATGTCATCATCTTCCAATCCGTCCTGGACGTAATCTTGCGATTATCGTTGAGACAGCAGCTGTTAACCACAGACAGAAACAGATGGGATATAATGCTGCTCAGGAACTGTACAAGCGTGTACAGCAGAATTTAATAAAGAAATAGGAGAAATCAGAAAATGAGGTATTGTTTTGGAGTAGATATCGGGGGAACAACGGTAAAATTAGGATTGTTTACAACCGATGGAGAGATCGTTGATAAATGGGAGATTAAAACCCGTACAGAGAATCATGGAGAGGCTGTTCTTCCGGATATTGTGGCAGCATTAAATGCAAAGCTTGAAGAGAAGCAGATTGCCAAAGAAGAAGTAGAAGGAATCGGAGTCGGAGTTCCGGCACCGGTAGACGCAGAAGGTGTAGTACAGAACACTGCGAACCTTGGATGGGGATACAAAGAAGTAAAAAGAGAGATGGAAGAGTTGTCCGGCATGAAGGCCGAGATCGGTAATGATGCCAATGTAGCTGCACTTGGAGAGATGTGGATGGGAGCCGGCAAGGGACGTAAGAATATCATCATGGTAACGCTCGGAACGGGTGTAGGCGGCGGAATCATCATTGATGGAAAGCCGTTGGTCGGAGCACATGGTGCTGGTGGAGAAATCGGACATCTCTGTGTGAATTATGAGGAAACAGATCACTGTGGATGTGGCAATACCGGATGTCTGGAGCAGTATGCATCTGCGACAGGAATTACCAGACTGGCGAATATCCGTCTTGCAAAAGATGATACATTATCTGTACTGAGAGAGCAGGAAGTCAGTGCCAAGACTGTATTTGATGCGGTAAAAACCGGAGATGTAGTAGCAAAAGAGATTGCGGAAGAATTCGGAAGATATCTTGGATATGCAATGGCTAATCTGGCAGCAGTTGCAGATCCGTCAGCAATTGTAATTGGCGGAGGTGTATCCAAAGCAGGAGAAGTGCTGATTCAGTATGTAGAAAAGAACTTTAAAGAAAGAGCATTCTTTGCGAATAAAGATACAGAGTTTGTTCTTGCTACATTAGGAAATGATGCAGGTATCTGTGGGGCAGCTAAATTGATTCTTTAGAAAGTAAACGATCATCATAAATTATATAAAAAATGCGGAGTGTCTGTTGGAACTCCGCATTTTTATATACTCAAATATGTAACAAAAGCTGCCGGTTGGCAGCTTTTGTAGATGTCGGAGACAATTATTCTGTAGTTTTACTGACTGGTATCACCGCCGGTATTG
>OCHA01002609.1_pt1 | contig 10283 bp, 6 predicted proteins | sample 1538591 | NCBI WGS metagenome assembly OCHA01 (sample SAMN04571710, study PRJEB22368) | human gut metagenome | biome: human gut; material: stool | host: Homo sapiens | place: Luxembourg | collected 2012-09-06 | reverse complement strand
CTTGTTTCTGGTCTGGAAACATAAAGACGTTTTCGGCGGCGGTGATATCAAGCTTATGGCAGCCTGCGGGCTGATCCTCGGATGGCAACAGATCATTCTTGCATTTTTGCTTGGATGTATCATTGGTTCAGTCGTACATACGATCCGTATTAAGGTAAGCGGTGCCGGTCATATGCTGGCAATGGGACCGTATCTTTCTGCCGGAATCTTTCTTGCGGCACTCTGGGGCAATGCATGGATCGGCTGGTATCTTTCCTTTCTGGGTCTGTAGCAGCACTTTATAACTGAAAGAATACTTTCGGTTATAAAAATATACTTTCTGTGAGATACAGAAACTATATTTTTGTGACTGAATGCCAGAATAAAATGAAATCTTCGGATTTTAGAGCGTATAAACGGAGGAAACCTGAAAATGGCAAAAATTTTGACGATAGAAATCGACACAGCACAGATTCGTGTGGCAGAGGTGGACAGCCGCGGTCAGCATATTTATCGCTGTTTTGTACTGCCTGTTCCGCAGGGAGCCGTAGATGACGGACAGATTCGTGATACAAAAAGCCTCGGAAATCTTCTGAAAGAAGAACTTATCGCACAGGGGATCAAAACAAAAAAGGTGTTTTTTGTGGCCGGTTCTTCAAGGATTGCCAGCAGGGAGGTCCGTATTCCGTTTGTCAAGAAGAACAGGATCCAGAGTATTATTCAGGAAAATGCAACGGATTATTTTCCAATCGATATTTCCGGGTATGTACTTTCCTACAGCATGATTGATATAGAATCGAAGGAGCAGGAGACCGGCGGTGCCATCCGTCAGTATCATCTGATGGTCTATGCAGCACCGACATCGATTTCTGCTGCATTTCGTGAGTTTGCGGAGGTTGCGGGACTGAATATGACCGGCATCGGATTTACCGGTGACAGCGTTTATTCCGCAGTAAAGACGACTTTTGCAGATGGTTTACATATGCTTGTCAAAATTGAATTTGATTCAACGAGTATCAGTATTATCAAAGACGGAGATCTTGCACTGCAGCGAAACATCAACTATGGTGTCGACAGTGCCATTGAGACAGTTCGTGCTTTTCCACAGTTTGGTGAGGATCTGAGTCAGCAGGAAGCTTTGATGGTTTTGCATGACCGAAGATGTCTTAAGGACAGCCTGAACGGAATCGACACATCCGACATGGATACACAGGATCAGCTTCTCGAAAATGCCAAAATGGAAGTTACCGAAAGCTTCCGGTATATGGTCGGAAACATTTCCAGAATTATGGATTATTATATTTCCAGAAATACAGATGCTACGTTTTCATCTATTCAGATCTGTGGCCTTGGAGCCGGTATCAAGGGTGTGCGGAGACTTCTTGCCAATGAGCTGGCACAGAGAGTGGAAGTTGTTTATGCACTTGATAAATGCACGTATCCGGAATTTTCCGAAAAAGAGGGACTTTATCTTTATACAGCGGTGATCGCGCCGATGCGTTCCGGCGTGAATCTGATGGAGAAGACGACCCGCAAAAAGAAAGAAAACAAAGATTCTTTAAGCGGTGCGATCCTGATCGGTGTGGCACTGACAGCAGCCGGTGTGGCAAGCCGTGTGTATCAGCAGCATCAGCAGGATTATCTGAATCAGCGAATCAATGAAGAAAGCTCCATAGAGGAGATTTATAATGCATACAATACTGCGCAGGAGCAGTATCAGAATTATCAGAATATGTACCAGTATACCAACACTCCGAATGAGGGTTTGAAGTCTTTTCTGGAGGAGATGGAACAGAAGATGCCATCTGACATCACACTGGATACCTTCAGTTCCGATGGCTCTCAGGTAAGTTTCAGTATGCGTGTTTCAAGCAAATCTGCAGCAGCCAATACACTGATGCAGCTTCGTACCTTCGAAAGTCTTGCGACAGTCACGACGACAGGACTTGAGGAGGCGGAAGACGGAACTGTGGCGATGAGTGTGATCTGTACCTATGCAAATCCGGCACCACTGGATAATACCGAAGAATAAGGAGGCAGACGGGACATGAACATTTCTATGCGTGACAAAAAATTATTACTGATGTTTTCCGGTGTAGCGGTATTCGGACTGGGCTGGTTTTTCGGGTATCGTCCGCAGATGGAGGAAGCAGCGAATATCGAGGCTGCAAACAAACCGCTCGAAGAACGTCTGTCCAATCTTCTGGAGCTTGCGAACAAAGATTTTTATATCAGCGAGACAGAGAGTGCCCAGAGTAAAATCAGCGAGTATGTAGCGAAATTTCCTTCCGATGTAAAAGAAGAAAACGGCATCGTACTTGCACAGAATATAGAAAATAATATCGGAATGCAGATTACCAATGTCGGAATCGCGACCAAAGAGTTTGTAGCTTCAATAGACGGAAGTACCGAAGAAGAAATCGCAGAGCAGAATGCGACGATGTCAGAGCAGGCAAACGCACAGACGCAGGAGCAGATTGATGCGATCGAGGGTACGGACAGTCAGGCGGCCGAAGATCTTCAGAATGCTTCGGATGCGGCAGAAGCACAGGCGGACAGTGCTTCACAGACACCGGTGCTTTACCGTACACAGGATACCATGCAGTTTACCGGAACCTATGAGAATCTGAAAGATGTAATCGCATATCTTGCAGATCAGACCGGAAGACTTACGGTAGATAATATGAATGCATCCTACGATACCTCTACCGGCTATCTGACAGGAAGTATTGTAGTCAATATGTTCTCCATGTCGGGAACAGGAAACAGCTATACAGAACCGGATGCCGGTCAGGTGGCATACGGAACCGGCAATCTTTTCGGAACGCTTGAACGGGCGGCAGCGGCAAATGCAGATCAGGCATCTGAAGGAGATGGCAGCGACGGCCAGAGCGACAACAGCCAGGAAGGAGAAAATACAGACGAAACGACAGCTCCTGCTGATGCTCAGGGTCAGTCATAATATGCATGCATGTTAGAGGGGAAATATAAGCCCCTCTATCTGTCTATATATCGATACTTCATTCTGGAAAGGAGCAGCCCTATGAATGAGCAAAAAAGAAAAAATCCGAATGCCGGAATGACGCTTCTTGAGGTCATTATCGCAGTCAGTATTTTTTCCATAACGGCAATCGTACTCCTGCAGGGATTTGTTACTTCCGGACGGATCAACCGTAAATCAAATCTTTATCTGGAGGCAACGACGACAGCACAGAACATCATGGAGGAAGTCAAAGCAAAAACTTTCATGGAAGTTTCACAGGCTTTTAACTATCCACTGGATCTGGACGGTAACACAAGAATCAATTTTCTGAATCCACAGAAAGACAAAATAAAAAGCGGCGAGCTTGGAATCCGCGAAGTACTGAAGGCTTCCGGAAGCAGCGGAACAGTTTACAATTCTGTAAGCAAATACAGAGAAGGCATGGATGAATCCAAAGTCACTGCGTCTGTAATTTCAACAGATGATGGTAAGACCTGTAAATTTAATCCGAGAAAAAAAGGTTCCAATGCATCGAAATATTATTTCGAATTAACGAATGTGACAGCGAACCGGGAAACCTTTGACGCGCTGGTAGAGTTTGACGGAAGCGAAAGCTCCGGATACAAAGAAAAGACTGTCACCGGTACAGGAACCGGAAAGAACGATTATCTTGTACCGAAGATTTCTGATATGGACAGCAAGACAAATGCATTTCTGATCATGCCGCGTAACTGGGATGAAGAGGCTATGCAGCGGATGGTGGCAGGACAGAAAAGTGCCGCGATCGAGGCAATGAATACGGATGTCGGAAATAATGGGACAGACAGCGATACTTATCAGCCGCTGGACTGGAAAGATGTCTACAAATATACAAAGAGAACGCTGCATATCAAGATCGAGGAGAGCGGCGGAACGGTCAGGGCTGAAGCAAGATATATATTAAGTGCGTACGACTATAAGAAATCCGGTGGAACAAAGTATGAAACCATGAGTCTCTGTCCATGTGGCGGTAAAGGTGAAGACGAAGATATACAGGGATGCTTCTGTACATACAAGAGTGCTTATGTGCCTTTTTACAGTTCTGAGACAGGTGAAGCACTGAAAAATATTTTTATTTTTTATTACCCGAATTACAATTCAACCAGTGCGACAAATCCATATGACAAGATCATACTGGATAACACGACAAACTATGAAGTCAGCTTCTACGTAACAAAGCAGAGGGACGATACCAATAATGAACCGACTTCCGCACAGGAAGCACAGTATCGTATGTCTCTGATCATCTATGAAAATCCGGCTGCGAGAAACAAAAGCAACTGGAATACAAACCCGAGTCTTTATAAGGCAGTTACGAAACTTCGCACAAATCTTGATTATAACATCAGTGATATGAACGAAGTGCTGAACCGTCCGAAGATCAGCCAGATGTCCCTGACTTATCAGGCGGTTAATGATAAGGGCATCCATGGGGCAAAGGTGACAAATGCATCGGCAAAGAAAGTACTGGACTGCAACAGTCTGGATGACCGGGAAGCAGAAGACCGCATTTATACGGCGAAGGTAAGCGTGTACAAAGCAGGAGCGGCAGCGAAGAATTTCCCGGACAGTGACCTTGTCGTGACGCTTGATGGCGCAAAAGAAGATTAAACCTCCGGGGAGGATGCAATGAGAAACATCACAAAAACAAAAAGACAGCAGAATCAGGGATTTTCACTTTTTACCGTACTGATCGCGGTTTCTTTTGTGGGGATCCTTGGACTTCTTGTACTTTATATCGCACTTTCGAATTTTAATATGAAAATCACAGACCTGAAGGGCAAGGACAGCTTTTATACGGCGGAGCGCGCGCTGGAGGAGATCCGTACCGGTCTGCAGGAGGATGTGGGAAATGCCATGTCAAAGGCCTATACGCAGGTTCTCGAAAGCTACAACGTTGAGAACCGTTCACAGGATTCTTCTATGGACAGGCAGCGCCGGAGCGAGTTTCAGGATTGTTTTATCACAGAACTTATGCGCACTCTCCGTGTGTCAAAGACAGAAGATAATATTTATAATATGAAGAGACTTCGCGGATATGTGGATCTGGAGTATGACGACTCAAAAGAATCTCTGATCATTACCAATCCGGCCGGAAGCGCCCCTGTGATGAAAGCAGTCAAAAATGTCGGCAAAAATACAGAGAATAATGGAGTCCTTCTGAAAAATCTTAAGGTGATCTATGTAGATGAAAAAGGAAGAGCATCGATCATCTGTACGGATATCCGTCTGCTTGTTCCGGAAGTACAGTTCCCGACACCGTCCACACTTCCGGATCTTATGAATATGATCGTTGTAGCGGACAAGGGTATCGTATGCGAGGGAACCGAAAGCACACCGACTTCTATCAATGGAAGTATTTATGCAGGTAACCTGCCTGCCGCAGCGACAACTGATCCTGATACCAGTATCCAGGTCACATCCGGGGCAAGCCTGAATGTGGAATCCGGAGACAAAGTTGTATGTAAAGGTGAGATCAGCGTAGGGCTGAATTCTACATTTACCAGTGGGGGAAGTGTCAATCTGTGGGCACGTGGACTGCATGCAGATTCTGTACGGAATGTCACTCTTTCCGGTTCGACTTATTTTGCGGATGACCTTACGGTCACAGGCAAAAATAATAACGTAAAGATCAGCGGCAATTATTATGGTTATGGTTCTTATGAATCGGCAACTTCGGATGACTGTGTGGCGAAAGACCAGTATACTGGCCTGAGCGGAGCGGCTTTGAGCAGTGCAATCGTTGTCAATGGCAAGAATACGACACTGGATCTTTCAGATACACAGAAACTGATGATCGCCGGACGAAATTATATTGCAAGTTCAAAAGTAAAAGCAAATGACCGGACCAATACCAATGACGTGGTTACGGGCGAGAGTCTGACAGTTAAAGGTACGCAGCTTGCGTATCTTGTGCCGAAAGAGGTTCTCGGGGCATCTGGTAATCCATTGACTGACGATGCTTATCTGGCGCTTTTAAACGGAGCCAAAGATATTTCCGTAAACTGGGATGCTGCAGTTGAGGCGTGGGGCGGCAGGACGCTTCGGGATATCGGTGTCGACAGCGAGAAACCGGTGCAGACTGTTTTTTATAATGACAACAGTGAGACAGGATATGTATATTTTTATTTGAATTTCACGGATGCACAGAAATCAGCAGATTTTATGCAGATGTATTATCAGAACAATCCTACGGTCAAAGCAAATATGGATAAATATCTTTCCTTTTATTTCGGAGGGGAAGATTCCGGAATCACGGTCAAAGATGCAGATTCCTATCTGCGCTATATCACCAACGGAAACGTACTTTCTTACAGCGGGGCAGATGCGCAGGGAAATATGCAGCAGGCAACCGGTGCAAATCCGGGCGAGAAGATCCTTCAGGAGCAGGTTGGTTATCAGAACAGCTGGTATGCCCTGAACCGCAAGATGATCACAAGCTATGATCTTCTGAACAACGCAGTAAAAGAAGATGCCGAAGGTAAAACACATGATGAGACAGACGGCAACCGCAGTGTATATGATAATCTTGTCAATGAAAAGAAAATGGTCTCATATATTAAGGATATTGTAAAAGATGGTACAGGGAAATACGTGTTTACTGCCAGTGATGAAGACGGCGGTCTGCAGGCAATTATGTATGACAACGGAGAAACAGGTGTAAATAAGACACTGAAAATCAGTGAAAATGATGCTGACAAACTTCGTCTTGTAGTCTGTACCGGAGATGTTGAAATTGAAGCAGGAGTGAAATTCCAGGGAATCATTATGGCGAAGGGTACGATTACTCTGAAGTCAGGGGCGCAGCTTGAATCTGCACCGCTGGAAGCTGCCTGAGTATTTCAGGCACAGATGAGCTCATATGGAGATAAAGACAGTATCAAACCGCAGGATTTCTTCTGGGAAGGTGACAAATATGTTCTCGGAAATTCATCTTCATCAGGAAAGAAAGACACGCTGAATGGTTCTGAGACATACAGCATTGCAGACTGCGTGACTTATGAGAACTGGAAAAAAGAATAAATTTACAGAATAGAAAGAGGTGAGGGCAGTATGAAGAACAAAAACAAAGGTTTTACACTCGTGGAACTGATCATTGTCATTGCTATTTTTGCTATTCTTCTCGGAATCGCTGTGCCTTCTCTTAATTCGATTCTGGGCTTTCGGGTAAACCGGGCTGCCAATTCCATTGCGGCAGCTCTGGACAAAACAAAGACAGAGGCTGCGAATCGCCTGGTTGGCGAGATGAAGCTGGAAAAAAGAGAAGACGGTTATTATATCAGTTATTATCTTGATCGCGGCAAAGTGGGCGGCAAGTCAGATGTAAAGCAGGATCAGCCGGAAAAAATAGCTCCGGCACGTACCATAATCAGCTATACAACCGATAATGGTACAGAACAGGAACTCGCTGTGGGTGACGGCATTGTGATCACATATGACCGGGCAACCGGTGCGTTCCTCCCTCTGCAGGATAAAGTGTGGAAGCAGAAAGAAATTCTTTCCGTACTTGCAGACGGAAAAGATATACCGCTTACGAGAAGTGGTGCGTACTGTACAAAGATCACTGTCAGAGGCGGCGGTCGTTATAAGACGCTGAATCTGATTCAGGAGACCGGCAAATATGAGATAACTTCCGGACACTATTAATTTTGTGTGAGATGAAATACATTCTGTATGAAATGCGATTTTATTATTTTTTGGAGGAGAAGATCCTATGAAGATAAGAAAAATAAAAAATACAGCAGAAAAGCTTAAGAACGGGGGAAGAACGCGGCAGACAGATAACAGGGGCCTGACTCTGATCGAGCTGGTCATTACGGTTGCGATCATCGCGATTTTTTCAGGTGTGGTGATGACATTTATCATGACCGGCAGCAATACATACAGAAGTACATCCAGTAACGCAAAAGTGCAGATGGAGACACAGGAACTGGTTGACAGGATGGAAGACCTGATCATTGATACCAACAGAAGCCTTTATTATGCAAATGGTACAGGCGAAAATACAGGCTCCGAGATCAAAAACGATATCAAGCAGAGCGGAGACGGCAACAGTGACGGAAACAAGACTTTCATCGTCTGCAACGAATACAAAAATAACGATGGAAACACCAGCCAGTATATCTGTGATGTGATTGACTGGGACAAAAAAGATGCAACAGTCTATTACAGTCAGAGAGAATATACCGCGACAAGCAGCTCTGATGATTCAGGAAAAAATGATACAGAGACAGCAGCATTGTCTGAGGACGAGGAAGATGTATCTGCATTTTCTCTGGACGAAGAAGACAGTGGAGAACAAAATGTGCGTAATGTCCGTACAAAGGTGAATCGTTCTGTCCTTGCGACAGGTATTCTTGATTTTCGTGCGGATCTTACCAAAGTAGAATCAGATAATATTGTCCGTTTTCAGCTCAGCACGGAAAACGGAAAAAAAGAGATTGAGACACTGCACAGTGTCAGCCTTCGAAATAAAGTAAAAGTGAAGAAACCGGCAGATTCTGTTGATGATCCGGAGCCGACCGATGTGGGAATCCGTATTTCCTATGCACCGGCTTCCATGGATCCGGGAGCATCAGACAGGCTCGCATATAATCTGAGCGGAAACGGAAGTATTGATCCGTCAACGATTACATGGAGGGTAGTCAGTGACGGACAGAACGGAAGCTTCCCAGGTGAAGACCATACCAACAGCAAACTGACCATCAATGAAAATGCTTCAGGATCAATTACAGTCAAAGTTTCGGCGAAGACAAGTTCCGGCAAATGGATCGAGTCCGCACCGGTGACGATCCAGATCACGGCGAAAGCGACACCGGCACCGACCGAGGCACCGGAGCCGAAGGAACTGAAGATCAATCCGGTGGTAAATCTGGTTGCAAATGACGCAAGTTACAACATCAGTGATATTATTGGAAATGGTGTAACTGTGTTATATGATGATGGAAGCACAAAAGCACCGAATTCGGTAAAATGGGAACTGATGGATGCAGGAATGCTGAAAACTTATGTTACATTGAATGGCAACACGGTTTTACTGAGTGAAAGGGCAGGAGATGGCACGGGAGGCAGCTTCAGTCTGAAAGCAACCGATACAGATACAAATCTTTCCTGCATAGTTGACATAAAGGTTGCCCGCCTTGAACTTAATACACCGTCAGGAATATACAAAGTCGGGGATAAAAAGCCTCTGAATTTTAGCTATATGGAAGGTGGGGCTGATGGGAATCTTGATGCATCGAAGCTGAAACTTGAAGGAAAAACAGCGATTGCAACGGCAGATGCGAGCTATGTACCGGGAGAAAAATTTAATGCGGATGCTGCCTGTGACTGGACGCTGGCTGCGTCTTATGATCTTTCAGACCGGGGAGGACTCGGAACTGTGAAGGATACGACAAAGTTTACGGTGGAACAGGAAGAACCATATGAAACCAAAACTGGTCAGATAATTCTTGCTGATAATCAGATTTATGATACGGCTATTGCTCGAGGAGAAACTTATAACTGTAGTTTTTACGGGGGAGAAGTTACATTTACTCCAAAATGGGACGGCAGTGAGGGACCTTACTGGAATGCTGTTGCAAAATGGTATTTAAAGGGTGTAGATGATTCGGATAAAACAATTAGCTTATCCGACACGGATTCTCAATTTAATGCAAAACTGACGATTAGTCCGGAATGCAGACATGGTTTTGTTTTATGTGTAGACTATACACAGTATAAGGGATATACCAAAGATGAAATTGATTTTAAGGTTCATGCTGAGAGAGCGTTTAAAGTTACTACAGGAATCACATTACATATGACAGATATGAATGGAAATGTTGTTCAGGATGGTGACGCTGTTAAGATAGGAGACAATTACAAAGTAACAGTGACTGTAGATATTTATGATGAGAATGGAAATTATATTCCGATTTACGCGACACCGGAGAATGGAAATTTCTTAGCCAGAGGAATTCTGGAGTGTGACGAAGAAAAAACGGAGCAAACACAGCAGCTTGTAGAAGCTGATGATAAGCAGAGTTGGATTTATACACCTGTTAAAGCTGGAAACAGAATGCTGGAAGTTACTTTGGCGCAACTCAAAGAGAACACAATTCATAATAAGTACAACTATAATTTTGTGACAACGATGACTGTCAGAGCAAAATAAGCAGCTACGACAGAAGAAGTATTTGACGAGAATTGTTTTGGCAAAATCAGGAGGCAATTTTATACATGAAATTCAAACACAAGAAACTTTTAATCTCCGGCACGGCGGTGGCTGCCGCCGGTGCAC
>OCHA01002607.1_pt1 | contig 10290 bp, 9 predicted proteins | sample 1538591 | NCBI WGS metagenome assembly OCHA01 (sample SAMN04571710, study PRJEB22368) | human gut metagenome | biome: human gut; material: stool | host: Homo sapiens | place: Luxembourg | collected 2012-09-06 | reverse complement strand
CATCGGCCGCCTGCTCTCCCGTGTCCGCACCGTCATAGGCGTATGACGAGGCCGGCCATCCGCGCCGGTATGAGCCGTTCTCAGAATCGCCGGTACCGCTGGCACTGCTGACGCCGCTGCCCGACCCGTATCCGCCATGCCGCCGGTTGGCGTTCTGCACCAGGGCCCACAGCACCAGCGCCGCGCACAGGGCCGCCGCGAGACCGGCACCGGGGACGGCGACCGCCAGCATCATCATGATTATCACGCCAAGCATGTTCCAATCCCAGCGCCCGTCGATCAGCTCCTCGCCGAGGATACGGCCATCCCGCGCATCGGGCAGCAGCGCCCATGCGATGGCGTACAGCGCCAAACCGAATCCGCATAGCACCACGCTCGCCAGCACCAGTGCCCGCACCAGAGTCGGGCTCCATCCCACGCGCTGCGCGATGGCGCTGCACACGCCGGCGATCCACCGGTCGTCCCCGCGCTCCATCGCGCTGCCGCGGATCCACGAGAAGAACCGGTCGCTCTGCCGCTTCGGCTTCGGCTGGGGTCCGGGCGCAGGAGAGCCGTACGGATTTGAACCGTACGAATCCGAACCATTCGTGCCGGGGCCGGCGGCGCCACCCGCGTCATAGGCATACGTTGTATCGTTCATGCTTCCATTACAGCAGCAACCGGCCGCCGCACGCATCGGGGGACACCCTGATTGTTCCCTGAACCGGGGCGTTATGCCCCATGTCGTCTTCCCCGGAGGCGCACAATGGGACCATGATCCAGCCGAACAACCCGTACCGGCAGCCGCATGCGCCCCGTCGGACGCAATGGCAGGCCGCCGTCCGCCGCGCCGAGCCTGCCATTGATGCGCCCGCGGAACGGGCGCGTCCTCGTCGGCGTGTGCCGTGGCGTGAGCCTACATCTGGGAGCGCCCGTATGGCTGGTGCGACTCGCGTTCGCCGCGGCCGCTCTCGCGTTTGGGGCCGGCGTCATCGCATACGTGTTCCTGTGGATGTTCATGCCGGTCGGCGATCCCGTCGCCGCCGCGCAGGCCATGTCGGATGCGGCCTCGACAGGTTTCGCCGAGCCGCTCTCCCGCGGCAATGCGGCATACGCCGGCACCGCGGGTGACAGTGGCCGCAGCGACGCCGACGACTCCTCGGAGGGACTGGCGGCGGCTCTGCGCCGCGCCCCGAAACCTTCACTGGTGGCATTGGCCGGTCTGGTGTTCATCGCCATAAGCGTGCTGCTGTCGTTTGCCGGCGGACGGGAGCTGATCGTGCCGCTGGCCGTCGCCGTCGGCGGCCTCGGACTGGCATGGTCGCGGTTCGACGCGGACGAGGGCAAACTGCCATCGATGCTTGGCGGCATCGTGCTTCTGTTCGTCGGCTATGCGATCTTCGTGTTCACCAGCACAGTTCCGGGGTGGGGCGCGTCCCCTCGCCGCATCATCATCGGCGGGTTCGTACTGCTGGCCGGCACGGCTCTGGCGATCGTGCCTTGGGTGAGCACGCTCATCCGCTCCCTATCCACCGAGCGCGCACTCAAGGAGCGTGAAGAGGAACGTGCCGACATGACCGCGCACCTGCACGATGGCGTGCTGCAGACGCTCGCCCTGATCCAGCTGCACAGCGACGACCCGCAGACCGTGTTCTCGCTCGCCCGGCAGCAGGAGCGCGAACTGCGCGAATGGCTGTATCAGGAACGCACCACATCGGACCGTTCGGTCAGCGCCGGGCTGAAGGCCATCGCCGCGCAGACGGAAGACGAGCACGGCAAACCGATCGAAGTGGTGACCGTGGGCGACGCGAGGCCCAGTGCCCAGACCGACGCGCTACTCGATGCCACGCAGCAGGCGCTCATCAACGCCGTGACGCATGGCGGCGAGCCCATCTCCGTGTATTGCGAGGCCGGCGCCGACAAGGTTGAGGTCTTCGTGCGCGATCATGGCGATGGGTTCGACATGAACGCGATTCCCGAGGGCCGGCTCGGCATCCGCGAGTCGATCATCGGGCGGATCCGACGACGGGGCGGTACAGTGGAGATCGTATCGAGGCCGCATTGGGGCACCGAGGTGCGCATGCACATGCCGATCGCAGGCGGACGGCAACCGAACCAGCGGGGCGATGCCACGAACGCCGGCGGGCAGCATGGACGACCGCCATCCGGCGCGGCATCATACACACGCACGCAGAGGGAAACATGATTCGACAGGTGAAGCATATGGGTCAGGCAGACAGCACAAGCATCGGACCGACATCAGGAGCGGATGTGAGGCAAGGGGCGGCCGGTGAGTTCGGCAGCGTGGAGTGCAACGACGTGGAGTCCAGCAGAGCCACTGATACGGATACCACTCCCCGCGAAGCTGCGGCGACGCCGATTCGCGTGGCCGTCGTCGACGACCATGAGATGTTCCGCGCCGGTGTCATCGCCACGCTGCAGCCGTACTTCCACATCGTCGGGCAGGCCGCCGACGTGGAAGGCTCGATCGCGATGATCGCCGACATCAGACCGGACGTGGTGCTGCTCGACGTGCACGTACCCGGCGGCGAGGGAGGAGGAGGCGCGGAGATCCTCGCCAAATCGCAGCCGCTCTCCCCCGCTTCCGCGTTCCTGGCGCTGTCGGTGTCGGATTCGCCGCAGGACGTCGGCTCGGTGATTCGTGCCGGCGCACGCGGATACGTTACCAAAACCATCACCGGCGACGATCTGATCTCATCCATCAAGCAGGTGCACGAAGGGTATGCGGTGTTCTCGCCGAAACTGGCCGGATTCGTGCTGTCCGCCTTCCAGGGGGCGCCGATGGACGGGGCCGGCGGCGCGCGGGGCCGCGACGAGGAGCTGGACCTGCTGTCAGGCCGCGAGCAGGAGGCGCCTGATCGCCCGCGGATACACATAAAAGGAGGTCGCCGCCGAATTGTTCATCTCCATCAAGACCGTGGAGACCCACATGTCAAACGTGCTGCGCAAATTGCAGCTGTCCAACCGCACTGAACTGACCCGCTGGGCAGCCGACCGCCGCATCGTATGAGGCAAGGCACGACCGGCGCGGCGACATTTCCATGCCGACGGTGAAACGGACGCCACCCACGTAGAGCGTTCTTCATACACTGGTAACGAACAAAACCCTATCCTCGTCGGAAGGAAACAGCATGACCGCTGAAGCAAACGTCGGTGTCGTCGGACTGGCCGCAATGGGAGCGAGCCTCGCCCGCAATCTCGCCCGTCACGGCAACAAGGTGGCGGTGTTCAACCGTCACTATTCGCGTACCGAGAAACTCATCACCGAGCATGGCAGCGAGGGCGAGTTCTTCCCCGCGAAGACGATGGAGGAATTCGTGGCATCGCTGAAGAAGCCGCGCACCGCGATCATCATGGTCAAGGCGGGCGAGCCGACCGACGCGATGATCGGCCAGCTGGCCGATCTGATGGAGCCGGGCGACATCATCGTCGACGCCGGCAACGCGCACTTCCCCGATACGATCCGCCGCGAGAAGGCGATCAGCGCCCGCGGACTGCACTTCGTCGGCTGCGGCGTGTCCGGCGGCGAGGAAGGCGCCCTGCTCGGACCCTCGATGATGCCCGGCGGCAGCGAGGAGTCCTGGAAGACGCTCAAGCCGATCTTCGAGTCCATCGCGGCGAAGGCCGAGGGTGAGCCGTGCGTGACGCATATCGGCGAGAACGGCGCTGGCCATTTCGTGAAGATGGTGCACAACGGCATCGAATACTCCGACATGCAGCTCATCTCCGAGAGCTACGACCTGATGCGTCGCGCGCTCGGTATGACGCCGGCTGAGATCGGCGACGTGTTCGAGGAGTGGAACAAGACCGAGCTGGAGTCCTACCTGATCGAGATCACCGCCGACGTGCTGCATCAAGTCGACAAGAAGACCGGCAAGCCGCTGGTCGACGTGATCGTGGATCACGCGGGCATGAAGGGCACCGGCACGTGGACCGTGCAGTCGGCGCTTGATCTGGCCGTGCCGGTGACCGGTATCGCCGAGGCCGTGTTCGCGCGAGGACTGTCCGGGCAGGCCGAGCTTCGCGCCGAAGCCCAGAAGCAGGACTTCGAGGGACCGTCCGGCGTGGTGCCGATGGCCGAGGAAGACAAGGTCGCGTTCATCAATGACATCCGCGAGGCGCTGTACGCTTCGAAGATCGTCGCGTACGCCCAGGGCTTCAACGAGATCACCGAAGCCGCCAAGGTGTATGACTGGAAGATCGATCTGGCTGCGGTGGCGCGCATCTGGCGCGGTGGCTGCATCATCCGTGCAAAGTTCCTGAACCGCATCTCCGACGCGTTCGAGAACGGCGAAGCCAACGTGTCTCTGCTGTTCGCCCCGTACTTCAAGGACGCGATCGAGACCGCCGAGCGCTCGTGGCGACGCGTGGTCTCCCGTGCGATTACATTCGGCATCCCGGTGCCGGTGTTCGCCTCCTCGCTGGAGTACTTCGACGGCCTGCGCTCCCCGCGCCTGCCCGCCGCCCTGATCCAGGGCCAGCGCGACTACTTCGGCGCCCACACCTACCAGCGCACCGACATGCCCGGTGCTTTCCACACGTTGTGGGCTGAGCCTGGCCGTGAGGAAATCATTGCGTGATTTCCGGTGACAGCCGCGAGGAGACACCGAGCCTCGCGAAGCGAGACCCCAATCGTAGGGGCCGAAGGCGAGCCTGGTCATAAGCAAACACCGAGCCTCACCACAAGCCCCTCTCTACCGCTCGCAGATCGAACGCGAACCATACGAATGATGGCGCAGGCTCCCCTAGGGGCGTCTGCGCCATCGTGTTTCATCGGCACACCATTCATATCGTGTGGTTCCCATTTTTTCACACAGACGTTTTTCGCGCACAGTAATCGCAACCAGCCGCATCCCAACATCACCAATCAACGCCCAGTCACCGCCGGCGGTGCATATCCTCCTGTACAACGCGCGCATTGTAGGCAAACGCAGCAGTTGTACATACACCTTCCCGAGAGACCTCGCACACCATTCCTCATTTCGTTGGAATTCCAACGTTTCCAGGAACTCCGTCGGTGTACAACAGTGGGCGCAATCGTTTTCAACGGCTGTTGTACAGATTCCGCCCCGTACAACGCGCGCATTATGCCATTTCGCGGGAGTTGTACACGCATCGGCATCGCAACCCTGCGCGCTTCTTGCGCTGCATCCCATTCGCATGCCGGACCGCACCGGGCACGCAATGAACCCTCGGGCGGAGTGAACGAAATTCGCAATACGACCGGATTGTCCAGTACGATCGTCGAACCGCATCGCCATGATTGACAGACCGGCCTCAATCTCATGCCATGATGAACACCAATCAGATCTGATTTCACGACGGGAGACGCGGCACGAAACGGCAAGAGCATGCATCTTTGCCGTCTCGTACCACGGAATCCTCGAATTGTCTCGTTATCCGAAATAACAAGCTTCAGATACCGAACTATCCGATAGCCGAGACAAACCTCACAGCTTGCTGGCGGCGTCCTGGTCGATGTACCAGACGAGTTCCTCGCCGTCGGCGAAGGAGCTCGGGGCCTGCGGATTGCGCGGCTGAGCGAAGGCGGCGGCGACCGCATCGGCCTTACGCTCCCCGGACGCGAACACCCACGTGTGCCGCGAACGGGCGATCATGGGAACGGTGAGCGTCACGCGCAGCGGCGGCGGCTTCGGCGAATCGCGCACGCCGGCGACCAGCACATGCGGGTCGTCGATCAGCACTTCAGGCCGGCCGGGGAACAGCGACGCGAAATGCGCATCCGGGCCGACGCCGAACAACGCGATGTCCAACGTGGGTTCCTCCCCCAGCTGCTCGATCAGCTCCTTTTGGTAGGCGGCGGCCGCATCGGCCAGCACCGCATCGTTCTCCTCGTCGGTGGCTGCGGCGATCTGTGCGGCATCGCGCGTGTCAGCGGGCATCTCGTGGATGTTCTCCTCCGGCATCAGCCCGCGCTCCACCAGGATGTTCAGGAACCGCCGCGCCTGCTTGGCGTTGCGGTCGTCGCTGCCCTCGGGCACGAACCGCTCGTCGCCCCACCAGATGTGCACGCGCGAGGCGTCCAGGTCATCGGCCAGCGGGTCGGTGCCGATCGCGCGCAGCACGCGATTGCCGTCGGTCCCGCCGGTCAGCGCTATATCCACGCGGCTGCGCCCCGGTTCGGCGAGCAGGTTCCTGATCGTGGTCAGCACGCGCACAGCCACAGCTTGCGCCAGAACATCGGGGTTCGGGCATGTTACGGTTTTTCTTTGCGACATCAGTTACAGCTCCTTTGTCGTTCTGATTCGGTCTTCACGCGTCCGAAACCCGCGCCCGGGCATGGGCGCGTGACGGTTCCGTGACGCTCACGCATCGTCGTTCATTCGTTGATTCACCGCTTGCCGTCGGGCCGGCGCCTTGCAGCCGGTCCGACAGTGCTTATTCGGCAGGATGAATCAGATTCCATCCCCGGGTGATGACTTCAGCATACACTTCATCCGGGTCGAGCTGACGCAGCTCTTCGCTCAGGCATTCCTCAAGCGTCCTCGTGGGCACGCTGATGGATTGCGGCGACTGGCCAGGTGTGCTGATGACGGCGATGCCCTCCTTCGCGTCCGGCCGCTCCAGACTGAGCATCCCGTCCGCGCGCGTCAGGTATACGCCGGTCACGGCGGTCGCGCCGGGCACCTCCTCCATGATGACGGGCACGTTGAGCTTCAGCCGCAGCCAGGCCGCCAGCAAATCCATGGGCAGGAAGCCCTTCGGACCGGAGACCTTCACCGTGCTGATCGGCAGGTGCGGCGGCTGGTCGAGCATGGTGGCGAGCATCGCACGCCACACCGTCAGGCGCGTCCATGCCATGTCCACGTTCTTCGGCGACCAGTTGCGGCGCAGATCCTCGATGGTGCGGTAGGGGTTCGACGAGTGCATGGCGTCGGTGATGCGACTCCTCGCCATCGCGCCGAGCAGGTCCTTGGACGGGTTGGCCGGCGCCTCGTTCGGCCACCACGCCACGACCGGCGCGTCGGGCACGAGCAGTGGGATGACCAACGTGTCGGGATGATGGACCAGCCCACCACGCGGGTGCAGCACGATGATCTCACCGGCACCGGCATCCGCGCCGAAGCGCACCTGGGCGTCCAGATTGGAATTGTCGTACGCCGCATCCGCGTCCTCGGCGGGCTCGGGCGCACCCTCGACAGGCTTGCGCGCTCCATTTCCACGCCGCGGGGAGATGGCGATGACACGGCACGGGTGCTCGCGGCTGGCGGCGTTGGCCAGTTCCAGCGCCTGCTCCAGCTCGTCCTCGGTGGTGGAGATCAGCAGCGTCAGCACGCGGCCGGTCGCCGACTCGCCGCGCTCCTCGTGCAACTCGTCGATCTTCTGCGATATCTCGCGGGTGCGGGTGTTCGGCATTTCGATAATCATGGCATCCTCCAGTGGCGTCCGTCGCGTGCGAGCATTTCATCGGCCTCCGTCGGCCCCCACGTGCCGGCACGATACGGCTGCGGCTGACCGAGCGTGGACCAGAATTCCTCGATCGGGTCGAGGATCTTCCACGACAGGTTGACCTCTTCGGTGGTCGGGAACAGCGGCGGGTCGCCGAGCAGCACGTCGAGAATCAGTCGCTCGTATGCCTCCGGCGAGCTCTCCGTGAACGAACGGCCGTAGCTGAAGTCCATCGAGACGTCACGTACCTCCATCGCCGTGCCGCCAGGCACCTTGGAGCCGAAGCGGATCGTCACGCCCTCGTCGGGCTGTACGCGGATCACGATCGCGTTCTTGCCGAGCTCGCGTGTCGCGGTCGACTCGAACGGCAGGTGCGGCGCGCGTTTGAACACGACGGCGATCTCGGTGACACGCTTGCCGAGACGCTTGCCGGTACGAAGATAGAACGGCACACCGGCCCAGCGGCGGGTGTCGATGTCAAGCCGGATCGCCGCATAGGTCTCGGTGGTAGACGCCGGGTCAATGCCCTTCTCCTCCAGGTATCCGACGACGTCATGCGAGCCCTGCCAGCCGGCGGCGTACTGTCCGCGAGCGGTGTGTGCGGCGAGGTCCTTCGGCAGACGCACCGCGGAGAGGATCTTCGTCTTCTCGGCGGTCAGGTCGGAGGCGGTGAACGAGACCGGCTCCTCCATGGCGGTCAGGGCCAGCAGCTGCAGCAGATGATTCTGGATGATGTCGCGCGCTGCGCCGATGCCGTCATAGTATCCGGCGCGGCCGGCCACGCCGATGTCCTCGGCCATCGTGATCTGCACGTGGTCGACGTAGTTGGCGTTCCAGATCGGCTCGTACATCGCGTTGGCGAAACGCAGCGCCAGCATGTTCTGCACGGTTTCCTTGCCGAGATAATGGTCGATGCGGAACACGCTCGACGGGTCGAACACCTCGGAGACCACACGGTCGAGCTCCTTGGCGCTGGCCAGATCGTGGCCGAACGGCTTCTCGATGATCACGCGTCGCCATGCACCCTCGGACGAGCGGGCCAGTCCGCAGTCGGCGAGCTGACGCGCCACCACGGGGAACGCCCGCGGCGGCACCGACATGTAGAAGGCATGGTTGCCGCGCGTGCCCCGGTCGCGGTCCAGTTCAGCGACCGTGTCGCTCAACCGCGCGAACGCCGCGGAGTCATCGAACGTCCCCTGCACGAAACGGATGCCCTTTGCGAGCTGCTTCCACGTCGATTCGCGGAACGGGGTGCGGCAATGCTGCTGCACGTGCTCGCGGACGAAATCCCTGAAATGGTCTTCGGTCCAGTCGCGGCGTGCGAAGCCGGTCAGTCCGAAGCTCGGCGGCAACAGGCCGCGGTTGGCGAGGTCATAGATCGCGGGCAGCAGTTTCTTGCGCGACAAATCGCCGGTCACGCCGAAGATCACGATGCTGCACGGGCCTGCGATGCGCGGCAGGCGCAAATCGCGCGGATCGCGCAGTGGATTGGTCCACGCGGTTGGCGTGGCGGAAACGGAATCAGTCATACGCACCATAGTAGTGATGCGCGTGCATCTCATGGCCCATTCCTCTCAGAAAGAACCATGCATTGCATCATATCGCGGGATTTTGGCGCGGCGAGAACCGCTCCGGGACCACCCCCAGTCGCTACGCGACAGTCCCAAGCTGGCGTCAGAGCGTGGGCTGGTCCGTCTCCCCGCTCTGCTCGCCGGTCTCGCCCTCATCCTCCCGCAGTCCGGATTCGAGTCTCCGGTTGCGTTCGCGGAGCCTGTCGTTCTCCGCGGTCAGCTCGTGGATGTACCGGATCTGCTGCGCTATGAGCATATCGCGCAGGTCCTTGGCCTCCGATCCGCCGAAATTCTCGCGGATCGTGGCCGTGCGAATCGGTGCCGGCGGAATCAGCGGATTGCCGGTACGCGGGAACTTGTCAGCGGATATCGGCTCGGCGTCGTCATCAGCCGGTTCCATCATCTTCCAACGCGCGATGCACCGTTCGATGCGCTTGTATCCGATAAGCGCCGGGTCAAGCCCGACGTCGCGGAATATACCCGTCGGCGAGTCCCCCGCACGATACCGCTGCATGCAGTATTCGCGGAACTGGCCGGTGTATCGGATGCGGTTCCGTCCGACGCTGTTCACGGCAGGCAGTGAACGCAGGTAGTCAATCTCGTCGTCGTCAAACTCTCTGTCTTTCATGATGGTGCCCTCCAGCACTCTTCTCATCGATAGAGACGCACATGAAACGGAGGTTCGCCGGGATTCACTGCACTGTCTTCCCCGCAGTATCCTCCGAATCGGGACGCCCGCCCTGCCTCGTGAAAGGCAGGCGGATGGCCGAGTCAGCCGCCGATATACGGTTCACGGCGTGCACGGGTCATCATCGGCGACGTGCCTGGCAGCCGTGTCTCGCCCAAAACAGTCGCGACGGATGTCACCGCGGCGTAGGTCTCCGACTTCACAGGGACTTCCGAGGGTTCGGGGGTGTTCGGCGCGTCGGGGGTGGAGGTTTTCAGCACGGGCTTGGCATCGGCCATGGAATCGATCATGTGACCATCGACTTCGCCGGTCAGGATGACGTCGACGCCATTGGCGATGTCAAGCGTTGCGGCCAGAGCGATGTTGGCGGCCGGAGCGGCGGATCCGGCCTTGGCGGCGGTCAGCGGGGCCTCATCACCCACGCGCATGACTGGGGATTGCGCCTTGTGCACCGCGTTTGCGGCGGCGGCATCGCCTGTATATTTGCTGGATGATATTGATAATCGTTGCCTGAACCTGACGACGAAACGTCGATTTTCCCGAAACATGATACATCCTTCACTTCTTGCTTCGGGAGGGTTCATCCTACGCAAAAAGCGCAAAACAAGCCCCCCCCCCCCC
>OCHA01002605.1_pt1 | contig 10291 bp, 9 predicted proteins | sample 1538591 | NCBI WGS metagenome assembly OCHA01 (sample SAMN04571710, study PRJEB22368) | human gut metagenome | biome: human gut; material: stool | host: Homo sapiens | place: Luxembourg | collected 2012-09-06 | reverse complement strand
CACATATTTTAAATATACAAGTTTATCTGCAATCCCATCCGGTATCTGTACCGGCTTTTTCTTACACTTTTTGCAGACCCATACATAAAATGCATGTACTGCATCTCCAAGTGTTCCGAACGCACAGGCAAATCCACAAAAGAATCTGCCGAATACCATGGTATAGATACAAACTACCGCGAGCACGCTGACAAACGAGGTCAGTGCAATCTCTTCACCCGCACCAATCTGTGTAAATATGTATTTTACTCCGGCAAATGCCGCTGTATAGACAGATGGTATGAACAGGAAGTATAACAGCTGGATCAAAGCCCGCAGCCAGATATGGATTTTTTTCATCTGTTTTGCATTTATATTCTTTATCTTCTCCACGTTACTCTACCGCCTTTTCCAATGCCTGTTTTGTTGCATTTTTGATTCCCGTCGAGCTGAACGTTGCTCCGCTGATCGTATCTACTTCTGCACTCTGCGCATCCACTATCTTTGGAATGATATCTTCCGCCATGGACAGGTACGATCCGTCTTCGCCTTCTGCCGAAGTCACATTTACGGCTGTAATCTTATGCTTTTTCACCGTGACCTCTACTCCGACCGTTCCGCCAAAACCATCTGCTTCGCCGGTATAGGTTCCGTCTTTATAGGAACCTTCTCCCGCATTCTGGTCATCTGCGTTATCTGTGCTTTCTATCTTTGCATTTAACCTTGCCAATTCTTCATCTTTTTCTCGGGCGTCCAGTACCGAATTATATCCCAGTATCATACCGATGATTACCAGGACACTTACCAGGCGCATCCAGAATTCTCTCATTCTTTTCTCTCCTTCTATTCCTGACTACTTACTGTTTTTCGCCGAAACCAGTGCATTATCACAAGCTTCCAATATCGCTTTGGATGAGCAGGTCGCTCTGGATACTGCATCAATATCTTCCGTTGAACCTTTTTCAAGCACCTGGGCGATCACTCCTTTTATTTTGGAGGTACCATTGGCTGCTTTGGTAATGTAGCTGTCATTCGAAGACGCTCCATCTCCCTTTACATCGGTGATTGCAACAATCTTATCATTTCTTACTGTTATCTTCAGTGTCAGATTATAAGCTGCAAAGTCTTCATCTTCATCTGGAAGACAAAGTGCGCGTCCCTCATAGATTCCATTCTTATATATGTTATTATCTTCATCAGAGCCGCCGTCTTTTTTCTCTAACAGCGCCAGTGCCTGATTCAGATTCTCCAATGCCTGATCTACTTCTTCCTGCGTAATCTCCGTTTTATCCGCATCAATTAATTTCTGTGCGTCCTTCATTCGTGTCTTAAGAATCACAATTGTTGCTTCCGTGTAATCATCTGCATTTAATGCTCCGGCTTCTTCCAGCACTTTTTCAAGTTCTGTCGTATCCGCTTCTTTCACTTCCGGTTCTGTCTGCTGCCCGTTGGTTGCCTTTTCTGCTTCTTTCAGGGCATTCTTGATCGCATTCAAAAGCCCGTTGGAACTATATGTTGCTCCGGACACGACATCTACATCTGTGCTCTGCTTTTTCATTACATTCTTCACGACCTCCATTGCACGATTGAAGAATCTTTCATCATCATTATTTTTCGTAACAAGGACTGCTTTGATCGATTTATCCTGAAGGACTACTGCTACTTCAATGTCTCCGTTATAGCCTTCCGCAGTTCCGTAATAGATTCCTTCTTTATACGGGAAATTTCCGGACGGTACGGATGTATTATCATCCTCTGTTGTATCAGTGCTGTCCGAAGATGTCTCCGTACTTGCCGTACTTCCACTTACTGCTGCCTGACGCAACGCATCTCGTACCGCACTCTTGATTCCGTTTGAGCTGTAAGTTGCTCCGGATACTACATCTACATTCGTGCTCTGTGTTGCAATGATCGTATTGATCAGTGCCGTCGCCCGGCTCAGATAACTGCTGTCATCATGGTTCTCTATGATATCGATCGATACGATCTTTCCTCCGCTGATCACAACTTTGACTTTCAGGGTGCCCCCGAATCCGGTTCCCGTTCCGTAATAGGTTCCATCTTTATATGATGCTGCATCTGCTACATCCTCCAGCGACAACGTACTGCCTTCCGTCGCAGAATTTTCTGACTGCGAAGCTCCTGTCTCGCCACTGTCTTTTTCTCCCGTCAACGCATTTTTCACCGCGCTGATAATACCGTTAGAACTGAAAGTTGCTCCGGATACAACATCCACATCCAGTGTCTGCCCTGCAATAATCCGGTCGATCACAGCTTTTGCACGGTTAAAAAATGCTGCATCGTCCGATGAACTGAGAATATCAATTGCTGTGATCTGTTTATCCTTTATTGTAACCGCAACCGTAATATCTCCTGCATATCCGGTCCCGGTTCCTTTGTATATGCCATCTGCAAGATCAAATGAACCTTTTGCTGCAGTTGTCTTTTCTGCGTCCGAATCTGCGTCTGCTTTCTTTGTTTCTTTTGTTGTCTGTGCCTGCGCCTCATAAACCGGCGGCTGATATCCGCTCAGCGATACTCCAATACAGGCCGCAACTACGACTGCCGATGTAAGAGGCGCTCCCTGTTTTAACTTTTTTATCACTTTTTCTTTGTCCATATCTTCACCTCTATTTTTTTATCACATTCACTTCATAGTCAGAGCTGAAATCATCCGCAATCCCTTCCGAAACATATAATTCGTTATCATCCGTAAGCAGGATTACATCAAATTTATCACTGTATTTTTTCCAGTATTTTTCCGCCTTTTCTTTTCCCATAATGAACAACGAAGTCGACAGACCGTCTGCCAGCGTTCCGTCTGCACTTACAATTGTCACAGATGTCAGGCCATTCTCTGCAGGATATCCCGTAGACGGATCAATGATGTGGTGGTATTTTTCCCCGTTTTCTTCAAAATATCTTTCGTATCCGCCGGATGTGATGACCGCTTTATCCTTTGCCTGCAAGATTCCAAGGTATGTCCCGTCTTCCTCGGGACTTTCTACTGCCACTTTCCAGTCACTGCCATCCGGCTTGGATCCCAGAAGCTGTACATTTCCCCCAAGGCTTACCAGACCGCTTGTCACACCACACTCTTTATAAATGTCCATGATCCTGGATGAGGTATATCCCTTCGCAATACCTCCGAAATCAATCTTCACATTCTCCGGAAGCATGATTTTTTTCGTTCTCTTATCGTACTGGATCTTCGATGCATCTACATTTTCAAGTAATGTGTGTAGTTCGTCTTCTGACGGCACTTTATAGTTTTCCGTCGGGAATCCCCATGCATCCATAACCGGATAAATCGATAGGTCAAATACGCCCTTTGTCTGTTTATACAGCTTTTCCGAGCGTTCGAACAGATACGCCGTATCATCCGATACAACTGCCTCTCCGTTCTGATTCAGCTGATAAACTTCACTCGTTTCCTTTCCCGTTGACAGAAGTTCATCCAGACGTTTGATCTCCGTCTCAGCCTGATCTACTGCATCCGAAGCATGTTCGCCATATGCCGTTACCGTCATATAGGTATCCATAGCAAATATATCCCGGCTCTGTTTTTCTTCATCTGACTGCGTCGTTTTTGCCGTTTTATTTTCCGTGCTGTCTTTTTTTGTTTCTTCTGTCTGTGTTGTTCCAGTTGATGCGGTGTCTTTTCCACATCCAACTGTCCCTGCCGATATTGCTGCACATAATATAGCTATAACAATCCTCTTCTTCATTCTCTCATCCTCTGTATTATCTATGGTTATACATATCTAACATATAGTTTTATTCGCTAATTTTTGTTCGTATTTTCTAACTCAATAAATGTATCATAATGCATGAAATGCTTCAATTATTTTTTTATTTTTGATAATTATTATCATTTTTGATATGTTATTTTCGTACATCTGATAGGCATTCTGCTGCCAGCCATTTCTTCACAAAATCTTACACAATCAGCTTTTCTTGCATATCTGAGCACAAAAATAACGGCACCGTGTATGTTCATTTCCATACACAATGCCGTTATCATATTAGTGGACCTGGCGGGAGTTGAACCCGCGTCCGAAAGCCCATCCATTCGAGCATCTCCCATCACAGTCATTATATTAACATTCCCTCCATGCGGCACCTAATGACAGGTTCCTCACTTTAGTAGCTTCATAAGTTCTTCCATCTCCTCAAAGCTTTGGAAACGAAGTGCTCCGCCTGTTTGAAGCCGGTGACCCGAACAGCGGATGATTCGGGGCCGACTGCGGCCTAATTAGGCTGCGTACGCTAATTCTGTATTGTCTGCGTTTATATTTAAGTGGAACTTTTAACGTAGTGTCCCGCTACGGATGGCTTCTCCAACTTCCAAACCCCCGTCGAAACCAGTACAAGCCCTGATTATAATGCTTTTCTGGTTTGCAGACTGTCTTTACGTAAACTTAATTATAATCTTAGTACACTTTGCTTGTCAAGTCTATTATACTACAAAGTTTAAAATTATCTACAGTTCCTGCCACTGGCAGATTCTTACGAATGCATGGCATTTATAAAAATTGTTCTGATATAACTGGAAAGAGATATGCAAGACTTCCTATCCTGTATATCTCTTTCCACTATACAATCCTATACTATTGTAAACTTTTTTCTTACTCTACATCCTTCAATGCATCGTAATCTTCCTCACCGGTACGGACCTTTACAACCTTCTGCACATTGTAAACGAAAATCTTTCCATCTCCGACATGTCCAGTGTAAAGTGTTCTCTTCACAGTGTCGATGACCTTCTCTACCGGGATGCTTCCGACGATGACTTCAACCTTAACCTTTGGAAGTACGGTTACATCCATCTCAACTCCACGGTATTTCTCACCGGCACCTTTCTGAACTCCACATCCCATAACCTGTGTGACTGTCATTCCGGTTACACCAAGATCATTAAGTGCTGTTTTCAGTTTTTCATATCTTGAAAGTTTGGCAATGATAACAACTTTATGTATTCCAGTCTCAGGATCTACTGGAGCAGTTACTTTGACAGATGCAGCTCTCTGTGCTTCTGAAGCTTCATCGTAATCATTTTCTCCAAGCTCTGTATTCTCATTGATACTCATGCTTCCTTCTGTGATATCCATCAGACTGAAACCTGCATATGCAGATGCAAGACCATGTTCTTTCACATCCAGACCAACAATCTCTTCTTCTTCTGTTACTCGAAGACCTACCGTCTTATCGATAATCTTAAATACGATCGTCATTGTTACAATCGTCCATGCCATAACGGTTACTACACCAAGTAACTGTAAGCCAAGCTGGTGGAATCCGCCGCCGTAGAACAGACCTTTCAATGTGCACTCTGGTGCTGTTTTTGTTGCAAAGAGACCAACTGCGATTGTTCCCCAGATACCATTTAAGCAATGGACCGCAACTGCTCCGACCGGGTCATCTACATGAGCAACATTGTCGCAGAACCATACGCCAAATACAACCAGAAGTCCGGCTACCACACCGATGATGATTGCACCTGTTGCATCAACGACATCACAAGGTGCGGTGATTGCTACCAGACCTGCAAGTGAAGCATTCAGACACATCGATACATCCGGTTTGCCATATCTGAGCCATGTAAATATCATACATACAACCGTTGCGATTGCCGGTGCGATCGTTGTTGCCATAAAGATCGATGCAAGCTGTGGACCTGTCGTAGCGGCAGCTCCGTTGAATCCATACCATCCAAACCAGAGGATGAAACATCCAAGTGCACCGATTACAATGTTATGTCCAGGGAATGCATGTACCTTTGTTACTTTTCCATCTTTATCTCTGGTAAATTTACCAATTCTGGCTCCTTCCAGTGCGGCTCCGATAAATGCTGTTGTTCCACCAACCATGTGGATTGCACAGGAACCTGCAAAATCATGGAATCCTAAACTTGCAAGCCATCCGCCGCCCCAGATCCAGTGTGCCTCGATCGGATATACAACTGCGGAGATTACTGCGGAATAAATACAATAAGATAAGAATTTGGTACGTTCTGCCATTGCTCCGGATACGATGGTTGCCGTTGTCGCACAGAACACCAGGTTAAATACGAAATTGGACCAGTCAAAATTTGCATAGTCGGTAAAAATTCCAAGTGTCGGAGTTCCGATAAATCCGCCAAGTGCATCTTCACCAAGCAAAATTCCAAATCCCAGTGGGATAAATACACAGGTTCCTATACAAAAGTCCATCAGGTTCTTCATAATAATATTGCCGGCATTCTTCGCTCTGGTGAATCCTGCCTCTACCATTGCAAATCCAGCCTGCATGAAAAATACTAATGCTGCGCCGATCAGGAACCAGATTCCAAATACCTGTGTGCCTACGGCATCCTGTATCGCCGATAATACTTCTTTCGTCATAATGTTTCCTCCTTCATCCTTCAGATGTCCGATAACGAAAAAGAGTGTGCACTTCCGTGGTCGACTCACGAAAATGTACACACCCTTGTGCTATCCTTTTATAGAAAAGAAAAAGCGCCTCGAAATGATTCTTTCGAAGCGCCCTTGCTTTTATGTTCCGTAGTTTAACGCTGTGAACTTTTTTTGTCAAGGAAATTTCTGACATTTTTCTGACGTCATATATAATTTCGTTCAATTATCACAACAGGATTTTATTTTTCTTTTATTTTTTCTACAATTATTCCAGACCAAGAATTTCTCCAAGTACTTCTATAATAATTTCATTGGTGCAGGATTTTACAAATCCCATCATATGTAATGAAATCTCATCCTGCTTCTGGGCTTCCGTCAGTTCCGGATTTCTGTTCGTTTCATTAATGAGCTGTACCAGATGCGGTGTCAGCTCCTCATAGGTCTCTAATGTCGTCTGGGTAACCAGATTTCTTAATTCTTCTTTCTTTGTCGGTACCATTCTTTTCTCCTATCTGAGTTTCATCTTGAAATCACGTTCTGCTTCACGTCTCTGATCCTTTTTGGCAATATCCTGACGTTTATCGTATAATTTCTTACCTTTTGCCAGACCAATCTCCACCTTTACAAGACTTCCCTTGAAATATACTTTCAAAGGTACAATCGCCATTCCCTTTTCCTTCGTCTTGCCGATCAGTTTGTTGATCTCTGATTTGTGAAGAAGCAGCTTTCTGACTCTGAGCGGATCTTTGTTAAAGATATTTCCCTTCTCATATGGACTGATATGCATACCATAGATAAAAACTTCTCCATTTTCAATACGAATAAAGGATTCTTTGATACTGCATTTTCCCATACGGAGTGACTTTACTTCTGTTCCGTGCAGAGCAATTCCTGTCTCGATCTTATCCAGGATAAAATAATCATGATATGCCTTTTTATTATTTGCAACCATCTTGTCATTACTCTTCGCCATCTCCGGCACCTCCCTGATTCACAATCTTAAAATCAATCGTACGCATCAGACGATCTGCATCCAGCACCTGTACTCTTAAGGCTTCGCCCAGTTTGTACACTTTCCGTGTATGCATTCCTATCATCTCATAGCGTTCTTCATTGTATTCATAATGATCATCGGTCATGTTTGTTACATGGACCAGACCTTCTATCGTATTCGGAAGCTCTACATACATGCCCCATTTGGTAATTCCTGAGATCACACCGTCAAACTCCTCTCCGATATGTGCCTGCATGTATTCCACCTTCTTAAGTTTGATCGTCTCTCGTTCTGCCTCATCCGCACGACGCTCCATCTCACTGGAACGCTTTGCCACTTCCGGAAGTATCGACTGGTAATGTTCAATCTTACTTTCATTCATTCTTCCCCGCAGGTTATCCTTAATGATCCTGTGGATCTGAAGATCCGGATATCTTCGGATCGGAGAAGTAAAATGTGTATAATAATTAGCTGCCAGACCGAAATGACCGTCATTTTCTGCCGTATATTTTGCCTGCTTCATGGAACGCAGTGCCAGACGGCTGATCATTGCTTCTTCCGGTGTATCTTCCACTTTTGATAGCAACTTTTGAATTTCTTTTGGTCTGATTTCATTTACTCCGATATGCATCGAATAACCGAAATTATTGATAAATGTTGCCAGCGTGCGGATCTTTTCTTCATCCGGCGCTTCGTGGGTACGGTATACAAATGGAAGCTCCTGCCAGTAGTAATCTTCTGCAACCGTCTCATTTGCCAGAAGCATGAAATCCTCGATGATCTTCGTTGCAACATTTCTGTCATATGGTTTGATATCGATCGGCTTTCCATTCTCATCCAGGATCATCTTCGTCTCCGGGAAGTCGAAATCAATGGAACCACGTTTCTTTCTTCTGGCTCTTAAAATACCGGAAAGCTCCTGCATCCGTTCGAACATCGGAACCAGTTCTTTGTATTCTGAGGTCTCCGCTTCATCATGATCCGTCAGAATCTTCTTTACGCTGGTATAGGACATTCTGCGATCCACATGAATTACTGTCTCAGCGATCTCATGTGCGATCACATCCCCGGACGGATCCACTGTCATGATGCAGCTAAGCGCAAGTCTGTCCTCTCCTGCATTGAGTGAACACATTCCATTCGAAAGTGTATGTGGTAGCATCGGGATCACACGGTCTACCAGATATACACTTGTACCTCTTTCCAGCGCCTCCCTGTCAAGTGCACTGTTCTCCTGCACATAATTCGTCACATCTGCAATATGCACACCCAGAATATAATTTTCTCCCTCTTTTACAAGGGATACCGCATCATCCAGATCCTTTGCATCTTCTCCGTCAATCGTGACCATCTGCCATTCACGCAGATCCTTTCTTCCGTTCATGTCAGCTACGCTGACCGGTTTTGCAACACGCTCTGCCTGTCTTAATACTTTATCCGGGAATTCTACCGGAAGGTCATACCCTTTTACGATCGACATGATATCTGTTCCCGGATCATTCAGATGACCGATGATCTCCACGATCTTTCCTTCCGGTTTCTTTCCATTCTCTCCATAGGAGGTCAGCTCCACTACAACTTTGTGTCCATCCACTGCCCCTCTTGATTTTTCAATCGGTACAAATATGTCCTGATCCAATCTCTGGTTATCCGGAATCACGAATCCAAACTTCTTTCCCGGCTTCATGCGGTAAAGTCCGACTACCTTTGAAAGCCCCCGTTCCAGGATCTTCACGATCTTTCCTTCACGGCTTCTTCCTTCCGGTTCTTTTGTAAGTACGATCTCAACATGATCTCCATCAAACGCACCACAGGTATCATCCGCACCAATGAATACATCCTCTGAATCTCCTTCATCCAGCACCACAAAGCCGAATCCCTTAAGACTTGCCCGGAACACACCGGTCAGACGCTTTGCATGTCCCCTGCAGTATTTTCCTCTCTTGGAAAGATATATCTTTCCTTCCTGCTCCAACGCTTCCAGAATCTGTCTTAACTCATCTCTGTCTTCTTTTGCCACGCGAAGAAGCATTGCCAGTTCCTTGAATTTCATCGGTGTATATAAATCATCACAGATCAGATCATAGACAACTTTTTTTCTTTTATCAAATTTCTTACTCATATCTCTATGCTCCCCTGCATATTCTGTGTTCCAAAAAGGGACACTCCCATACAGGAGTGTCCCTTTCATCTTCTAAAAATATGCTCTATCCTATGCAAATACTTTTAAATTCAACACTGCTGCCAGTACAATAAACAGAATCGCAAGGAATTTTGTAGACTTCACCAGTGCACCTTCCATAGAACGGCCCTTGTTCTGTCCCCAGTAAGTATCAGCGATACCACTAATGGCACCAAGCCCTGCTGACTTACCTTCCTGCATCAACACGATCACGGTTAATGCGATACAGTCTATTGCAAATATTATCATTAATACAATCTTTAAAATGTCCACTATTCACACCTCCTGCGGATAAACCACATATATTCTATCACAGGATGAATGATAAGGCAAGTGAATCTCTTTCGAAATCTTGTGTCAGACAGCATTATATCTGTACATTTTCTATTTTTTCTTCAAATGGGTTCTGATATACAGCCACATCCCCCAGTCTTTCCTCTATCCGCAATAATTGATTATACTTTTCCACCCGTTCCGACCGGCATGGGGCTCCTGTTTTGATCTGCCCTGCATCTGCCGCCACTGCGATATCTGCAATGAACGAATCGGCAGTCTCGCCCGAACGGTGTGAGATTACCGTCTTATATCCGGCATTCTGCGCCATCTTTACTGCTTCAAAGCTCTCCGTCAGTGTCCCGATCTGATTCACTTTGATCAGTATCGCATTCGCCGCTTTTCTTCTGATCCCTTTAGCAAGTCTTCTGGTATTCGTCACGAACAGGTCATCGCCTACCAGCTGCA
>OCHA01002604.1_pt1 | contig 10296 bp, 7 predicted proteins | sample 1538591 | NCBI WGS metagenome assembly OCHA01 (sample SAMN04571710, study PRJEB22368) | human gut metagenome | biome: human gut; material: stool | host: Homo sapiens | place: Luxembourg | collected 2012-09-06 | reverse complement strand
CAGGAACGGCAGCCACGTCAGTGGAAGCGCCATCGCGCAGCACGTGACGACGCCGGTGCCGAAGAAGCCGAGGAAGAACTTGATTTTCATGCCCTGCACGTCGGCAATCGAGCCGAGCAGCGGCATGAGCAGCGCGATGACCAGCGATGCGATGGTCTGCGCGTAGCCCCAGGCCGACACGATGTTGCCGTCCGCGGGCATCAGCGATTTCGCGTAGATCGGAATCACCGCGGTGGACAGCAGCACGAACGCGGAGTTGCCCACGTCGTAGATGATCCATTTCTTCTCGCGCGGGGTGAGTTTCGCGGTGGCGGTGAGGGCCGGCTCTGTGCCGGCCGCTGCACTGTCTGCCGGGCCATCGGCGGGTTTGGCTGCGATGCTGTCGTTCATGGGGACTCCTGACGTCGTGTTCATATATATCGTAAAGTGCCGTTTCCGGCATACCAAGTTTCCATATGAATTGCGGGTGAATTGTTGCGGGCCGGCGGGGGTCGGACGGGTCGGGCGCGCAATGGGCCGCGTCGATCGTGGCGATCGTCATCGGGGTCGGCGTTCGTTATCTGGTACACCTATTATGCGTGGCGCAAGCCCGATCCCATCGAAGAGGCGCGGCGGGCGGATATGTTCGCTCGCGGTTGGACGCCGCTGGACGAGGACGTGCACTTCCCTCCGGCGTGGTTCGCCAAGATTTCCAAGCTGAGGACGGTCGGTAGCGAAATGCCGCATACGACATGGGGCAAGGACGGCTGGATCACGTTCAACTATGACGTGATGCAGTTCATATCGGACGCGAACCCCAGCTATGGCACCGATATCGTGTTCCTGGTATGCCCGTGCACGGTGCCACGAGGCCCACTCATGTGGGCGACCATCTATCAGGGTCGCAAGATGTTTCAGCGCACCAGCGAGCAGGGCGGCATGCCCGACGACGTGGTCGAACTGCTGAAGATGAGCCCGTACAGACCGAATCTGATCGTGATGGATGGACGAATCTACATATGGTTGCGGGTGAATTACATGCCGTTGCCGCAGCGTTTTTCTGAATTATCCGCTGGAAAGCGATCTGATTCCGTTGACGAAGGAACTGCATCGCAGGCTCGCCCGCGATATGGGGATTGTCGGCCAGACGCCGTGGGGTGGCCGCGCCTGAGCGGTCATCGGCACGGTGATTGGTCCAATAGCGTCCTTAAGTGCGCGCCGAAACGACAAGTGCGCGCACATAGGGACGCAAAACACCCGATTTGCGTCCCTATGTGCGCAGAGTCGTCCGTTCGGCGCGCACTTAAGGACGCAAACGGAACGACAGCGTTGCGCAACAATCCATATCGGCCGGGCGACGCTGCGAGGAATGGCTACTTCGCGGCCTCGGCCGGAGTCTCGTCTTCCTCGAGCTTGGCGATGACCTCGTCATAGCCGGGGCAGTCCGGAACGCCGTTGATGGAACGCTGAATGCCCAGCGAAGCGGCCGCGTTGGCGATCTTCACCGCATCGACAAGCGACCAGCCGCGGGCGATCAGTGCGCACATGGCACCGGTGTGGCACGAGCCCGCCGAACGGGTGTGCGTCGCCTTCGTCGGATACCCCTCCACATGGATGACTTCGCCGCCCGGCGTGCGCACCCACGCGCCGCGCGACCCCGCACGAACCACCAGCGGCGCGCGCAGCGTGGCGCCGAGGCTGTTGCACAGCGCCTTCATCGAGTCGTCGAACCCGCCGCCGACGGTCATCGACAGGGAATCGTCCACGAACACGCCAAGCCGGTCGGCGAGCGTGCGGGCCTCCTGACGGTTGCAGGACCAGATGGGCCGCACCAGCACCAGATCCTCCAGCAGGTGGTCGCTGACCATGTGCAGCGTGTTGGTCGGATTGAGCACGATGCTGTAGTCGCGCGTCGTCGGGTCCGAAGAGGTGCGATGCAGGAAGGCGTCGATGCCTGACGCGCTGTGATCCATCAGCGTGTTGGCGCTGATGTGCACCACATCGCCCTCGCCGGGCTCCACGCAGTCGAACGTGTTCTCGTTGCCTTGTGATTCGGCGCCATACGTGGCGACGAACGTCTTGCGCTCGCTGTCGTTGAGCACCAGACGGAAACCGGAATCGGCGTCGATGCGGTCCTGGCCGATGTGCTCGATGCCGTTGTCGTTGAGAGCCTTGCGGATCAGTGACGCCCACGGCCCGTTGCCGATGACGCCTGCGTGCTTGGTCGCCGCCCCAATCCGGCTGGCCGCCTGCATGACGCGGAAGCTGCCGCCCACCGACGGCATGGTATGGTTCGCGACGGCGAATCCGCCCGGTTGGGGAATCGCGTCGATGTCCATCATGATGTCGACCCACACCTGTCCCAACGAGATCACTGTGGGGGAGGGCACGTCGTTTTTGCGTGAAAGCAGGCCTTTAAGTGAATTGAGCATCATTCCTCCTTGACGATTGCCGCGTTGCATGTATCGTATGCCATACAGTAACCGTTTTACCGTGATTTTATGAAGAGTTGCTGGATGCGGCAATAGTCAAGACGGGTGATATTGTGTGGATGTGTAGGTGAAAGCCGCAATGATACACGCTTGATTTGCATTTGTTTGTGTTTGGCGCTATTATTGTGAAGTTGTGTGTTCAAGCATCCGTGCTGGAACACGGAAGACTTGAACATCAAGGTTATTAAGGGAGTCCATCATGGCAGCTCGTTGTGCAGTGTGCGGCAAGGGTCCGCAGGTCGGATACACCGTTTCTCACTCGCATATCCGCAACAAGCGCACCTTCCGCCCGAACCTGCAGCCGGTTCGTACCACCGTTGACGGCCAGAACGTTCGCGTCCGCGTGTGCGTCAAGTGCCTCAAGGCCGGCAAGGTTCAGCGTGTGGTTGCGTGACATCGCGCGATAACGTTTCACTGAGGCCCCGGAAGTCGCAAGACTCCGCTGGCGGAGGGGACAATGCGATGCCGTCCCGCCGGCACACCACAATAGGGACGTATGAGCATCACGTTGAACACCACCATGTCGTCGATCATGACGAACAAGCGGCGTGTCGGCGCGCTCAAAAGCCTTGGCGTCGTGACGGTGGGCGATGCGTTGACCTACTATCCGTTCCGCGTCGCCGATCCGGTGCCCCTGCGGGCACTGCGCGAGGCCCGTATCGGCGAGAGAATGGCGTTCTCCGCGTCGGTGCGCGGCATGCGGGTCGTGCCGATGAACGTTCGGCGGGGCTACCGGCTCGAGGCCGTGGTGGATGACGGGGATTTCGCGGTTTCCCGGCATATCGCGGGGGCCGCCGCCCGTTTGGTGTTCTTCTCGTACAAGAAGCAGTATGTCGATTGGCTGAGCATGCGGCTGCGTTCCGGCGCGATTGTGGTGATCGCCGGCGAGCCGAGCGAGTTCAACGGCCAACTGCAGTTCACCCATCCCGAAATAATGACGGTCGCTCCCGGCTCCGGTCCGGCTGATGGCGAATACTCCGGTGTCGTGCAGATGAGCGCTCTGAAATACGACGCCGACACCGTCGAAGCGGGCCTGCGTCGCATCAGCAGACCCCGACCGGTGTATCACGCGTCGTCTCGTATCTCCAGCGAACACATTCATGAGTCGATAGTGCAATGCATCGAGTTGCTGGCCGGAACCGGGCAGGATCTCCCGGGCGATGCGGCAACGGAAGCCCCGCAAACAATGAAACCGATGGAAGACGGCGGCATCAGCGGCGCCGGAACCGCTCCAGCGGATGCCGAGTCTCGGTCAGGAAACGCCGTGGCCGTCGGCCTGGCCCGCGCGATCCCGGACGTCCTGCCCGAATCGGTGCGCGAATCGAATCATCTGCTGCATCGCGCGGAAGCGTTCCTGGCCATCCACGACCCGCTCAACACCGCGGATTTCAAACGGGCCATCGGCACGATGCGCTACGAGGAGGCGTTCGTCTCGCAGACGGCGCTGCTCCAGTCGCGTAGCAATGTCCGCAAGGATGCGGCCCTGCCTTGTGCGGGCGTGGCGCTGCGTGACCGGTTCATCGAATCACTGCCGTTCCCGCTGACCGGCGGCCAGCGGGAGATCATCGATGATATCGGCGTGGACATGGCCCGCGAATATCCGATGCAGCGCCTGCTGCAGGGCGAGGTTGGTTCCGGCAAGACCGTGGTCGCGGTCGCGGCCATGCTGCAGGCGGCGGGTTCCGGCCATCAGGCGGTGCTTGTCGCGCCCACTCAGGTGCTCGCCGAGCAGCATCATGCGACCATCAGCGCCATGCTCTGCGCGATTGACAGCGTCGAGACGGGCGATGACCCGTCCCGCGATGCCCTGTCTCCCAATGACCCGGCCGACCTGATCAAGGCCGCCGAATCCGCTGCCGATGACGGAGATGCCAAGGGGCGCGCGGCCGTGAAACATCCCGTGAAACACAGTGGGGCGCGCAGTGGGAAACAAGACGGCGCGGCGCACGCGCAGTCGGACGCGAACACGCGGCACGTGCCGGTCATCCTGCTGACCGGCGGCATGAAACTGGCCGCCCGCCGCCGTGCTCTCGCGCTCGCGGCCAGCGGCGACCCGTGCATCATCGTCGCCACGCACGCCGCGTTCTCCAAGACGTTCCAGGCCCCGAACCTCGCGCTCGTCGTCATCGACGAGCAACACCGGTTCGGCGTGGAGCAGCGCGAATCCCTGCGCACCAAAAACGATGTCGTGCCGCACCTGCTGGTCATGACCGCGACGCCGATCCCGCGTACGGCGGCGATGACCTGGTTCGGCGATCTGGACATCTCGTGGCTCACCGAGCTGCCGGGCGGGCGCAAGCCCATCCGCACGTTCGTCGTGCCTGAAAACGACGGCCGCATGATGGGCTCCATGTTCGCCCACATCCGCGGCCGCATCGACGCGGGGGAGCGGGCGTATGTCGTCTGCCCGCGTATCGATGCCGACGATGAATCGGACGGCGATGACGATACAAGTGGGGCATTGCAGATCGGCGTGTACGACGATTCCGACACCTACAGGCGCGAATCCGCCAACACAACCACCAGCGCGCCATCGCAGGAGGATGGTGACGGTGCTCCGTCACGGCCGCCGCTGCATTCCGTGGCCGAGATCGAGCGCAGGCTGTCATCGCTGCCGCAGTTCCGTGGCATCCGTTTCGCGACGCTGACCGGCCGCGACGATGACGCGACCAAGCAGCAGGTCATGGCCGATTTCGCGGATGGGGCCACGCCGGTTCTGGTGGCGACAACGGTCATCGAAGTGGGCGTGGACGTGCCGCAGGCCAGCTGCATCGTGATCTTCGACGCTGACCGGTACGGGCTTTCGCAGCTGCACCAGCTGCGCGGGCGCGTGGGGCGCGGCGGCACGGATTCATGGGCGTTCCTGATTTCGCGGGCTGAGGACGGCGGTCCCGCGCAGCAGCGACTGCAGGTCATCCAGGGCACGCTCGACGGCGCCCAGATCGCGCAGGCCGATCTGGAGTTCCGCGGCGCCGGAGACGTGCTCGGCGATGCGCAGTCGGGCGGCAAGTCCGGTCTGAAACTGCTGCGCGTGGTCAAGGACGCCAAGATCATCGCCGACGCGCGCGAACGTGCGGGGCGGTTGCTCGCCGATGACCCCGATCTGTCGGGCGAGGTCGAGCTTGCCGGCGCGGTGCTTGATTTCACCCGCGGCAACGAGACGTTCCTGACCAGCAGCTGACGCGCGACGGGCGATATGCGCCGCGGATAGGGTCGTTGGACACGAGCCCCGGCCCCGCCATCCGCGATCGAACAATGTGGCGCTTGAACACAGTATAGATTTTTCATATGGGAACGGCGTTCTCATCGCCGGCATGATGTGGTTCAGTTGTCATGAAGGTTTCGGCCGGGGAGGGGCATCATGGCATCATCACGTTCACTGCACACGGTTCATCTGGCCGCTTTCGGCGCGGGCAATGTCGTCGGTCTGGGGGTCATGTCGATGGCCGGCATCGGCGTCGGCATCACGGGCACCGGATTGTGGCTCGCCGCGCTGGTCGGTGGCCTGGGAGGCGCGTTCGCGCTGGTGCCGCAGCTGCTAGCCAGCTCGTCCGGCGATTACCCGGGCGGCCAGTACCAGCAGGTCGGCACGCTGATGCCGCCCGTCTTCGGCGGCATCGTCGCCTATATCCTGTGTTTTCTCGTGTTCGACATCTCCGCGTACGCGCTGTCCGCGGCGCAGCTGCTCGGCCTGCCCATGCTGCCGACACGCCTGACCGCGGCGTTGGTCGTCGCGCTGTTCCTCGGCGTGCACATGCTGGGTGCCCGCATCGCCGCCATCGCCCAACTGGTGATGGCCGTGCTGCTCGCGGCGGCGTTGGGCACGTACGTTGCGGTGACAATGCCGCACGTGCGGCTCGCGAATCTCGCGCATTACACGTTTCTCGGCTCGCCTCTGGCGTTCCTGTTCGCATGCGTGTACATGACGTTCATGATGAACGGGGTGGCCGGCGTGGCGAACTATGCCGCGGTCGCGGACCGTCCGCGGGTGACGGTGCCCCGCGCGATGCGCGTCTCGCTGTTGCTGGTCGTCGTGACGTATGCGCTGATCTGCGTGGCCGATGCCGGCGCCTTGCCGATAGCCCAGGTCGCGAACCGGGATCTCGCCGTCAGCCTGTCTGCATTCGTCCCGGCTCCGGTGACGGTCGCGTTCGTGGTGGGCGGCTCCGCGTTCGCCCTGCTCACCACGCTCAATGCCGCAGTCGGCTGCATGGCGTATCCGGTCGCCTCGGCCTGCGCGGACGGATGGTTGCCGCGCGAACTGGGAGAGCGTTCCGCTCGGACCGGCGCTCCCGTGCGCCTGCTTTCGGTGGGCATGATCGCCGCGGAGTGCCCGCTGATCGCCGGGAATTCCGCGAAAACCGTGTCGTCGAGCGTCACGATTCTGATGATCGTGGTGCAGGCGATGGTCGCCGTCGCCGCATTGCGCCTGATACTGCGCGACGGCTCATCGCTCTGCGCATTCCGCTCGCTGCCGTTGCTCGGCCGCGTGCCGCAATCCGGGCTCGCGGCGTTGTGCATCGTCGCGCTGCTCGTCGACCTGCTGCTGATCGCATGGCTGCTGTACACGATGAACCGTCTGCTGATCATCGGCAATGTCGTGATATTCGCCATAACGGTTGTCGCCGCTGTCATCGTGAACAAATATAGGGTTGATACGAGGCCATAACAACTATGTATAACCGCGGGTTTGCCAACGCGGCGACGCGGAGCCTACGATGATGTCAACGTTCACGGGAACCCGCGAACAGGCCCGGCCCCGGATGATGGGGCGGCACCCCGGTCAGGTGTCTTATCCGAGCAAGGAGTACATTATGTGTGTCAATGAAGGCGTGAAGGCATCGGCTGTCGGCTCACTGTCGGGCGGACTGCCGATCATGCGCGAGCGGTGAGAGACCGCTCGATAGTCCGTTTCGGATGTTTGCCGGCGCGATCGCGATGATTGTGATTCGCCGTCCGGCATGATTCCTCACACTCCCGGCAGATTACGCCGACGGTTGCCGGATCATTCGCGGCGATGCGGATTCTGCCGCATCGCAGGTTTTCGTATATCGCGATTCGCCGCCACCAAACTGTACCGCCGCGCCGTATCCAAAAACGGCGCGGAAGACAAGAAGAAGGGAATATCCATGTCCACATCATCAGCTCGTCATGAAGCGCCACGCAACGGGCGGCCCGTGAAACGCCGGCTTATCCGCGTGCTCGCCGGCTCGGCCGTGATAGGCGCTATGGCGGTCGGCGGCCTGCAATTCGCGCTCGGCACGGCCTACGCGGCCGGCGACGTGTGCGACCTGTGCTCGACCAACTACAATCCGGTCGCCTGCTGTTCCAGTGGCGGTTCGGCTTACGATTCCAACCCCGGAGGCGGCATCGACGTCTCAGCGCAGAAGGCCGCGTTCGACAGCTACTGCGCGAACTACAAGAAGGAGCACGCCCAGAAGGAGGAGCCGGCGACGCCCGCCCCCGCCACGAAGCCGAGCAACCCGAAGCAATCGGCCCCGGCCCCGGCGAAGCAGTCCTCGGGCTCGCCGGCCACCCAGACGACGAAGCCCTCCACGGGCAACACCACCGCGCAACAGTCGCAGCCCGCGCAGTCGACCGGCACACAGTCCGGCCAGAGCACGACGGGCAGCACAGCCGGGATCACAGGCGACACGGCCGCGAACGCCGATGCCACCGCCACTCAGACCTCGAAGGACGCGGCCTCCCGGAAGAACAGCGATGACAACACCGCCGACACTGCTGGCGGCGAGACCACCACGACCGAATCCGGCATCACCGACAGCGGCACTGATACGGCGGAAACCACCACGCAGGCCTCTCCGGTCACCGATCGGGCCGAAACCACCAGCCCGGTGGTGCGCATCGTCGCCGGCGTGGTCATCGCGCTCGCCGTCATCGGCACGCTGGGCGCTGCGCTGATTGTGCGCAACAAGCGCCGCGCTCCCGCGCTCGCCGGAGCGAACGGCGGCCGGTCCGACGACGGATTCGACATCGCAGACGGCGCGACGCCGGCCCCCGCGACGACGGCGAACGCCATTGCCGCAACCGAAGCCCGTGCCGACGCGAGTGCGCCGACCGAAGTGCTGCAGCCCATCGCATCGCCGGCGAACGGACCATCCGCCGGGCCATCGGCGAGTCTCAACGTGGCCGACAGCGGCGGCGCTCCTACCGCACGGTATGACTTCAACCTCGTCGACGGACCATCGTCCCGCTGAGCCATCGGCGCAGCAGTACCAACGCAATTCGATACGGAAGAAATACAGAAGGGAACCACAACAATGTCCAACACCAACCACAGCCTCACGAGAGGCTCCATCGCCGCTAAAGCCGCGGCGCTGCTCACCGCGGCGGCGCTCGGTCTCACCGGATTCGCGCTGACGGGCGGGAACGCCGCGTCCGCCGCCGAAACCACGCCCACGGCGGCAACAGCCGCACAATCCCAGGAAGACACGCCATTCGACTACTACGCGGGCATCCCCAACCTGCCTTCGGATCACGTGTTCGAAAACATCACGCTGGAACGTCTCGAAGACATCCTGCGCTACGGCAAAGGCAACTTCGTGATACTCATCGGCGGCACGTGGGACTCCGCGACGACGGCCGCACTGCCCGCCATCAACACCGCCGTCAAGGCGCAGGGCATCGAGAAGATCTACAATTTCGACCCGCACCTCGACAACGCCGGAGCCGACACGCTCGTCAACATCAACGACAAGAACAACGCGGTCGACGCATTCGCCAAGCGGTTCCAGCAGACCATCGACGAATTCGGCCTGACCGACCTGCAAAGCAAGAACACAGCAAACGTCGTCGATCTGCCGACCCTGTTCACCTACAACAAGGACAACACCGGCGACAAGGTGCTCGCATCCACCGCGAACGTTGCCGACAGCGCCGAGCTGACCCGCGTGCTGGGCACCGCGAAGAACGCCGCGACCCGCGCCAACGGCCAGTTCTACACCAACTACTACCTGAACAACGTCTCGGCCAGCGTGTTCAAGCAGGGCGAGGACAAGGACTTCTCGCTCATATCGGTGACGTACGGCGAACTGGAGAAGCTGCTGCAGTCGCCAGGCAACCATTACATCTTCTTCGGCGCGACCTGGTGCGGCAACACATACGCCACGATCCGCTACGTGAACCAGGAAGCCCGCAAATACGGCATCAAGCACGTGTACACGTTCGACACGATCCTCGACAGCACGTCCGGCAAAGGCTCGCCGTTCCACATCCGTGACAACTACAACAACGGCAGCCACCCGCTGTCGGACCTGTACACGCATCTCGTGAACACGTACCTGCCGAACCTCGTGACCGAGGACGGCAGCCACGGCGTCGTCGATTCCAAGGGCGTCGGCGCGACCCGCCTGCAGGTGCCGCTGCTGCTGCACTACAACAAGAACAACGCCGCACAGCTGCCCGGAACCGACCAGCCGGCCGGCCCCGTGACCGATGAGGTCGTGGACTACCATGGCAAGACCGCGAACGTCGACGCCAAGCCGCAGCCCACGGCGAGGGAATACATGCTCAACTGGTACGGCACCACGTACGACGACAAGGCGATCATCCAAGGCGGATTCTCCATCACCGGCGACGACCTGAGCGCGGCGAAGAACTACGGGCGCAAGGTCAACAACGACCGTGACGCATACATCGCCCAGGCCGACCACTTCTACTCCCTGCTCAACCTGCGCGGCGAAATCGCACAAGCCAAGACGGTGAGCCTGGACGGTTACTCCGCCGGCCGGGTCGCCGCATTCAAGAAGACGCTCGCCGCGGCCGAAAAGACCGTGTCCGACAAGAAGGCGACCATCAGCGCGAC